>MDSV01057836.1_pt1 | contig 16302 bp, 14 predicted proteins | sample 810851 | NCBI WGS metagenome assembly MDSV01 (sample SAMN05326640, study PRJNA326480) | marine metagenome | isolation source: seawater | place: Atlantic Ocean: North East | collected 2012 | reverse complement strand
CGCGGGAAATCAAGGACCTATGACTCTGGGGTCCGATGGCAGTATAACGAACCAGTTTGGGCAGGTGATGGGATATGACTCGGACGGGAATTTGGCGCCGACCGGAAAAGTAGTCGAGACAGACCCAGATTCTGAGTTTGGCGAATTTGGTCGTTTTAATTCAGTAACAGAAGCGATCGCCTATGCGGAAGGCGCGGGAAATCAAGGACCTATGACTCTGGGGTCCGATGGCAGTATAACGAACCAGTTTGGGCAGGTGATGGGATATGACTCTGACGGGAATTTGGCGCCGACTGGAAAAGTAGCTGAGACAGAGCCTAACTCTGGAGGATCAACCAGCAGTGAGTATGAAAATCAAAACCCTGAGGAGACTGATGGCCCTTCAGGTTTATCGGCTCCACTGTTTGATCTTCTTATCGGTTCAGAGTCAGGAATGATACTTATTCAGCAAGTTTCAAATCTGGACATAAATTACATTCTAGAAACTATATCAGAGGATCAGGCTGCTACTATACTTAACAAATTCAGCAACGACCCAGAGTTTAACACTTGGGTTGAGACAATTACGAAAACTGAACAAAATTCGGTCCAAAGCGAAAATCCGTCGGACCAGACAGATGCAGCGAAGCAAGGGCCTGAGGACGAGACCAAAGAGGATCCGGCAGGGGTCCCTCAAAACGGAATAGGCGATAACCCTCCATTAGAGGAAGATCGCGGTAGCGCTTTAAGTGAGGATGAATTTAACATCTATTTTAACGCACCATCCGGTGAGGCTCTTGTGTCAATACTTCAGAAATCTGACCTTGGCAGAATAGCGGAAGAGATTTCTATGGAGCAAGAGAGTAGCATCCTGAGTAAATTTGGTGCCGATGAATATTTTGCTAGTTATGTCCAGGCGGTACTTGGGATTGACATTAGAGTTAGTACCCTTCAAGGGCCTAAGGAAGAGACATTTTTCGGGGTAGGAGGTAGCGTTGAGTTGGTTGGAGTCTCTGCTAACGAAATTCCTCCTGACTTACTTGGGTAGACATTGGGCTTATCTTAAGCAGGCAAGTCTAGTACTCTTCATCAGCCAACGCGTCTCTGACGCTGCGATAAGATTTGTTGGGAAGTGCGTATATATCATATTTGGGGATTTGATACAGTGCGGGGTCTTACTGGAACATTGCAATTCCTAACCGCCATACTTGGACTTTTACTCGCGAACTTATCGATCGCTAGCACTGAGCAGATCGCAGCTATCCCGTCAAAAAGCACAGACGGCTCTTCGTCCAACAGTGTCTTCCAGCTCTCAATCACCTCAGACCAAATGGCCAATGCTCTCACAACCGCGAGTGACATTGAGTTATCCCTCTACTTAGTTCCACAAGAATCTCATCAAGGTCTCCACGCGAACGTATACAGCGTTGTAAACGCTGACGGACTATTCTTCAAGCTCACCGAAGATGGTTCTTACAGTGCTTGGGATGGTTCAATCAAGGACCTCACTCCTTTCGTGGCGAATCAAACCCTATCCAATGAGAACCGCTTTACCCTCCTAGAGGGAAAATTGATTGAGGCCGACAGCTACTTCTTTTACGTAGCTTACGACATCGAAGGCGAAAGTCGTCTTTTGTTTACCCCTGATCCTGCTCAAATAGTCGTTTCCGAGTCTGGAGCTCCCATTAATGACGCTTCTTCCCGGGCTGCTGAGACATTCGAAACGAAACTTGAATCGGTTATTGTGCAGGCAAAATGTATTTTCTGTCATGTTGAGGGAGGTCTTGCGCGCAACTCCTCATTGCAGTTTCAACGCACTAATACCGCCTCTGCCTTAAATAATTTCGAGACGCTCTCCGCCTATGTAGATAAGAAGGGAGGCGATATGCTGCTTTCGAAAATTTCGGGCGGTAACGGCCATGCCGGGGGCATCCAGCTGAGTCAAGACAGCGATGGCTACAAGGCCTTCCAACAGGTGCTTAGCGAGATAAACGAGCTAGATAACACCACCTATTACGCATTCGGTGGTTCCGGGAACGGCACAGCACTACAACAAGCAAGCTTTTTAACTGATGTGACATTTGAGCAACGGGAAATTACTCTCCGCCGGGCAACGCTGCTTTTGCAAGGCAGACTGCCGACTGAGGAGGAGAGTGAAGGCGTCGTGTCTGACGCCACATTGCGTAGCACGCTACGCAATCTCATGCAGGGTCCGGAATTTAGAGAGTTTGTAGTAAAGGCGACCAACGACAGATTACTAATAGATGGGAGTATGTTTGGCCCCCTTAATGAAGGCTTTTCTAACTTTCTTTACCTACGGAATTTTGCCTACGAGCACAGGGAAAGCGACTACTTAGGTCTAATTAAGCGTCAATTGGATCGCGCCGCCTGGCAATCTGCTGGGGAGCTTATAGCTTACATAGTGGAAAACGAAAAACCCTACACTGAAATATTAACAGCAGATTACATGATGATGAATCCGCTGATGAATAAGCTTCTTGAAGGTAACGCAACCTTTGATGCAAGAGACAATGATCAGACTTTTAAACCAGCTAAAATAACGGGGTACTATTACAATAAAGATGTAAGACAGTTGAAATTAGAATCGCGTCAGAGTCCTTATGAAGCAATAGGGACTCCCATTACCAACTATCCGCACAGCGGACTTCTTACCGACTTTGGATTTCTAAATAGATTCCCTACAACTGCAACTAACCGAAATAGAGCAAGGGCGCGCTGGGTTTTTTACCACTTCCTCGATATTGATATCGAGAAATCGTCTCAGCGCCCAACAGACGAAGCTGCGCTCAAAGATCAAAATAATCCAACGATGAATAACCCCAACTGCTCCGTCTGCCATGCAATCTTAGACCCCGTTGCTGGGGCATTTCATAATTGGAATTCGGATAACCTCTATCGCCCTAATGGAGTAGATACGCTTGATGGATATTACAAGTATCCAGAGCAAGGTCAGTCTCTGTATAGGAATGGTGACCAATGGTATCGCGATATGAGAGAGCCTGGTCTCTTCGATGTAAGAATATCCGAGCGAGATAACACTCTAACAAAACTAGCTGAGCTGATTATTGAAGAAGACGGCTTTTATCGCGCGGCTCCTAAGTTCTGGTGGTCTGCAATTTTTGGTGAGCCTATGATTGGGCTGCCAGCCGTTGAATCAGACCAGGGGTATGCAGAAAAGTACGCTGCATACTCCGCTCAGCAATCAGCCGTCAACGCTTTCGCTTCGGCTCTCCGCGAAGACCATGATGCTAAAGACATGCTGACAGAGATGTTGATGTCTGCCTGGTTCTCGGGAGAACAAGTCTCATCCAATCCTTTTACCGAAGCACACTCGCTATCTTATCTCGGCAGTAAGCAACTGCTTGACCCAGAACAACTTTCCAAAAAGACGCGATCGCTAACTGGTGTAGCGTGGCGCGCCAGTTTAACCCCGCAAGGCATCATCCATTGGCCCGCTAAAAATATCGGAGTGCTTCTCGGGGGAATTGACGGTAGTAGTGTTACGGAGCGTGCGGTGGAGTTAACACCAATGATATCCACGCTCATGCTTACTTTCGCCGCGGAAACGTCTTGTTTAGCAACTATTCGAGAATTTGAGTTACCAAAGGCAGATAGACGTCTATTTACGTTAGTAGATGAGTTCACCAGCCCAGAAGGTTCAATTTTTGAACACATAGTGGTGCCATCGACCAACAGAGAAGACTTCAAAGCGATGACGATCACTACCGATCTGCCTAAGGGGCCTGCATCTTTTAGAATCGATTTCACTAATGATTACGCCGACTGCCAAGATGGTGAATGCATCGAAGACAGGAATATGTTGGTCAAATCTCTCAGCGTAACAAAACCCTCGGGGGCCGAGGTATCGGTGCCCATCAGAAACGAAAATATACGTTATATGAATCCCGGATGCCGACAGTTCACAACGACAAACGATGGCACCGAACTCCTTGGGTGGTGGGGAAATTGTTACGCAGAGTTCTCCATTCAGCTTACAGAGTCCGGGCAACATACTTTTACCGCGGTCCTTTCAGCAGACCTCCCAAGCATCACGGGTGGATTCGCAGAGGGAGCAATGTCGGCTTGGTCTGAGGTACCACTCAGTGAGATTGAGAGCTTAGAAACTGATCAAATCAAGAAGCAGATAGAGTATCTTTATAACCTATTGCTTGGAACACCTAACGAGACAAGTTCCTCCGATATTGATATTGCCTATAACGTGTACCTAGCGAGTAGACAACGCTGGTTGAGCAACTCTCAACTCGGGTGCGACCTCTGGCAGGACGGATTGATGCTTAGGGAATACTTGACGCCGGAAGAATTTAACGAGGTGCAGATTCGACAAGATGAGTACAGTAGGTATTTTCAAACCGACTGGGATAAAATAGGGCAATATCACGCGAGGTTTTTTCAGGATGAATACGGCGCAAAATATACCTGGACTGCAGTTTTGGCATTGATCCTAAGTAATTTCCATTACCTTCATGAGTAGAATATGAGCTCTCGTAGAAATTTTTTAAAGCTGATGTCTGCTGCGGCCATCATAGGCGGCCATCCCTCGCTGTCGGCTCTTAACTCAACGCAGACGAGAGGCAAATATTTGATAACCGTCCATGCTCAGGGAGGCTGGGACGTGACCTGTTTTTGTGATCCTAAGGAGAATGTGATTGGAGATAAGAAGATCACTAACTGGTCGTTAGATAATGAAACAGCTTATGAGGGCGGTATCGCCTATGCGCCTTTTGCGCAAAACGAACAGTTCTTCAAGAAGCATGCTGACAAAACGCTGATTATAAACGGCGTAGACACTCAAACTAACTCTCATAGCACAGGTGTTATTGTAAGCTGGAGTGGGCGTACAGCGGGAGGCTTCCCATCGATTACAGCTCTAAACTCGGCAGTTAATGGCCCTTCCCTCTCGATGTCATACATTAACTTCGGCGTCTTTGGAAATACAGAGCGTCTTGTTCGATCAACTATACTCTCTGACGGCGTAGAAAGCCTCAGCACGTTATTGTATCCAAACCCTCCCAATACGCGTGGTATCGATCCGGAGTTGTGGGTGCTTATACGCAAGCTTAACGCCCAAGATGCGGCAGAGTATATTGCTGATGAGCGACTAATCGCAGGGAATAAAGCGGTCGCAAAAGCATACTTTCAATCAATGAATAATGTTGATCCACTGATCGAATTCTCTTCGAAATTGGGCAATTCCAATGATTGGGGATTTGCCGACGATGAATATCTTAAAAAGCAGGCTTTCTTTGCGATAACCGCGTTTGGAGCCGGAGTCAGCGTTTCTGCAGACTTGCGCGCACCCGGAAATTGGGATAGTCACAAGAACAATGACCCACAGCAGTCGAATAACTTGACGCAACTAACTTCAGGCCTTGATTACCTCTGGGACCTTGCAGAAGCAGCGGGTATTGCTGACGAGCTAGTGGTAATCGTTGGGAGTGACTTCTCACGTACGCCTCACTATAACGCTGAAGATGGCAAAGACCATTGGTCTATTGGTAGTTATATGGTTATGGAAAAGAGTGCACTTTTTGTAAACCGTACAATTGGAGTTACAGACGAGCGCCACAATGCACTCAAGATAGACCCCGAGACATTAGAGGTTTCGAACTTTGGGAGCACTATAAACCCAAGCCACGTCCATGAATCGCTTCAAGACTACCTTGGCTTATCTAATGAGGTATTCAGGTTTACTAATAATGAGCGCATTGACTTTTTTGCGAGTTAACGTATCGACTATCTATTGCTTAATTTCTTTATATTTCACCTTAACGCGTAACCTAGCTCTATAATCTCCAGAGTTAGAATGCTCAGACGATACCTAGAACAACGTCACATTGACCTAGACAGCGGACGCAGTTGTTTAGCCTTGGAGCGTGAATACTGGCAAGCACTTGAAGTCCTAACCTGCAAATACTGTTCGCAAGGAATACAATTAATGAAAGAAGCGGGCCGAACTATTTTAAGAGCGTTTGCTTGGATTGGTTTCTCAAGCTCAATCCTTTGGGTCGGACTAATCTCAATCTCTATATTTCTCTATGGTGCCTCTGATTTGCGGAATATTCCTGACTTAGTTTTAGGTTTCAACAACCGCAGAGACATAGTCATGAATATCCTGTTCTATTCTTTCTGGCTAGGCGTTATTTATTGGCCGTCACGCTTAATAATCGCGAGAGGTAATTCTCTCTTACCCTGGAAGATCTGATGCTCAGAAGATACCTAGAACAGCGTCACATTGACCTAGATAGCGGCCGCAGTTGTTTGGCTTTGGAGCGTGAATACTGGCAAGCACTTGAAGTCCTAGCCTATGAAGACGGCTGGAATAACTGGCGTGATTTCTTCTATATGCGGGTACTACCAGACAAGCCCACAGACATATCTTTAGCCAGTCATGTGCGGAAGATGGTGACTATCTTTCTTTTTGCTAAGTATGATGAATCGAGGTCTCGCGTCGGAACGGTAAATCACTTCCAGGAATAATAGTTACCGGAAATAGTGGATACAATTAAATCAAGTACTTAGCTTGTTTCAGCAGCTCCTACCAACACCAAACACTATATATTGTGGTCAGCTCCTAGATTTAGGGCTGATTTCCGTTACGCATTAACGCTAGCAAATGGCCCGGTTACCGCCAGAAGTTCAGTCAATTGGCTGAGCTTTTCAACAATCCAACGCATTAACGCTGCCAAAGAAATTCAATAAGTGTCAGAGTTAGCTTGATACGCAAAGACGGAGGTTCAAAATGAAGAAGATTCTTGCAGGATTAGCTGTTGCTGGCCTTCTGGCTTCAGCAGCACACGGCCAACTTACTACTCACAATATCCATACGTGGGTTAAAGCAAGCGAAATGGAAGGTAGTAACGGTCAGGTTATATGTGTTTGTGAGTGCGGAATTGGCGGGGAGACTAGGACTACCTCTGGTTAGGGCTTCTGCAGGTGCTCCTTCTAACCGTTGGGTCGGGTTTTTTTATGGGGACGGGGGCGGGATTCAGAATCTGTATTAGTTATAGTAGCCGTACAGATTTACTAGAGTGAATTTTTAAGAAAAAAGGAAAATAAGAATGAAAAAGCTAATTCTATTGATTGCGTTGTTTGTTTCACCTGTATTCGCTCAGGAAGAAGAGCAGGATATTCAAATTGAGATTGAGACTGGCGGTAGCCCTGCGGTTGGAATAGCCGGAAGCGCGCTTATCAACTCGGTTGTCGCGACTCCAGATGGCTCAGTTTGGTATAGCATAGGTGGTGGAATCGTCTATTGTTCAGTAGATGAAGACGGTAATCCTCATTGCGAAGAAGTTGATGTAGAAGATTAAGCTATTTAATCAGGAGAATCAGAAATGACTACTGACCTTTGAACCTTTGACCTTTGAACCTTTTTAATAAGCTGGGCAATATTTATAGGACTAGCGTTTGCTACTTGGGGTAATCCAGAGGGTATAGGAAACCGTTGGTAAAAGGTCACAGGTATTACGTTTGTGATTAACTGCATAAAAACTGCGTCAAGGGCGATTACTTGGATATGTGCATGAAATAGAAGAGACTCTGTAACCGCCGAGACACACAACAGCACCAAGTTCTAAAAAAACCGCCCCAGCTAGCGGGGATGGCATGAGCCGGGACGGATAATGAGGAGCTACAGTTACAAGGTTGGGACATTTCCTCAACTTTAAATAGCAAGGGGCTCTTTAATGACAGTGTGTTTCCTAAATTTGAACCAGCCCACTTTTTAATTAAGTAACTGACTACCTCCGATTGGTTTAGTAATAAGAGATATCCTGTAATCTGCATTTGTCAGAGGTGTATTGGCCTTCTTTTCTCTCTGATTAGATTCCTTCTAAATATTCGTCTAACCGTTCAGCTGACATCATGAATTCCGGTTTTTTTTCACTCGCAGCGTCTTTAACCTGGCTAAGGTTCACGGAGGCATCGCCCACCGCAATTACTCCGACCATCGCCATCATTAAATGTGGAGTGCATTGATAAACATAAGTGCCTTCTTCTGTGAAGGTTACCTTTACTTCTTGGCTCATACCTCCATCCCAGGACTCTGCGCCAGTGGGTATCATGCCTGCTATAGAGGCTGAGTTATGTCCAGGGTTCGTTGGTTTAAAAGTTACTGTATCGCCTACAGATATTTTTAATACGCTAGGTTCAAATACCATCACTCCGTCGGCACCTTGATTAAGCATGGTTACTTCGAAATCCTCGCCGAATGCGTAAGAAGTAATGACTGTGAGAGCTGCAACGGTGATAAGGGAAAGACTTTTTTTCATCGGTTATCCTTAAATTAGTACTAAAAATCCCATCCTAAAAAAGCCGCCTCACCTAACGGGGAAGTTATGAATTGAGGCGGTATAATAGGAGCTGCATATAAGGTTGGGACATTTCCTCGACTTTAAATAACGAGGCCCTCTTTAATGACAGTGTGTTTCCCAAATTAGAGCAGGCCCACCTTTTATTTAAAGTAATACTGGCTACCTCCGATTGGTTAAGTAGTAAGGAATGGCCTGTAATTGGCCTTCTTTTCTCTCCTTGATTGATAGAAAATTATAAGCGGCATACTCTTTGATGTGGGTTGAAGAGATGTCGCTTTCTTATTTCCTCCCTATTGACAGTAAAACGGGCTTTCCTGAGGTGACAGCTATCCTAGGACGTGTAGGTGACCTACCCGCTTCTTAATTAACCAGAGCCTGTGGTATCACACGCTAGAAATATATTCCCAGAACGCCTATTTCCTTCAGCACTAACAGCTGTGGTTTCAGCTATGCTTCAGGCCGAAGCCAACCGGAGTGACCATCCTTACCTCGGCGGACTGACGGGTTACCTATTTACGTAAGCTGGAAATACCGCCTCACCCTATAGTTCTGTTCCACGGCTAGCTCTTGGCTTAGCTAACCTCACGGCCGTCCAGAGCCGTATTTCTGACGTTTTCTATTTAATTAAAGTCTAACGCGTAGCTCTCTCCACTGCTGGCTATCTAGTTTTGGTTTGATTTTGCAGAGAAAAGGCGTTTTTTTTCAAATCGGTTCACGAAAAGTTGGGTTGGTACTATTACTGAAAAAGGGAGTGAAAGCCCTCCCCGCCCCTTATGATTGGGGCCACCCTATAGGGCTTTTGAGAGAGGTATCGTTGAATTTTTGGCACCTAGGTTGGCACCTATATGTAGGCAAAACATGCTGAAGTCACTAAATACCTGGGTTTACGATACCGCCCGCTGGTGCCACTTGCAAGACCGAGCTTAGATCGCTATCTTCTTAAATGTTATCGAAATATATTGAAGAAGTTACAGCGCTTACCAATCAGCCTCTAATCAAGTAAGTAGATAGCTAGACAGATTACAACCCCTAGCGAAGGGCAATTGGAATGAGTTTTGATGACGACGATGTGGACAATGACGCTGTAAGCGGAGGCAGTGGTAGTGACGGCAAGAAGCCGAAAACCTTCTTCGGCATGGAACTGAGCGATGGCATGGTCTATGGGATCGTGATTGTCCTGACCATCATATTCATTCGCCAAGTAGTCACGGTCCTGCAGGCACTCGGATAAATCTCCCTTCCCCCGGCATCGAAGCCTCTGCGGGGCTGCTATCTAATCTCTTCCAACGACAAGACAGCCACCTAGTTGTGCTTTCCCGTGCACGTGGTAAATTACGCGCCGATCCGCGGTGTATCGTCATCGCTCTGCAAACTGACAAGGTAGGACTCAAATATGACTACGCATAAAATCGCGCTGTTGGATGGTGACGGCATCGGCCCCGAGATCATGACTGAAGCAGTCAAAGTTCTGGAACTTGTGGCAGAACGCAACGATATCGAGTTTCAATTGGAGAGCGGCGCCTTTGGTGCCAGCGCTTATTTTAGCCACGATCACGCTTTCCCTGATGAGACCAAAGCCCTCTGCGATAGCGCCGATGCAATCCTGAAAGGGCCAATCGGGCTGAGTCATGAAGAGTCCAAGAAAATTCCTGTGGATATGCAGCCGGAGCGCGGCGCGCTGCTGCCGCTGCGTCGACGCTATGACACTTTTGCGAACTTTAGGCCAGTTTACCTACCCAAGGAAATCGCCCACTTCTCCCCGCTCAAACCAGAGATAATCGGTGACGGCGTAGACTTCATTATCATTCGCGAACTGGTTGGCGGCTTGTACTTCGGCAAAAAAGAAACCGGAGTCAACGATGCCGGCCGGCGCTACGTTAATGAGAGCCTTGAATACGATGAGGACCAGATCGCGCGCATCGCTCGGGTGGCTTTTGAAACTGCCCAGAAACGCAAGGGCGTGTTGCACAATATCCACAAGAGCAATGTGTTGAAATCAAGCGTGCTGTGGAATGAGGTCATGGAAGAAGTGGGGACGGATTTTCCTGACGTAGAAATCAAACACATTTTGGTAGATGCCGCGGCCACCTATTTATGCCTGAACCCGGGCCAGTTTGACGTCATGGTGATGGAAAATATGTTTGGCGACATCCTGAGCGACCAGGGTGGCGGCATTCTTGGCTCACTCGGCTTGATGCCCTCTGCCTGTATGGGACCAGAGAAAGCCTACTATGAGCCGTCACACGGTTCCGCTCCCGATATAGCGGGACAGAAGATTGCCAACCCCTACTCCATGATCGGCTCAGTAGCGATGATGCTGGAAATGAGTTTCGGTATGGATGCGGAAGCTCGCAATGTCTGGCAGGCTATGCAGTCTGTTTTTGGCCAAGGCTACTCTACGCCAGACCTGTCCAAGCCCGGAAGCGATGTCAGAATGATCAGCACCGATGGCTTCGGCGATTTGGTGGTGGCAGAGTTACGCAAACTCTAGTAAGCGCTAACCGCCAGTAGCTGGAGTGAATGCTGGCCTACAGGCTATGCAGCTTAAGGTTTACCATCCTGAGAGTGGCTTTCACCGCTGCCATCACTTGATTTGCATCTACGCCACGAGTCTTGAAGTCACGTTCTCCTGACTGCCAGGTGATAATACACTCGGTCAAAGCGTCGGTTTGACCGCCGCGTGGAATATGAACCTCGTAATCCAGCAATTCCGGCATGGTGAAATCCATTTGCTTGAGAATGCCGGTAATCGCATCCATGAAGGCGTCGAAACCACCGTTGCCGGATCCGGTGCCCTGCTTTACTTCGCCTTCTATTTCCACTCTTACACTGGCGGTACTATCCACATTGAAGCCGGTGTTGATGTAGCAATTCAGCAGCGTGATGTGATGATATTCTTTGCTTTCCATCACGTCGGCGATGATAAATGGCAGGTCCTCCGCGGTGATTACCTGCTTGGAATCTCCCAATTTAACCACGCGTTCCAGTACCTTTGCTTTTTCTTCATCAGACAGCTGAATTCCCAATTCATCAAGATTGTTCTTGAGCGACGCTTTCCCGCTCATCTTACCCAGAGCATAGCTGTGCTTCCTCGCAAAGCGTTCCGGGCTAAGAGCACTTTTATAGAGGTCGCCCTTGAGATCACCATCCGCATGAATACCCGCAGTCTGGGTAAAAACATCAGCCCCAACGATTGGCGTGTTGGCCGCTATCCACTTACCAGAAAAATTCTCAACCATACGACTAACCATGGTGATATGGGTTTCATCCACTGAAAGCTGCATGCCCATCTTGTCTTTTAAAGCGACGGCGACTTCGGCCAGCGAAGCGTTACCGGCCCGCTCCCCAAGACAGTTAACAGTGCAGTGAATATTGTTGATACCAGTTGCCACTGCTGCCATAACGTTTGCTGTAGCGAGACCATAGTCATTGTGGGGGTGAAAATCGAATTCTTTTTCGGGAAATTTGGACAACATGTCCGTAAGCGCGACACTAACCTCCTCCGGTGACATCAGGCCCAGGGTATCAGGCAGCAAGTAATGACCAATATTGAGATGACTGGTACCGCTGACCAAACCGAGCACGTAATCCCTGCTGTCTTTGTAGCCGTTCGACCAGTCCTCAAGGTACATATTGACCATGAGTCCCGTCGCCTCGGCATACTCCACAGTACGAATTATATCCTCAACGTGAGTTTCCAGCGTCTTGCCGAGCTGCTCGCGGCAATGCTTCTCGCTGCCCTTGCACAACAAATTAATCCCCCGGCCGCCAGCCTCTGCAATCCAGTCCACGCTGCGCTTATAATCGACGAAGCCAAGCACCTCGACGCGATCGGCCAGACCCTGCGTCTCAGCCCAGTCAATAATCTGTGACACCGCGTCCTTTTCTCCGTCTGAAACGCATGCTGATGCCACTTCTATGCGATCAACCTGCAGAGATTGCAGCAGCGCCCTGGCGATATTTACCTTCTCATTAACCGAGAAAGAAACGCCCTGGGTTTGCTCACCATCGCGTAGCGTCGTATCCATCAGCCGAATGTGTCTTGGCTGGGCTGTGTTATTCATTGACCTGTCCTGGCTGTGTTAGCGAGTGCACTGGGCGATTTAAAGGGGGTTATAGGTAGAACATTGCCGCAGGCGCGTCGAATACTACCAAAAACTCACCCTGACGAGTATTCAGAAGGCTCGCAAAGCCGTTATTTACACACAATTTCAACAGTGTAGCGATACATTGGACCTACTTCCTGATCGTTATATACTGCCCGCCTCCAGTCCGAGCGAGTGATTAAGGATACGCCTTGGTAATTCAATTCATCGCAGCTAGTGAAATTCGTCAATGCGAACAGCAGACGCTCACTCAGCGCGCAGCGCAGAACCGGGCTAGCGCATCACTTTGACTGCATCCGAACCAACTCAGCCAGACCATAAGTCGTCCGAAGGCCTGCCGGCAGCCGGGCTCTGGCGTCGCCTGGCAGCAATGCTTTACGACGGTTTCCTGGTAGTCGCCATATGGATGGTGTTGGGATATTTCATTCAGTTTGTGTTTGGTACCGAGACTAATCAGGTGGTAAATGGCCGCGTCGAGACTGACCCGATACAGGGTACGGTGCTGTTTCTTATGATGATTGCCAGTAGTTTTTCTTTCTATGCCTGGTTCTGGACCCGCAGCGGCCAGACTCTGGGTATGATTGCCTGGCGTCTGCGAACTCAGCAGCCAAATGGAGAGTTGGTTACATTCGCACAGGCGGCCCGCAGATACCTATTGGCGTGGCCGAGTTTCTTCCTGCTGGGGATGGGATATTTTTGGCTCTACCTTGATGGCAACGGCGATGCGCTGCACGACCGCTTTTCAAGCACCCGCGTGGTGCTGCTTCCACGTTCGCATCGACCATTCTAATTGCTAGCTGCGTGTGATTTCAGGCAACCTGCTCTTCACGTCTGCCCAGTAGCTCCAGCAACGCCGGCGGGACTGCGGTGATCTGGTGCTTATCGAAGTCAAAAAATACCACGCCAATCTTGGCCTGACAGACGACTGTTTCCAACGCACTGTTTGTCACCTGCAGGGCGATATCGAAGCCATAGCGATTGAAGTCGTCGACACCGACATCGATAAGCAGACGGTCGCCTGTAAATGACTCCGAGCGATAGTCAATAGCAAGGTCAGTCACCACCATACCGTAACCGAAAACATTGGCTTCAGTGAAACCCAAACTGGCGAGGAACTGCAGCCGCGCCTCGTGCAGAATTTGCACCATGGCAACACTGTCGAGGTGCTTAGCATAGTTAACATCACTAATGCCTACCTTCCTTTCCATACTGAACAAAAATTGATCAGGACTGGTGACTTTTACGCGAGGCATGCCTTCTCCTTGCAGCAAGCAACTGCATCTCCAGGTTGAGACAATATGTGTTCGAATTGGTTCATTTCTTAGGGCTCGATTCGGCGAAATCTAGACAAATATTTTCAACTCTAAAAGCGCCCTTCGCGTGATAATTAACGCATCTTGCTTAACTATTTGAATAACTTTAGGATTGTCTCAGCTATTTTTTCCCCATTTTCCCAGAGCGCCCAGGAGGCGCATGCAAGCGATGAGGTATTCGATTAAAGCAGGCGCTATCGACAAACTGCCGACTGAATGTCTGGTGGTTCCTGTCTGGAGCAAAAACACTCTGTCAGCCGAAGCCAAGCATCTTGACGGCGCGTCAGGCAAAGCCCTTTCTGCAGTTCTCAAGTCAGGCGATTTTAATGGCAAGCTCGGTGAAACAATCCTGCTGTACAAGCCCAAAGGAATTAGTGCCCAAAGGTTAATTCTGGTTGGTGCCGGCGATCGCAAGAAGCTGAACGCCCGTAACGCTGCCAAACTGGTCAAGGCCGCCGCCATTGCCGTCAGCAAGACCCAGGCTAGCAACGCCCACTTCGCCCTGGCCTCCGCCGACATCACAGACAGGGAATACCCCTGGCTTACGGCACGCGTCGCGCAAGAGCTGGAGGATGTTTGCTACCGTTACGACGCAACCAAGAGCAAGAAAGGCAAAAAACCAGCAATAAAATCCGCCAGCGTCTCTCCTCCGGCTGGTGCACGCCGCAAGACTATTGATGAGTCTTTGCGAACTGGTCAGGCCATTGGTAAGGCGATTAATCGCGCCAAACACCTTGGCAACTTGCCTGGCAATGTCTGCACGCCGTCGTTTCTGGCGAACGAAGCCCAAGCCCTGGCAGCTAGAAACAAGTCTGTCACCACCCAAGTCCTCTCTGAAAAACAGATGGCACGTTTAGGCATGGGCTCCCTACTCTCTGTTTCCGCTGGCTCAGTTGAAGAAGCCAAGCTAGTAGTCATGCAGTACAAGGGGGCGGCTAGCAGTAGTCGACCCTATGCCCTGGTTGGCAAAGGCATCACGTTCGACACCGGCGGCATCAGCCTGAAGCCCGGTGGTGGCATGGACGAAATGAAGTTTGATATGTGTGGCGCCGCCAGTGTGATCGCCACCTTGGGCTGTGTCGCCGAACTCAAGCTGCCTATCAATGTGGTGGCTATTGTCGCTGCTGCCGAGAACATGCCTGGCAGCAAAGCAACCAAGCCCGGCGACATCGTCACCAGCATGTCGGGCAAGACTATCGAAATCCTCAATACTGACGCTGAGGGACGCCTGGTGCTTTGCGATGCCCTTACTTATGCCGAACGCTACAAGCCCCGCACCATCATCGACATCGCCACCCTGACAGGTGCAGCAGTCGCGACCTTTGGCTCCCAGGCCAATGCCCTGTTGAGCAATGATGACAAGCTGGCAGCGACCCTGCTGGAGTGCGGCGAGGAGTCCCTGGACCGCGCCTGGCAACTACCGCTTTGGGATGAATACCAAAGTCTGTTGAATAGCAATTTCGCTGACATCGCCAATATCGGTGGCCCGCGAGCTGGCACCATCACTGCGGCATGTTTCCTGTCGCGCTTTACAGAAAAACAGAAATGGGCACACCTGGATATTGCTGGCAGCGCCTGGCACTCCGGTGCCCAGAAAGGCGCAACCGGGCGACCCGTGAGCCTGCTGATGCAGTATCTGCTGACCCAAAAGGCTTAGTATCAGGTCGTCGGACCTGGAGTTATCCTTAGATAGACTCCATGTCCTGCGACCTTTATGGGAATCATATTTAGACACTTTGATAATAGCGATGACCCAGATAAGTTTTTACGCCTTGAGCAGCACAGACCAGAACAGTCGACAGCAATTTGCCTGCCGACTCGCTGAGAAAGCTGTACAGCTGGGCCACCGCGTATTCCTTCAAGTAGACTCGCCAGAGCAGGCCAGACAAATCGACGCCTTACTCTGGCAGTTTAAACCGGCCAGCTTCCTTCCCCACGCCATCGCCGAACCCGGTCAAGTTGCAGCGGAGCCCCTGATGATCGGTACCAAATCAGACCAGGAGGCATTTGAAGATGTCTTTATTAATCTCTCAGCCACACCCTGTCAGAATCTGAACCGATACCAACGAGTCAATGAAGTAATGAGCGCTGATCCCGAGGAGCTGGAGCTCGGGCGCCAGAGCTACCGATATTATCAGCAGCAAGGATTCAAACCCGAAACCCACAAACTTTGACTCGAAGATGCCGCACTGCCGCAAACTCAGGGGGCTTGATGTATACTTGCGCCTCTCTCCGTAACTCGCTTTACTCATTCAACTCACAGAACAATCATTGATGGAAAAGACTTTTCAACCGCAGCAAATCGAAGACCGCTGGTACAAACTCTGGGAACAACGGGGCTATTTCTCACCCCAGGGTGATGGAGCCCCCTACTGCATTGTCATTCCGCCACCCAATGTGACGGGCCGCCTGCATATGGGGCATGGGTTCCAGCATGCCATCATGGATGCTCTGATAAGGTTTCACCGCATGCAGGGGCGCCAGGCCCTATGGCAGGTAGGCACAGACCATGCGGGTATCGCCACCCAGATGGTTGTGGAAAGACAGCTT
>MDSV01093833.1_pt1 | contig 16303 bp, 10 predicted proteins | sample 810851 | NCBI WGS metagenome assembly MDSV01 (sample SAMN05326640, study PRJNA326480) | marine metagenome | isolation source: seawater | place: Atlantic Ocean: North East | collected 2012 | reverse complement strand
CGGGCGTACACGCTGCTCTTGGAGGGCCGCTGCCGCTTCCAGCTCTCGCGCTTGCTCGCGGAGGAGCCCTTCCTGCTGGCGGCGGTCACGCAGCTGGAGAGCCTCGGCGTCGGCGGGGCGAAGCTGTTCGAGAGCCCCGACGAGCTCGCGAGCGCAAAAGCCGAGCCCGACCCCGAGCTGGCGTCCATGGCGAACGCCTTCGCGACTCGCGCCGCCGAGCTGGTGGACAAGCTCGAGCACCGCAAGGCGCACGCGCGCCGTTTGAAGGCCATGCTGCGGAGCGCGCCCGCGCACAGACTGGCGGACCTGTTCGCGGCGGCGTTCGAGGACTCCTTCGAGGCTCGCCTCGAGCTCCTCGCGCTGACGTGCCCGAAGCGGCGCATGGAGCGCGCGACGGCGCTCATCGACGCGCAGCTCGGGCAGATCTCGGTGAACGCGGACGTGGCGCGGCGCGTCGAGGGCAAGCTCAGCAAGACGCAGCGCGAGTACATCCTGCGGCAGCAGATGGCCGCGATCCGCGAGGAGCTCGGCGAGGGCGACAGCGCGGGGGGGGACGAGGAGGGCGACCTGGACGCGCTCCTGCAGAAGGTGCGCGCGGCGAACCCGCCTGAGGAAACGCGCAAAGCCGCCGAAACGGAGATCCGCAAGTTGCGCAAGATGACCGAGCAGGCGCCGGCGTACGGCAGCACGAGACAGTGGATCGAGGTGGTGGCGTCGCTGCCGTGGTCTATCGAGGCTGCGATCGGCGCGACGGAAGTGCCCATCGCGGAGGCCAGAGCGATCCTCGACGCCGAGCACTACGGACTGGACAAGGTGAAGGACCGCATCGTGGAGTACCTGGCGGTGCGCCGGCTGCGCCCGGAGGCGCGGCCGCCCATCCTGTGCTTCCTCGGCCCCCCGGGCGTCGGCAAGACCACGCTGGCGCGCTCCATCGCGCGCGTGCTGTCACGCCCGTTCCAGCGCATCTCGCTCGGGGGCGTGCGCGACGAGGCGGACATCCGCGGCCACAGGCGCACGTACATCGCGTCCATGCCCGGGCGCCTGATTAACGGCGTGAAACGCGTCGGGGTGAAGGACCCCGTGATTTTGCTCGACGAGCTGGACAAGATGGGCGCCGACTCGCGCGGCGATCCCGCGGCGGCGATGCTGGAGGTGCTGGACCCGGAGCAGAACGATGCGTTCGTGGACCATTACCTCGGCGTGCCGTTCGATCTGTCCAGGGTCACCTTTCTGGCGACCGCGAACGACGGCCGGTCCATCCCCGGGCCCCTGCGCGACCGCATGGAGATGATCGACGTGCCGGGGTACACCGCCGAGGAGAAGCACCGCATCGCCGCCAGGCACGTCGTCCCGCGCGTCCTGGAAGAGCACGGCTTGCTGCGCCCGACGCCCAGGCTGGAGATCCCCATGGAAGCGATCGAACAGATCGTGCGCGGGTACACGCGCGAGGCGGGCGTGCGCGGGCTGCAACGATGCCTGGACGCGCTCTGCCGCGCCGCCGCCGTGCACGCCGCCGGTTCCGGAAATTCCGGAAACGAAAAAGCGTCATCCGCGCCGGACGTGCACCCCGCGTCGCTCGCGATGGCCAACGCCTCCGCCGCGGGTCGAGCCTCGAGCGCGTCGGGCGTTCCGGTGGTGACGAAGGAGCTCATCGCCAAGGTCCTGGGCCCGCCCAGGTACGAGAGCGCGAACACCGACCTGCGCGACCGCGGCGAGATTCCGGGCGTGGTGGCGGGGCTCTCGTGGACCGCCGTCGGCGGCGACCTGATGTACATCGAGGCGGCGGTGATGCCGGGAAAGGGCGACATCCAGCTCACGGGCCAGCTGGGCGACGTCATCAAGGAGAGCGCACTCATCGCGCTGAGCTGGGTGCAGTCGCACGCGCGCGCGCTCGGGCTGGGCGCACCTGACGCGCCGCGGGGTGGCGCCGGCGGCCCAACCGGCGGCGGTAAGGGCGGAGGACGCGGCGAGCGCCCCGCTCCCGCGGGTCCCGCGGGTCCCGCGGGCGGCGGGATGTACGCCGCGGGCGCCGCTTCGCTCGGTTCCGGCGACGAGTCGTCGTCGCGCGCGTACGGTGGCATCGTCGCGAACGGCATCGACTCGCTCCCGCTCGCGTCCGGCCCGCTCGGCGGCGAAGGGCTGCTCCGCGGGCGGAGCGTGCACATCCACCTGCCGCAGGGCGCCATCCCCAAAGACGGCCCGAGCGCGGGCGTCGCCATGTGCTCGGCGCTGGTCAGCCTGTTCAGCGGGCGCCCGGTACGCGCGGACGTGGCGATGACTGGTGAGGTGTCTCTGCGCGGGCTGGTCCTTCCCGTGGGGGGTCTGAAGGAGAAGCTCATCGCCGCGCACCAGAACGGCGTGCGCACGGTGCTGATTCCCGCGCGCAACGCCGTGGACGTCGAGCACGAGGTGCCCGAGGCGACCAAGCGCGCGCTGGAGATCGTGCCGTGCGTCACCATGGCGGACGTGTTACGGCACGCCTTCGAGGGGGGGTACGACGTCGTCGGCGAGCCGGGAAGGCGAGCCAGGATGTGACGAACGAACGATGGGGGATGTGATGTACCGTGCACATGGTATTATGTCTAGTTAGTGTTTCGTTTTCGTTTCCGTTCGGCGCGAAACGGCCGGCGGCCGGCGTTTCTTGCCGTCTGGCGAGACGCTTCGTGTCGCCATGTGTCATGCCGGCGTCATCATCGTGAAGAAATCTAAAGCGCGTTCGTCGTGGCTTCCGTCTCGCACGCCTCCGCGCGCGTTCGTCCGCCCCGCGCCATGGTTCTCCCCCACCCCGACGCGGCGGATGACGCGCACCTGCACGACTGGCGCGCTGTGTACGCCCTGAGCGCTGGGTGGGCTCTGTCGTTCAGCGTGGTCACCGCCTCCATCACCGCCACCAACCTCGCCTCGAGCGCGTTCTCCCCGAGCACATCGTGGAACACCGTCCCGCTGGCGATCCTCATCGTGAGCCTCTCCGCGTGGAGCCTGGCGCTGCCGTCGCTCTTCGCGAGGCTGGGCGGCCGCCTGAACACGTACAGGGCCACGTCCTGCGTGGGCGTCGCGGCGAGCGCCATCGCCGCGGTGGCGTGCGCCGCGGAGTCCTTCGGCGCGCTCTGCGTCAGCAGCGCGCTCTTCGGGCTGCCCGCGGCGGCCGGGCAGAGCTTCCGGTTCGCGGTGCTCACGCTGGTCCCCCCCCGCTCGAGGCCGAAGTGCATCGGGCTGGTGCTGACGGGCGGGGTGGTCGGCGCGGTGCTCGGGCCGGCGTACGCGGCGGCGGCCAAGGACGCCGTACAGGGCGCGCCCTTCGCCGGCGTCTACCTCTGCACCGGCGTCGCGCTCGCGCTTCTGCTCGGCATTGTGTGCGCGCCCGGGCTGGTGACCTTCCCGGCGGAGGGCGGCGACGCGGGCGACGCGGGCGACGACGACGCCGAGGCGGGGCGGGCGGCTGACGGCGAAGTCGCCTCGGTCGCTTCCCGTTTCGCGTACTCCGGCGGTGCGGCTGGAAAACCCGAAACGCCGATGCGCGAACGGATCGATCCCGTCGCGGCGGCGTCCGCGACGGCGCTCGCGGCGGCGAACGTCGGGTTCAGGTGCGCCGTCGTCGTCGCCGCGCTCTCGTACGGCGCGATGTCGTTCTTGATGTCCCCCACCCCCTTGGCGATGCGCGCGCGCGGGTTCTCCTTCGACACCGTGTCGCACGTCATCACCGCGCACATGCTCGGCATGTACGCGCCGAGCTTCGTGACCGGCAAGGCGGTGGCCGCGCGCGGGTGGCGGCCGGCGGCGGCGGCGGGCGCGGGCCTCTTCGTCGTCGCCGGCGCGGTGATGCGCGACGGGCACTCCGTCGCGCACTACGCGGGCGGCCAACTCACGCTGGGCGTCGCGTGGAACCTGTGCTTCGTCGCCGCCACCGCGGAGGTGGCGCGCGTCTCCATGGTGGCCTCCGCGCGGGCGCACCCGAGCGGCGCGAGCGCGCGGGCGCGCAGCGCGCAGAAAGTGCAGGCGGCGGCGGACGTGGCGACGTTCGCCGTCGCCGGCGCGGCGAGCGTCGCGAGCGGCGCGGCGCTCGCCGCGACGGGCTGGGGCGACATGCAGGTCGTGGGCTGGGCGTGCGCGGGCGCGATGCTCGTCGCGGTGGGCGTTTCGGCCGTCGCGCGGGACGAAGCGACGGAAAAGGGGGCGGGCTCGATCGAAAAAGAAGCGTCGCCAACAGGGAAGGAGGGACGAGTATGAGATACGGTAGACGAGCTGCTATAGATACTGTAGCTACGTACGGCCCTGACGGGCTGCGAACGCGCGATCGTAAAAGTATACAATCGTTCCGCTCTGGTTCGTCGCCGCCGCGCGTTTCGCGCGCTCACGCGGCGAGGCCTTCGGCCCAGTCCCCGAGTTTCGCGCTGCACTCCACGGGCGCGTCGTCGTGCGGGCAGTGCCCCGCCACGACCGGCGCGTAGTACGCCTCGGGCTTCATCTCCATGATCCGCTCCGCCTTGGTCGGGGTCATCCACGGATCCTTCTCCCCCCAGAGCAGCATCAGCGGGCCTTCGTACTTCTCAAGCAAGTCGCCGGCGGCGGTTTTCGTGCGCCCGCCCGCGAGCGAGAGCTGGTAGAAGGTGTCTATGGCGCCCGGGTCCTCCGCGGCGAGCTCGATGCTGCGCACCAGGTCCGCGTCCGGCTCGCTCTCGTACACCTGCTGCAGGATGCTCTTGATGCGCACCTTGGTGAAGAAGAAAATAGCCGTGCTCACCGCCTTGCCGAACGCCTCGCGCGCGCGCTCCGCGAAGGTCAAGTTCGCCGCCGCCTCCGCGTCCGTCGGGTCGCGGATCTCGCTCTCGGTCTGCCCCACGGCTTTCTGCGCCAGCGTCTTCTTCTCCGGGTCCGCCTTCGCGCCCTCCGCGAAGTTCCCGGCGGAATTCACCAGGCACAGGCCCCGGGTCTGACGCGGCGCATTGCTCGCGGCGTACAGCGCCGCCAGCGCGCCGATGGAGTTGCCGGCGATCACGGCTTTGTCCGCCTCCGACGCGCGCGCGACTTCCTTGGCGAACGCGATCACCTGCTCGCCCCAGAACTCCATGCTGTACGGCGCCTCCACCTTGGGCGACCACCCGTACCCGAGCATGCACAGCGCGTACACGCGGAAGCCGCGGCGGGCGAGCGCGGGGATGGTGTAGCGCCAGTGGTAGGAGTGCGCGCCGAAGCCGTGCACGAGCACGACGATGGGCCCTTCGTTCTCCTCGCCCGCGCTGATATAGTTGCACGCGTGTCCCTTCCAGTTCCAGGTGTTCCAGCCCTCCTCCCGCAGCGCCACGCGCTCCACCCCGCGCGGGTCGCGCTCGGTGGCGGGCATGTCGGCCACGACGAACGCGTCCGCGTCGCTCGCGGTCGAAGAAGGGGGCGCCGCGGAGGCGGGCGCGCGGCCGACGCGCGCGGCGCGGGCGCCGGGCGGCCGCCTCGGCGCGCCGGTGCGGCCGGCGGGCGCGGCGAGCGCGCGGGGGGCGACTTGCGCGGTGGACATCGGGGCGCGCGGAGGCCTGCGCCGTTTTAGGAGAAGCGGGATGACCAGCGGTCGCGGGTCAGCGGAGGTACGGGGTCGCGGGACGACGCGGGGGACGCGGGGGACGTCCGTGTGCGCTCGCGCGATGGCCCGCGAAAGAAGGCCGTGGCGAAATGAGGCGGGATGGTCGTCGCGCACCTCTCGGGCTGGGTCGGCGCGGCGGGTGCTGCGCTCGACGGAGTGAGTGGAAGTGTTGCGGTGGCGACAGCTGTAAATAATCTCGTGGCCGGAACACGTGGCCGCGGCGCGAAATGGCCCGCCGTGTGCTTCCCGGTGCCGGGGCGGTGGAGGATTTTTTTCATGCGTCACCGCGCGACGCTTCGTCGAGACCGATTCTCGTTGCGAGGGGCCGCTGCGCGCCCCGCCACACTTTCCGCGCGCGCCCGCCAAGTCGCGACGCATCTCCGCGGCTTCCCCCCGCCTCACGCTTGCACAGAGGCCCGCCGCGCCACGCCATGTTCGCCGTCTCCGCCCCCCGCTGCGCCGCCCCCCCCGCCGCGCGCGCCGCTTCGACGCTCGGGTCCAAGAGGGCCATCGCTGCCGCGCCCCTGCGCGTGCACCGCGCGCGACGCGCCTCCGCGGTGAACCTCACCGCGCGCGCTGCCGGGACCATCGAGAAGCTCACCAAGGACGAGCTCGAGAAGGCCATGCAGGTACGTGCCACTGGCGCGACGCCATCCCCCCTCCATCCGCGACGGAGGCGGAGCGATTTACCCTAAACCCCGTTTTCGGAGTCCGCGTTCGAGAGCGCCTTTTTCTGTCCCTCTCGCGCGTCGGCGACGTCGCATCGCGCACCTCTCGACGCCCGCCCGGAGACTCTCTGACGGCATTCCCCTTTTCGCGTCTCTCGTTTCCCGCGCGCACCAGGACCGATCGACGCCTTTGGTGATCGATTTCTTCGCCACGTGGTGCGGCCCGTGCGTTCTGCTGGCGTCCGAGCTCGAGAAGGTCAAGGCGGAGCTGGGCGACGCCGTGCGCATCGTCAAGGTGGACACGGACGAGGAGGCGGCGCTCTCGACGCAGCTGCAGATCCAGGGTCTGCCCACGCTGGTCTTCGTGGGGACGGACACGGAGAAGCCCGCGCTGCGCACGGAGGGGATGCTCCCCGCGGAGATGGTCAAGAACATCATCGCCAACGAGTTGTGATGGGAGCGGAGCCGGAAGACGCGTCTCTCTGCTAATGCTACAAAGTATCATAGTTATCCTATACGCGCGCGCTTCTGAAAACAGTCGTCCGCGCGCGAACGCGAATCCGCGCGCGTCTCTGTGACGAGCGACCGCGACGAGTCTCTCCCAACCCGCACGTGTGCACCACACAGCGACTCCGCGTGGTTATCAATAGCTATCTTCCTACCACCCGTATTTCCGTTTCGCCGCGGCTTTGTGGCTCGCCCCGGCAAGCCGCCCCTCGAGGATCTTGAGCTCCGCCTGCTTCGCCTCGTACAGAAGGGACCCGATCTGGTTCTTGCTCTTGTGCGCCGCGCTGGGCTTCGCGCCAGCCTCGCGCGCCAGCTTCTCGCGGTGCTCCTCGCCGAGCACGCTCGCGGCGTCGAACGCGGCGCGCGCGCCGGAGGTCGGGTCGCCCTCGCCCCGGAGACTGGCCATGTTCGTCTCACGCACGGCGAATCCAGCGCCGCCGCGCCCGCGCTCCGCGGCGAGCGCCGCGGCGAGCGCGCCGTCCACGTCGAACGCGGCGGCGTCCGTCCGATCGTCGTCGTGGAGCGGACGACTGCTCGCGTTCGGCGCGTTCGCGTACGCGTGCTCAGCGAGGTACTCGCCCCGCTCGTCCGTGGCGTACATCCGGGACGGGTGCGGCGCCGGGCCGGCGGCAACAGCGCCCGGCGCGTCGAATCCGCGCGCCGTCAGCGCGTCTCGCGCGGTATTCGCGTCGCCGAGGTCCACCGCGGCGCGTTCGCCGCCGCCGAAGGCGCCGCCTCCGCCGAGAACGCCGCCGGAACCGTTCTTGGGTTTCGGTAAGAGCGACGCCAACGAAGGCGGGCGGGCCGCGGCGCCGTCCCCGCGCGGGGACCCTCTCGCGTCGTCCCGCGCCCGCTCAAAAAAAGCGTTCGCCTCGTCCTCGTCGCTGTCCTCGCCCAGCGCGTCCGTCTTCAGGGGCGGGCGGAACGCCACGACGCGCTTCGCGCCGCTCGCGCCGTTCGCGCCGTCCGCGCCCGGCGCGGGCAGGCTCGCGAACAGGCTCCCGGTGGTCACCTTCGGGGGGGGGAGCGCGGCGGCGAAATTCGGCGCCTCCGTGGGTTTCGCGGGGGGAGGGGGGGACGGCGCGCGCGCCTCCAGCGGAGGCTCGTCGTCCGTGAGCAGGGTCACGCGACCGCGCGTGGCGTTGTCGCCGACATCGTCTTCGTCGTCGTCCGTTCCGGAGCCGTACCCCTCGAGGCCGAGCATGGTGCCTCCACCGCGGCGCCTCGCAATGGCGACACGTCCCGACGGAGATCTCGCTGTGTATGAGCCTATATGGTCGGTTTTGATTTCGGCTGTCGCTCGGACTGCATGAACTGCGCTGAGCGCAGCGAGCCGTTGTTGGTGCGTTCGTCGTCGTCTCTTCCCATACATCGGAAAGGCCCGGGTCAGCACTCTCGGGCGCGCAGACCCCGGCGCTCGGCGCGGACGCGACCCAGTCCGCGCATCCGTCGCTGGCACACGCCCATGTCGAGCGGCGGCGCGTTCCACGAGGACGCCCTGGCCGGCTTCGGCCGGGGCTCGCAGGTGTGGGTTTCGGCTTCCGGCGAAGATTCGGGAAACGAGCTGGCGAACGCGCGTCGTGACGTCGAGGCGTACCTCCCCGCGACGGTCGTGCGGATCGGTGACCAGACATGCGAGGTGAAGGTCAACGATGACGTACAGGTCACGGAGGTTCCGCGAGCCTCCGTGTTCCCCGCGAATCCCGATATGCTCGCCAAGGCGCGCGACTTGACCAGCCTCTCGTACCTGAACGAGCCGTCCATCTTGCGATGCGTGCGCGACCGGTACGCGGCGAACGACGTGTACACGGACGCGGGGCCGGTTCTGGTCGCCGTGAACCCGTTCAAGGACGTCTCTGAGACGCTGTACGGGGACGCGGTCATCGAGAAGTACGTGCGGGAAGCCTCTCTGCGCTCGACCGGAACCGAGACCGAGACCGAAACCGACCCGCACGTGTACAAAGTCGTGGTGGCGGCGTACCGCGACATGCTCGCCAATTCGAAGAACCAGGCGCTCGTCGTGTCGGGCGAGTCCGGCGCGGGTAAAACCGAAACCACCAAGATCGCGCTGAGGTGCCTGGCGAAATTAGGCGGCGGTGGCTCTGCGCGCGTCGAACGCGGCGCGCTCTTCGATTCCGTGGAGGCGGTTTTGCTCGCGGCCAACCCCGCGCTGGAGGCGTTCGGCAACGCGAGAACCGCGCGCAACGACAACTCCAGCCGGTTCGGCAAGCTCGTGGAGGTGGGCTTCGACGATAGAGGCGCGGTGCAGGGCGCGCGCGTGCAGACGTACCTGCTGGAGAAGACGCGGGTCGTCGGCCACGCCCCCGGCGAACGCGCGTACCACGCGTTCTACCAGCTCGTCGCCGGCGCGTCGCCGGAGGAGCGGGACGCGTGGCACGTCGCCGACGACGCCGCGAAGTACGCGTACCTGACCCCTCGCGACGCGGCGTTCGTCACGAAACAGACGCGCGGGAAAAACGACGAGACGCGGAAGCGGAGCGACGCCGCGGCATACGAGGCGACGAAGCGGTCGCTGCGTTCTGTGGGCGCGTCGGATGAAGAGACACGCGACGTCTTCCGCGTCGCTTCGGCGACGCTTTGGCTCGGGAACGTCGTTTTCGAGGACGTCGAGAGCGCGGACGGCGGGGACGACGCCGCGCGCGTGGCGTTCGGCGACGCGCGCGCGGCGCTGAAAATATCAGCCAAGCTCCTCGGCGCTCGGCCGGACGCGCTCGAGAAGGCGCTGACCACGCGGACCATCGCCGTCGGCGGCGACGCCGTGACGAAACGCCTCTCCGCCGCGCAGGCGCGCGACGCGCGCGACGCGCTCGCCAAAGCAACGTACGCGTCGCTCTTCGAGTGGCTCGTGCGAAGAGTGAACGCGACTTTCGCCGATATCGGGTCGACGCGCTCGAGCTCGACGCCATCGGAGCCGACGAAGCCTTCGGAGCCGACGCCTTCGTCGACTCCGTGGTGCACCACCTTCGCCGTGCTGGACATTTACGGGTTCGAGACGTTCGCGCGCAACTCGTTCGAGCAGTTGTGCATCAACTACGCCAACGAGCGCTTGCAGCAGCGGTTCAACGCCGCGTTGTTCCAGCTGGAGCAGGCGGAGTACGAGCGCGAGCGCATCGACTGGACGCGCGTCGCTTTCGAAGATAACCGCGCGTGCGTGGAGGTGATCGACGGCAAACGCGGATCGAATCTCGGCGTGCTGGCGTTGCTGGACGAGCAGTGCGCGTTCCCCAAAGCCACCGACGAGACGTTCGCGCGCGCGTGTGCGTCGGCGCTCGGCGGCGACGACGGCGAGAAGGACAAAAACGCTTCTTCGCGAAAATGCTTCTTCGCGCCGAGCCGCCGCGACCCCGAGTCTTCGTTCACGATCGCGCACTACGCCGGCGACGTGGCGTACGACGTCACCGGGTTCCTGGCGAAGAACAAAGACGAGGTTCCCGATGGCGCGCTGGAACTGCTCGAGACGTCCAAGTCTTCGTTCGCGAACGCGCTGGCGTCTCTGGCGCGGGACGTCTCCGGCGGGAAAGACAAAAAAGACAAAACCCAAAAGAAAACCTCCGTCGGCGCGCGTTTCAAGACGCAGCTCGCCGAGCTCATAGAAAAGTTGGACGCGTGCGCGCCGCGGTTCATCCGCTGCGTCAAGCCCAACGACACGCGCGCGCCGGACGCGTTCCACGACCTCGCGGTTCTGAAGCAAATGCGGTGCTGCGGCGTTTTGGAGGTGTGCCGAATCGCGCGGCTGGGGTACCCGTCCCGGTGGCCGTTCGAGGCGTTCGTCGAGCGTTTCGGCGGCGAGGACAAGTCGACAAAAAAAGTCGACGCGAAAGCCGCGTGCCGCGCGATCCTCGAGGCGCACGGCGTGCGCGATGATGAGGCACAGTACGGGGTCTCGAAGGTGTTCCTGCGCGCGGGGTCGGTCGGGCGCGTAGAGGACGCGCGCGCGCGCCGCGCCGCGGCGGCGACGACGGCGCAGCGGTTCCGGCGGGGCGCGGCGGAGAGACGCGCGTTTCTCGCCTTGAAACGCGCAGTCGTCAAAGCGCAGGCGTTCCGACGGGGCGCGCGGGCGCGCGGTCGGTTCCTCGCGCAGAAGGCGCTCCGCGAGCGCGCCGCGACCAAGGCGCAAGCCGCGGCGCGCGGCGCGCGGGCGCGGGCGGCGTACAAGGCCGAGCGCGCCGCGGTGGTCGCCGCGCAGATGGCGGTGCGGCGATGGTGCCTTCGGCGCAGAATGGCGAGGGCGAGCGCGTTACGCGCGCGGGCCGAGGCGGAGACAGCCGCCGCCGAGGCGCGCGCGCGGGCGGATGCCGAGCGCGCCGAGAAGGAAAAAGCGGCGGAGGCTCTCCTCGCCGCCGAGCGGGCGAGGGAGGCGGCCGAGGCGGAGTCGGCGTTGGAGTCGCGCGCCGAAGCCGCCGAGCGTCTGGCGGCTTCAGAGGCGGAGGCGCGCGCGCGCTTCGAGTCCGAGGCGCGGACGCACCGCGCGGCGGCGGCACGGGCTCAGGCTGAGCTCGAGGCATTCCGGGCCGTCGCCGTGACCCGCGAGGCCGCGGACGCGGAGATCCGCGCCGCCGTCGCCGAGGCGCTCGGCCGGACACGCGCAAACAAACCGGAACCAAAGACGACCGACTCGGCGACGGAGGACGAACCGTCGAGCCGTCTTCCGTCGCTCGAGCGGGAAAACGCTGCTCTCCGCCGGCGCCTGGCTGTTGAGACGAACCGCGCGGCTTCGTTCCGGGACCGCCTCATCGAGGCGGAGAGCGAGTGGGCGGGCGAGATGGCGGCGCTCCAAGCGGCGCTCGCGGCGGTGCGCGCCGCGCTCGAGTCCGGCGAGCCCCCCGACCCGCGGGTCGCCGCCGCCGTCGCCGAAAGCGCTGCCGCCGCTTCGCCGTTCGGCGCTCGACCGACCCGGGAAAAAGCGACGGCGAAGGCGCCAGATTCCGTCCCCGGGGACGGCAGTTCCCTGGCGCCGTCCCCCGGGACGCCCGAGGAGGCGCCTGAGACGCGCCAAAGCGCGCGACGGGGACGCGAACAGGACGCCGCGCCGGTTCGCGCGCTCGCCGACGAGTTGGCGACGCGCGCGCGCGTCTTTGAGGACGACGCCGAGTTCATCGTGGAGGTGCGCGAGGGCGAAGCCGAGGCGGACCTCGTCCCGCTGGACGAGCTGAAACGGCTCGGTCTGCGTTTCGAGTCGTGGAAGCGCGACTTCAAGGAGCGGCTGCGGGAGACGCGCGCCGCCTTGCGCCGCGCCGACGAGCGCGAGCGCGACGCCGAGGAGGACGCGGCGGCGATTGCGCGCGAAATCGCCTCGGCCAAGAGGGCGCTGTCTTCGCCGAGAGCGCGCGGAGAGCGGCGGACCGAGGCGGAGGCGATTTCGCGCGCGCCGGAGAAGAAGAGGCGGGGCTGGGGGCTCAAGCGCGCGCTCGGCCTCAAGCGGTAGCGATGGACGATTCGAACGCGTGGGTGACTCCTTTTTGTCGATGACGGCTGACGAAAGCGAGACTCTGTTCGAGTCTCCGGCGTCTTCTCGCGACTTTTTGCGCGAGACGGCGCGTGAGACGAAGTATCCTCCCCTCCATGAAAAACGTCAAAAAGGAGAACGACGTCCGTCGCTCGTCGCGTCGCTCCTCGCGATTCACTCGCACACGACGCTGCTGGACATGAAGCTGGACTGCACGCGCGCGCAGTTCTTAACCTCGAGCAGCTCGATGTCGAACACCTCCCACTGCTTCGCGGAGAAGAACGTGGCGGGCCCGGTTGGGGGTCCGAGCTCGGGCGGCACCACCACGCGGCGCTTGCCTCCCGGCCGCATCCCTTTGAGCCCCTCCTCGAAGCCCGGGATCATCCCGTTGATCCCCAGCCGCGTCGAAGCCGGGGCGCCCTTGCGGTACGTGCTGTCGATCGTGCCGCCGTTCTCGTTGTACGCGACGTACTCGAACGTCACCTCCTGTCCGTCTTTAGGCGCATCGCCCTTCCCCACCACGAAGTCCTTAAACACCAAGCCGTCGTCCTGCGTGACGAACCCGTCGCTCGTCATCACCCGCACCTCGTACCCTTCGCGCACAAACGTGGGGAACTCCTCCGGCGCGTTGTTGTACTGCTTGATCTTCTGGTTGTTCTCGATAGCCTTCGCCTCGAGCTCGGTGATGCCGCGCTTCTGCAAATCAGCCGTGTATTTCACACGTGCCGCGATATCCGGCGCGTCGCCCACGGGCACGTCGTCGAAGGGGATCTCCACCACCTCGAGCGACGCCGCGTCCGCCGCGTCCGCCACATCCGCCGACGCCGACGCCGAGCCGGTCGCTTCCGGCACCGCGTCCGCGTCGTCCGCGCGCGCGCCGGGCGCAAGCGCGAGCGCGAGCGCGGCGGTCGCGGCGACGGCGCCGCGCGCGAAACGTGCGCGGAGCTCGCCCGCGCGCTCCCCCGTGCGCGCGTCCCGCGAGGACGAGGCGGTGACTTCCACGCAGTCCCGGCGAGACGTCATCGCGCGATCCCGCCGACCGGCGCAGCGAAAAGCCCGTCCAACGGCCACGAAGCGGCGCGCGCTGACATCGCACGAGGCGCCGGCGGCGCGCGTGACGGTCGCGACGAGCGAAGGCACGCACGACGCGGTCGACATGGTTTTCCCCTACCCGAAACCTGCTCGATCGTGCGCTCGGGGTGCGGTCGACGACTGCGACGCGGATAGCGTTCGGCAGAGATAACACTTCCAGCCTGCCACCAGGCCATTTTTGCGAACCGACTTTGAAGATCCATCCGCGCGAATTTTCTCGACGCGGGCGATTTTCGCATGTGCGCGTCCTGGCTTCAGCGCCATCGGTGCGCGCGCGGCGCACGCGACGGCGGCGACACCATGGAGAGCGGTATCGCGGTACACCCACTGGCGTCTACGGAGCCGCACGGCGCGCTGGAATGCGCGGGCGTGGCCCTCGAAACCCACGACGGGGGCGTCGTGGAGAATAATGGTCCCACTGACTCGGCAGCGGCGAAGGGTGGCGAGAATCACGCGCGACACATCCCCGAGTCGGACTCGCCGGAGAAGCCCGACACGCCTCCATCGAGGCTCAGCCTGGACCAGCTCCGCGCCGAGATCGACGCCGCCGTGGGGACCTTGCCGGAGATCCTGCGCGTGTGCACCGTGGACGCGCTCTCCGAGCGCGTCGCCCCGGTGTTCCAAGACGCCGATCACGCGCGGTGCGTGAAAAGACGCGCCGGTCGCCGGTTGCCGAATGCGCGCGCCGAACGCGTCCCCGACGCGTCCCCGACGCGCCTCGAACCGTCCCCATCACCACCGCGCGCGCTGACACGAAACGCCCCTCATCGCCCGCACGTCCTCGTCGCGCGTCACGCACGCCGCGCGCGTCTCACCGCCGCAGGTTGCCTTCCCTCGCGCGAATCCTCGACGGCGCGGAGGCTCCGGCGCCGAGCCCGTCGGACCCATCGGACGCCGAGCCGACGGCGCGCGCGCCGGAGCCGCGAAAACAAAAACGCTGGGAGGCTTTTCGTTCGGCGCTCGCGGCGAGCTCGCCGTCGCGCCGCGCGGAGGACCTCGCGGCGTTCCACCGAGCCGCATCTGTCGTAGAACGCAGAATCCGAGCCGCGGACGCGCCCGCGCCCGTGGACGCCGACGAGGCGTTCGCGACGTCCGCGCCGCTCGGCGTCGGCCTCGTGGCGTGCGGCGCGTGCGGCCGCGTGCTCGCCAGGGAGGCGCTGAGGCGGCACAAGGCGACCGTGTGCGCGCGCGTCGCCGCCGCGCTGGGCGAGCGCGGCGTCGCGGCGAGGCTGAGGGACGTCAAGGGCGCGCTTGGCAGCCTGGAGAGTGCGTCTCGGGAGCCGCGCCTGGAAGGCGACGAAGCGACGGCGGAGGCGACCGAGACGCGAAAGCCGGCGGCCAAACCGGCGGCCAAACCGGCGGCCAAACCGGCGGCGAAGCGGGGAAAGAAAAAAGAAAAAGAAGGCGAAAGAGCGAAGAAGCCGGACCCGCCTTCGCCGCTCCCGCCTGTGGTGCCCAAGGAGAAGCGCTCGAAGAAGCCGCGCAAGGCGCGCGCGGACCTGACAACCCAGGCGCGCGGGCGCGCGGACGCGCCGGCGCGCGAGGCGAGGGTGAATTTCGGGGGGCACGGGTTCCCGGGGTTCGCGGCGCACTTCTCCGGGTGGGACGTCTCCCCGGGGACGGGGCTCGGGCCGCCGGGGATGGCGGCGGGGACGGGGACGGGCGCGTCCAGTCCGCTCGGCTTCCCCGGGTATCCCCGGGACGCGTTCCATCCCCACGTGTATCCCCAGCACGCGCATCCGCAGTATCCGCAGCGCGGCGCGCCCGCGCAGCACGTCTCGCAGCTGGGCGCCAACCACGACCTGCAGCGCCTGCTCCAGCTCCGGCGGGAACACGCGGCGCACGCCTTCCACCAGGACGCGGCGCGATTTTTCCCCGGCCAACACGCGCCGCAGCAGTACTTCCCCGCGGCGAGCGCGTACCCGGGCTACCCCGTGGGCGCGGTCGGGGTCGGGGCTCCCCTCGGGGTCGGGGTCGGGGTGGCAGTCCCGCGCGCGCTCGCCGACGTTCCGCCGGGTTTGGGCGCGGGCGAAACAAACGTGTTCGATTCGGATTTCGGGCTGAGGTTCGACGGCGGAAAGCGGAGACGGGGGCACGAAACGCCCGAAAGAGCGCATCAGACGTACCCGGCGCGCGCGCGGCAGATGAGCGCGCACCAGCCGCCGGAGGCGAGGCGGCGCGACGACGGTCCGCCGCGAAGCGGCGGGAACGCGTAGCGACGCGTAGCGATATCCGTCGAGGCGAAACGACGAGAACGAAGAGTACTTTATCAATACGCCTGGACGACTCGCGGAGGTGTCCTTTCGTTTCGACCCTTTCTCCGATGCCGCGCGCCTCGACGCGCACCCACGCCTACGCCGCCCCTCGAAGCGCCTCGATGAGCTCGCGGAACCGCGCGAAGCGCCGCGCGTACGCCTCGTGCGGTTGCTGCTTGTTGTCGTACGACTCAGCGTCGCCGCCGCAGTTGGCGCACGCGGCGTACCACGAGTCCCCCAGCCACCACGGCGACCCGCACTCCAGGCACGGCATCTTCGGATAGAAACAGCCCTTGCCCTCCGGAAACGGCTTCTCGTCCGTGCCTTTCGCGGGCAGGACGAACGCCTCCGGGCGAAGCACGCCGACCGCGCCGCCGAAAACCTCCGCGTCGTCTCCGCGCTTTTTCGTCGCGGGCGTCTCTTCGCTTCTTTCCGGAACGGCGGACGATTCGCCCGATTCGAACGCGCCCGGATCCGAACCCGTCGTTTTCACGGCAGCCTCTTCCGCCTCTTCCGCCTCTTCCGCCGCCGCGCGCGCCGCTCGCACGACGTCGGTGACGTTCCGCGCCGTCTGCTGAATCTGCTTCGAGAACTTGTCGTGCTCGAACGTCGCGCGCGCGTAAAACACGGGCGCGTCGCTCGACGCGAGCCACGCGGGGGGGGGGGCACGTCGTCGCGCGCCTCCAGCGCGTGCGCCGCCGCGACGAGTGCCGCGGCGAACCGTTTTCGCACACACGCGCGG
>MDSV01088964.1_pt1 | contig 16310 bp, 18 predicted proteins | sample 810851 | NCBI WGS metagenome assembly MDSV01 (sample SAMN05326640, study PRJNA326480) | marine metagenome | isolation source: seawater | place: Atlantic Ocean: North East | collected 2012 | reverse complement strand
GTTCACCTTTTCTTCACCACCAGCACCACCACTTGACAGTTTAGTTGGATTCGTTAATGTAATATTTGGCGGCAACTGTTGGTCATCTTCCCATGGATCATCTGCACCCAATACATGAAAAAGATTCATTTGGAGCAAAGAACGGGAGCCACTCGAAGAAGGCACAGACGGGCCCGACGAAGAAGATGTAGCTGCTGTGAAGGTCTGTAAATCTTTGCCTGCTGCTGTCAAATCCCAATCATTTGCTTCCAATGCCGTTATAACAGCAGCGCGATCAAATCCAAAATCCATTAACATTAATATAGACGTTTCGTGTGAATCACTTTTTGATTCAGTCATTTTATAAATAAGAACATGCTATTTATATATATATATTTAGTTATTAAATTTTACGATGCTTTGGCCATTCCTGTCAATGCATTGGCAAATATCATCCAACCTAAAAATGTCTTACTGATTAATGAATTTAAACAGTACGCCATTTCAACATTTTTGTTTACTGCAGGATCGTTTTCTTTTTTCTGCAATGCCAATTGTGCCAATTGTACCAATGCGAACCCTGTATATAAAGATGCAATGACGATCACGATAATGTAGACAAATATTGGCGGTTTGTTGGTGGATTTTTCAATGGTAAACTGAAACTGACGCCCAAGAATTCCCCATACACCCAACATAGATAACCACCCAGAAAAGTGCGCAATCCATGCCAGACCAATATTGTCATTTTTGATTTGTTCTGCCAAAAGTCCAAACAACATGGTGACTACAGTCAAAACAGCAATACCAATAATCACAAGTCTATGCCAAATCCCCAACACCAACGCAATGGCAATTTGCATAAGTGTTGCCGATATACTATATTCCAACATGCGAAGTGAATTTGTCCCCGATTCTTCAACTTCAATATCATATCTTTCGCGTTTACAACGACGCGCACATGCCGTATTTTGACAGACAATACAATCCCAATGAAACATGCCAAAAGATTGAAAAGCAAAAGATAAGAAATGAAAGACAATCACCAACCACCACAATGAAAGAGAGGAAGTTAATTCAGTTTTGCGTTCCACACACCACTCTTCTGAAATTTTAAATATCCTATTCTCCGAAAATGGACACATGGTACTGTTTTTGAATGTATTGTTTATGGTTGGAACCCACGGTGCGTAATCTTCCGATAACTCGAAAACATCATCTTTATTATCATCAATAGCCCAAAAAATTAAAGTTAAAACAGTGTTCAGCAAATGCATAAGAGCTGCAGCCCAATTTATAGACCAGTAAGCTGGTGCTTTATTACAAGGGCAACAGCGATCAGACCATGTTCGGGCGCCGGAATAATAGCCCCAATCAAATTCTTTAATACACATTTATAAAAACAAATATTTTATTATATAGTGTATTTTTTTAGGTGCGTTTACATTCAAAAGTTGAAAATGTTTTTGATCGTTTAAAACAACTGTCCAAACAAGTCGACATAGCCATAGATTCCTTTTTTGTCAGAAACCCGTCTTTATTTTGGTCACAATCGTTCATAATACGACCAATACCGCCAAATAATTTAAAGGCTCCCCTTGTGAACCACCCAAGTCTCGGATAAATGGCGGATTTTAATTCTTTCGTACCAACTTTATGATCTCGATTTGTATCTGCTGTTTTAAAAAAACAGTCGTTGGCCTCTTTTTTTGTTGGACAAGCATTTGCCGATAAAGACATAAAAACAAGTGCAAATGTTAACAAAATAAAGCGCATTTTTTAAGAATGGTTGAGCGGTATTTATAGGGCCGTATACGAAATGAATATGTTAAGCAAGGTCGTGATTCAATTGCTAGGATCACTCACCCTTTATTTTTCCTTATCATATTTTGCGATGTTGGACGTTAGAAAACATCCATATCCTCATGATTTCTTCGATATCACTCTGCCAGAAGATTGGATAATAAGAATTATAGCGAATGCATTTCCCTTTCTCTCTATAATATATAGACTAATAACGTGTAAAAATTTAGCCGTACACATACAGCGCGCGGCAATCATGTATATATTAAAGGGGACGATACAGTTTGTGACCATTATTCCTGCAGTGAATGGCGTTGAAGATTGTATGAATAGAACAGCGAGCGAACTCATTTTATTCGGAGATAATTGTGCCGACATGATGTTTAGTGGTCATACTGGGTTAACCATGTTAATGTTACCCAAAAGATGGCGCGCGCCGTGTGTTTTATTGGTTGGGCTGGCTTTAAAATTAGCGCGTATGCATTATACATCCGATATTTTGATGGCTATTCTGGTTGTATGGCAAATAGAGCGATGGATTCCCGAACCCGGTGTCACAAAAAGCGAGAGTCAACATGAATTAATTACAAAACACCAAAATATATTGGTTTGATCAATGTAACCAAATATATTTTATTTAATATAAAGAATATGTTGATTTTGTATTACCAAACAAATATATATCTATCTGAATGTTTTCTTTTCAATCGGAATGGATTAATCCGAAGAAAAGAAAACAATGTTCCATTTTGATTTTCTTAAACCCTTGTAAACGAATAAAATATGCACCTTTAATGGAATCCGATATACGAATTACAGAAACCAAAATACAAAATATATTGGAATCTATTATTGACCAAGTATGTCAACAACAACAAAACTATACGGAGCAGACTTGTTCTTTGGTTTTATGTGGAATCATTGACCAGGTATGTGGCCAACAACAAATCTATCGAACACAGACTTGTTCATTGGTTTTAAAATCAGTCATTGATCAAATATGTAGCCAACCCCCAAAAATCTATACAAAACTGGCTTGTGAAAAATTAGAACAAGAAATAAAGTCTGCGGGAAAAAAGGCGATTGAAAATGCAACGAGAAAAAAAAAGAATGGAGAAATCACCGATACTAAAATCGCGTTTTACAGTTCTATAGAACGTAGTTTTGTGACATATTTGGGACATGGTATAGAAAGAGTTGCAGCAGTTGCGGATCATGTTGAATGTGTTGGTTCGGTAAGTCACTCTTTAAGAGAAAAGGCAACCGATATTCGAATACATTTAAATGCTAAAGTTATGCGGGTCGAGATAAAAACAAGTAGTAACACGAAATGTGGTACAGACTTTAACCATATGATAGAAAGTTGTACCGATAACATTGAAGGTTGGTGGGTCGTTGCGTTTCAAAAATTTAGTGAAAAAAAAAAATTGAAGCGGAAAATTTTTAATAGAGCGGATAAAAAACGGCGGCTTGGAACGGTTGAATTTTGGAAAATGTGCGGCATTAATTATCACGAATTAGTTAAAATCTGGTTTCGAAAAGATTTTATTCTTGAAGAAATGATTCAAAACCATTTTAAGTCAAAACAACATATTTTACAAAGTAAAACTTTTCCAAAAAAATAGCTCAATTCACCTATTTAAGTTTCTTCTAAAATATGAATGTATGAATGCGTTACCCGCTCTCGACTTTGAAGCAGTCGTCGACAATACCGGAATGAACGATATGGAAGATGATCCGGGCGAGTTTGTGCCCTGTCATTTTTCAGACGACGAAGAAGAATCCTTTCACGACGATGGTTGTAAATGTGCACTCTGTCAATATGGTGACGGTGGATCAGGGGAAGCACATTCGGTCATCCAGAGAATGCAAGAAATTGATTCACAAATGGTGGGAAAAGTACGCGACGATGAAATTTATTCATTACAAGCCGATTTATATAGAACACACGTCAAAGAACCTCTTGAAAGGCAAGGCATCGAAGCTCCAGATGTTACTGCCGAAACATGTAAAGCGCATTTTAGTAAACACAGAATGAATATGAAGCGTATGGTTGGATCGGAAATTGCATTTGTCAATTCCATGCAAAAACATGTCCGACGTGAAAATATTCTCAGTAGAAACAATGTTACGGGTCGCACAAAGGTAGACAATGGTTCCATTAAACAGTGGATTGCGTTATCCAAACACAAACTAGACCTTATTAAGTATTATAAGGGGCCTCTCAGTAAAGAAGCCGCCGCCAAAACCAAATCAATCAAACCATATAGTTTTTCTTGATGTCCGTCTTTTTGTGAGGCTATATTTCCAAAAAGTATTGGCTGGATCTTGCCAAAGCGTTTTAAATATTTAGTCGCAAAAAAAATGAATAAAATGTCAGAGATTTTTTTACAAATTACGGGTTTTTTTGCAACGACAGTATGACAGTATAAAAGGGTTGTTTTTAATGAAAATATAATGGCTTCTATTGCAGCACTCAGTGGTACTCCAACTTCTGGTTCGGTAAATTCTGCTCCGCCATTTTCGTTCAAATCGTCATCGTCTGTCGGTGCCGATTATGGATCCAAACCATCTGTAGCAGCTTTATCCAACCCAACTTTGCATAACAAGGTTCCAGAATCAATGGTAAATGGTACAGCGCGTGCCCCTTTGTTTGTCCGCCCATTTACTCGTGGTTTTGAAAAACAATATTCCGAAGGTGACTTATTGTTTGTTCGTCGTGGAGATGAGCGTGCCGCATCTCATCACAATATTGTAGCCAATTTGCCCGTTTTTAATTATTTATTGCGTACTGAACCAAAGTACAGCTCTTTAGAGACCATTTTGGACGAATGGAATTATTTCGGCATTCTGAACAACGATATGGATACTGGATCTAAATGGCAACGTTTGTTGAATATTAATGTGCGTGGTCGTTCCAGAGTGGCTCGACTTTGGCAACCTAAAAATGGTCGTCTTAAGAAGGGTGATTGTGTTTTGATTGGTTTAGTGCCAAGGACAGCTGCCCAACAAAAATCATTTACTGGGCCAAATGGGATTCGCGACGCCATGAAAAAGGGTACCCAATATTATGAAGCTATTCCAATGATGGATTGTTGTGACGAATACAAAGAGGCCCAATATATTATTCCTGTAGGAATTGTATCTCAAGTAACATTAAAACGCCCATTTAACCAACATCGGATCGGTGGAAGATATGTGACAGAAACGTGTAAACTTTTAGAACGCATCGAAGTGCTCATGCGTATATAAACAAAAATGACGTATATAAATCGCTTAGTTTTTATTATTCTTAAAATGTCTTTTAACGCAAAACGTAGACGTATCAAACCTTTTGCCCGCGCCACATCATTCGACATTAATTGCGTGTATGATATCCGTCATTTTCAGAAAGTCAAGTACGGAAATGTCGTAGATCCGTATTTCCCGTCTGTTGCCACGGACGAAGCTTTCCAAGTGATGGAAGGCGAGGTTCTTATGATGAATTCGTCGCCCGGATTTCGTCGCTATGGTGATCACCAGATGCATGCTTTTTCTTTTGCCAATGGCCTCAAGGCTCTCGGTAGAAATTTGAATGCTTCTGGCGGTAAGAACCAGGCTGGCGACAAGAAAGCCATCCTTGCCTCTTTGAAATATGCCGGTGTTGCTGTAACTGGATTTACACCCGAATCGGATGTTTTTGAACAGGGATTTGTAGCTACGTTGGCAGGTCTCAATTCACTTTTTAACAATGGTGCGGATACCATTTACCCTGGCGATGTCATTTGTGCCGATATTCCCAACCCGGCCGACGCTGGCAAAAGAAAGAACCGTGCGCTTCAGGGCGGTGTTCCTCGCGAAAAGTTGCAGTTTGTTCTTACTCCTTTCAAGGTATTGTCAAAACAACTTGGCGATGCACAACTCGCTTCTAAATTTATTATGGGTACGGCTCTTTCTTTTTCGCGCCCCGGAAACCCTGTAGATGTTGTTCTTCACAGATGCAACGTTTACGGGCCTTCTTCTCCGTCTGAAGATCAGGACGAGGCCGAAGAGAAGCTAAGAGAGAGAGTTGCCCAATTGGAAGCCGAGAACCGCCAACTTCGTCTTGGTGCCACAAATGCCGCTGCTGAAGGTCGCAAACCCAAAGTGAAGAGTTCCAAGAAAAAGTAAAACTATTAATTTATATTATAAAAGGCCTCCGTATTTTTATTAAATGTCATTGTGTACTTTATGTGATCAACCCTTGGTCACAAAAAATCTAGCTATTTACGATTGTGGACATAAGTTCCATCTGACGTGTGTATTTTCTTGTCCACATTCTACATTATGTTCTTTGTGCACGCATACGCCCGAATCATTGCCCAATGTTGGGTTAGATCGCCAAGTTGCTATGTCAACAGATATATTGTCGAAATTAGAACAAAAAAGTCTGAAACCAGTTCGACAATGGTCAGTGTTGCAACAATTTGCGCGCTCAATTACACCCTTAACACCGAAAGCACAAAGTTTCCGTGACCATATACGTCATAATAAAAAACTAAGTAAAATACGCGAATATGGCTTTATACCTGAAGATGCTGTGAAAGAAAGGATACGATGGGGCGAAATCTCAAAAATATATTCAAGTAAAGATGCCATTGATTTTGGGTTTGAATGGTCACATATGATAGAGATGGGGATTATACCATCCGAATTGAAGAAATTTACATGGACACAGCAGCAACACAAGTTAAAATTGGATGCCAAAAAAATGTTACAAATGAGATTAACCATTACCGAATTGGCAGATGCCAAATATACAACGCACCAGCTTGTGGAATTGGGGTTTACATGGTCTATTTTGGCCCAAATGGGAGCGAACGTAGACACTTGGACTCGTTTTGGATTTGAAATTGCAGATATTAAACGCTACTGGTCGCCAACTTTAACACAATGGGTGACTGCAGGGTTTTATGATAAAAAGCGAGTTCAACAAGCGGGCTGGCCTATCGACAATATTTTGGACTCGTTACCCGCTATGAATGAACGATGTACGGGGCGCGTATTACGTTTGGCGTTTTAAAGAATATATAAAAATGACGATAGACATAATAAACATAACACAAACTGCGTTTTCAAATGTGGCTTCCGGTGCTTTTAAAACGTGTGGAGATGTTGGCATTTGCCATGTGGAAGTTTCTTTCTCAATACCAACTGTAGACATACAATCAACTAAAAAGTAGTCTATATATTAAATTACTTATTACATTTTGGATTTTTATTTTTACGCAATTTTTGTTGTTGTTGCAAAAGTATTTTTTTAGGAATTGGTTGTTCATATTGTCGAAGCCATGGGCGGTAACATCCATTACAAATAGCCACAGATGATTCTTCTCCTTCGTCTGACATACGAATAGATGTCCACGAATCTTTCCCACGGAATGTACTACAAATATAACAATTCACCGACGTGTATAACGTGCCCTCCTTTAAACATTGTCCACATGTAAACCCATGTTCGTCAAATTGTGATGCTTTAAACGATGTTGGATTACCACATGATGGACAGAATAGATACAAAGACCCATAAAATTGTAAAATCGTCCCCAACATATTAAACTTTAAACATTCAGTCGTGGCACATAACTCATTTTGCATAGCTTTTCTACTTGTTTTCCAGTTTTTTTTGTCGCGGCGTTTTCTGTGTTCATCCAATTCTACACCATCTAAAAAAGATTCTAGAGCAATACGTTTTCTTTTTTTTGTATCTGTTTTTTCACAGCGGCGCCCACAATAACATTTGAGTGTTTCGTCGTCCACGATGATTTTATGATGGCCATTCGCGAATAAATTATTACATTTACTATCGTCCTTAATTGTAAACCCCTTAAAGGTGTTACAAGATAAACAACAATATATTTCTCCCACATAATCTTCGATCGGCTCATCCGCAGTTAAACCATATCGCCGACGTAATGCAGCGCATTGTTTTACATAATAATGCTCCGGCAGATAAAATACACGTACCTCGTGATGAGTTTGGTGATATATAGAAAATAATTCACGAATAGCTTCGAAATCGTGTCGAGAAGACCCCTGCAGTAACTTGCGAAGATCTGTGCGATATGTATTTTGATGATAATGTTGATACATATTGACCAAAGAAGCGATCGATTCCTGCTTCACATTAAAATATTGAAGCCATTCTACATGTACAGTACCTCTTTCGGCCCTCTTGATCATTTCGCGCATTATAGTACGATATTTTCTGGGAAATGCAACGTGTGGGTTTATTTGACGATTATTTTCATCGATTTTTTCACAAATTGCAACCACAGTTTGAGTAAAGGTTTGGCGCTGAGGCCGAAACAAATTCCCAAGTTGTTGTTTATTCACTTGCATCAAATTAGACTCGATGTGGGCAAACCAATCCTTTATTAAAGAAGAGATCTGAACATTTTTCTGAATAGTTTTACGAACATTATCCATCGCAGTGTGCACTGTCTTTTCAAAAGTGTTCCACTTATATGTAACACACAATTCTTCGTACAAGGCAGGGATCATCCCCATCGAATATGTCAGAAATTCTTTAATTATATAAAACAACAAATGCTGGTAAATGGTAAAGAGCCATTCTTGCATTTGCATACGATTGGGATTCATATACACAAATCGACGCAAAATCTGTTTGCGAGCTTTCCAATCCAAACGAACACTACAATGTCTATACATGCCCAATATAGAACAAAGCAATGCAGAACGCATAAATTCATGCACCAAGTCGTCTGTCTGGCAGTAATTTGAAATAATCTCCCGTAAATTGCGAATCTGACATCTTTGTGGCAATGCTTTACACATTAAATGGACAATAGGTTCCATCTTGGGTTTGTTTTCATTCCAAAAGGAACATTTCAATTGCAAAGTAATAATATCTGGTAAATTCCCTTCTTGAAGAACATTTTGAGTTTTGGGACAATATTTATGAAAGGCCGAACGAATAGATTCCGACGAAGAATCTTCCACGGCACACATGAGTGGGACATGGGCATCATAATATATGTGAAGACTAAAACAGATATCAACCGGTAATTTTTGAATAGAAAGCAGCTCAATAGTGAAGTGGATAATCGATACCAATGCTTTCACCCAAATATTATCTTGATGGCCTGGATCCCATTTTTTAGCGCCTTCCCACAAGACAGAAGTCTGGAGACGTTCCCAAAAAGTACCCATAAATAACCATTCATATTTTGTGCCCGAAAAATATTTATACAAAGTCTTTTCTGGTAATTCGCGACAATGGCCGTCGTCAAATTCATATGGACAAATGCGCCCGAGATTTAATTCCCGGGCGCTTGCGTTAAAAAATGCATCTGTTGGCCGGGATATTTCATACGCCATTGATCGTAATGGCGAACACCATTTACAATCTTTAAACGATACGCATTGCGTAAATGCAAGACGACAGGATCCAATAATCCCTGAAATATAGCATGGGACGAAAGCAAACAATCTTCCAGGCAATATTCGCCCTCTTCACCCACGATATTTCGATAATCTTGAAGAATAACATTATTTTTGACACCCATTCCATCAGCACGAATATTAATAAACGCACGGGCAATCTCAGATCGTTTACACATCAAACACAAACGTCCTTCGGCGGGGAGCTTACCCGAACGAGTATATTCTTCTTCTTCAGTGGGCAATAAAAATTCGCGCAAGATAAAACGATTTTCAGTCACTTGCGGAAGATGCAAACCCTGACACAAATCGCCCATAATACACGGACGCTCTTTGTTTAAAGGTTCACGCAAATATTGCTCTTCATAAGCACGAGTAACTACTTGAATAGATGTACGGACATGCTCCTTATGTTTAATGTCTTCGGGAGATAAAGTATCACACGGGGGTTGCTGCAATAGAGCCCGAACATACGGAAAATCATACGGCCGCAAATGAGATAAATCGGTACGATGCCAGAAATCTTGATTGCGCTGATTAAAAAATTTTGTTTCGGCAACCATCAATGTTTGACTCTGGGGAGCTTTCGTAGCGGTTTGTAAAAGATCTGGTGTTGGCTCGTTTAACGGCTCTGCAGATTGAGGAAGTTGTGAAAAACTTATTTTCGAAGAAATATTTGTTTTTTGACGCTTTGGTTCTGGCTGCGGATCAAGTTCGTTCCAATGTTTTGACATTTTTTTTTACATTTTTACTTATATAGTCGTTTTGGATCAACTTTGCAGAATTGGATTTTTTGTGGCGTTTATTTAAGTTTGAGAATATTATGATTATGCGGATATTTTTCGCTATATCCGCATCTCTATGGGCATTTATTGTATCCAGATGTATAGCGTTTGGCCCAAACAAAACAGCCCTACAATGGAAACCATCAATGCACTCACAAACATGGTATAGATTAACTCCCATCAAATGCGGACTTATTCCACACAAATGGATTTCCAGGGGGCCGGTTATTACAGCAACAGCGAATATATTTACACTATTCGTTGATAATACACTCATACATTCCATAGCAACTTTAAAATTACTTTCTGAACATCTCATTATACCCATTTTTGTTGCACAAAAACACAACGGCATTGCCCTATGGGCCTGTTGCAATGCAATTTTCTCGGCTGGGCTCTTTTTTTTTGTTCCGATAGAAGCACAAGTTGGACAAATTATATCTTTCGCGATTCAAATATGGATTATTTACATTCAATTTTATTTGACATGTATTCAAAAAATTGTTAGAGAATTACCAGAACCCGAACTTAGACTCCCACGAATTGTATAGGGCGACACTACATTTTATAAAAAATCAGTATAAAAGAATTTGTTATTATATTAAACATGTTACTAACATTTATATTTTTACTTTTAGCAATAACCACACAAGCTAATCGCCATAAAAACCCACACAAAAAACGACATTTTACATCGGCTGAGTCAGTAGAAAATACGTTACGTAAAAGAAGAAAAAAAAGTATTATGAATGCCGCACAAGTATTCGCAGGTGACGAACATGATGCCTCCATACACAACTGTATATGGCACTCAGAGGATTTGTGTGCAGATATTAAACAACAAGGTGACGCTTTAGTTGCTCAATTTGATCATATTACGTATGATAATGTATGGCTCGAAGATAGTGTATTGGACATTGAACTAAATTACTGTGAAACGTGTAATTCAGTTCACAACAATGACGAATGTATATGTGAATTCATACACGGCGAATCTATGCAAAGTTTATCAGGTTCGTGTATGTATCCGAAAATGCAAATAGGTAACGTATGTTATAACCTGTTCGACGACTCTTGGAATGATAACCACATGTGTGGATGGCAAGAATGGTATCCATTTACATATCATAGGCAAGTCATTAATGGAACATTACACCACCTACCACTACGACCATGTAATTTTGAATGTATCTCAAATTGTGCCATATCAAACATGGGATCACTTGGCGTAACATGTGCGACCGTTGTTAACGACATAAATACATGCGGGACTTGTACCTCACAACAAAATGCATTGTGGTTAGGACTTACTCACTGTTCATGCGATCACCACGACCAACAAACGCCGTGCGAATCTGATTATGCGTGTCAATGGAATGCGAATGGGCAAGTTTGTGAGTTAAATATTGGTCACGACTCATCAATAACTGGCAACATTGCAAACGAGACATATATCAATACACAATGTATAGACGATGAAACGGCATTGGTCACACATTACGGACAACCAGGAATGACATGTCAAAATGCTTACGAGGTTAATATATGTCATAAAATTGGAAATGTTTGTGCGGTTACATGTGGACAATGTGGATGTACAGATTCAGCGGCGGACAACTATCAGCCAGACGCATTGGTTGACGATGGTACATGTAATCATGATAACAATGATGGTAGTGACGAGGGAGACATGGATAATCACGAACCAAATAACCTATGTGTCGATAATGATATGTTGGTTGCACAATTCGCGGGTTCTATGGGTATCACAAGTTGTAGTGCGGCATCAACTTACTGTAATAACCCAGACTTTCCCGATATTATGGTAGCGTGTTGTGCTACATGTACAACGCCGCACAGCCGGCGATGATTATGGCGATTACCACGAATATTGGGAGGGGGAGATCAATACTAGGCCTTATAACAATAAATTATTATCAAAATATTATTTCAAATTTCTATAGGTAAATCTAATGATCGACTAAGTGTTTTGTCCCATAATATTCTTTCCAGTACTATAGAAAGACATACCGAGAAAATAGAGAATAATGATATGGACGCCCTATAATTTGTTATCGCGACAACACATAACCATGGAGAAACGTCTATAATACAGGCTAAAATAACAGTCCATGCTATGCATATGGCTACATTTAACGCATAAATATGATAAATACATGGCATATGTATTATATCAACAAGGGCCATCTCGCGTTTAAATTGTCGGCGCCTGAGGTAAATCGTTGTACATATTTGAAGCATACAAGCGACCACCGTTATATATTGATGTAATCTGACATATTGAAGTTCTGTGTCAATACAAATAGGCGACGAAGTTGTTCTATGACCAAATTCAACTAATAATCTATCAATCCACCACGTTATTAAACAACAACTTGTCCAAGGGTGTATACTCTCAAAAAAAGCGAAATATTTTCGAAACAACATAATTTTTATTTTGAATATGATTTATTATATACTTTCTTGCGCCACTGCCTCTGAATTTTTCTCTTCAACATATCTCTCTTTATCTTCGACGGCCATACGAGTGTACATTGATTTAACATTGTCAGAGGCTGATTTCCATGCTGCTGCAATATCTCCCATGAGTTCTCGAGGATTCTTATTCGGATTTGCAGAGGCAATTTTATGTCTCATGTCTTTCATGAAAAAAGCATACGATGACCGAGGTCTCTTAATTTTCTTGGGTGGTTCGTAACGACTCATTTCATCGACATATCTTTGTTTGTCAATATTAGACAATGCAATGTATTTATCTTTATTTGTGACAGATTTCCAAGCAAGTGCAATACGTTTGGATTGCTCAGGCAATGTAAGTTTTTCGCCAGATTCCTTGAGAATTTTACGCTGTTCACAAGCATAATACAAAAAAGGTGTCATTGCGCGTTTTGGGCGGGCGGGATCTCTTTTCTTTTTTTTAGTTTTAGTTTTCACCATGATATATCACAATGTTTTGCGGACTATATACTTCCTTTATTGGTCGTAAGATTGGATTCATTTTGAAGCCGGTACAATTTGCCATTGCAATTGCTGTTTCGCTTCGAGCATGGTTGAAATATGTTGATACTGTAGAGATTGCTCTTTTTGGTATTCCAACAATATGTTAACATCTGCCCGGAGTGTCCAAATGGTGACCAAGTGTGCAATGCAAACACCAATGCATAAAATAAGAATGGCATTATGGAATAACGAGTTTGGTTGTGATTCTGTTTCAATCTCTAAAAAGTTCTCTTCTTCGTTGTCATCAACATTCGGCATGGGTGTTTCCGGATATTGACGACGATTTTCGTGATTTAATGAAGGTGGCATTTCCATTATAATATAAAAATTACATTTAATTGTTTATACTCAAAAGTTAAGCCGATTAACTTGGGATTCGTTATCGGATTTTTTACGAGACCGATAATGCAATCCCCCTTTAAATTTGGATTCGGCGGGTTCTGTTGTTTCAATGGGTTTATTTTTTATATTTTTATGTGTCGAGTGTGTAGAAATCATCATAATAAACCCCACCGCAGTAAGTGCTAATTGAATCATAATAATACGGGGCTCGTCAAAAAACAATAACCCAAAGATATCCAACACAATGGTAATGACACCAGCTACACACAAAAATAGTTTTTCTTCAGAATTTGCTAGAACGATAAAGAGTGGGTCGGCCAATAAATGTGTGACAATGACCCAAGACCATTTGTCATCAATAATAGCTTTAATATTTAATAGCCATGCAAAAGGTAAAGCCCAAGAAAATATAATACGAATGCGTTGCGACGCTGAAGTTTTAAATGTCGGGTAACGCGAAATAAGATAAAAATTCCAAGTTTGATAAATGTCCAGAGCCACAATAATACCAGCAGCTATAAGTGTGGCGGCAGATCCCGGCAATGTTTGGATACATCCAATTTGTTTTGCACCCACACAACGAATGGTCGAAGATGCTGCCAATACTGTGGCCAAGGATCCCAATACAACCGCCGCAGCATTTACAATTACCGCAAATATCCAGGATGCCTTGTAAGGCAATAACGACAATAATAAAATGATTCCATATAATATGTAGTTCATTTCCAATAAATTAGTTGCTTTGTGCACTGAATCTGAAGAAAATTCCCGCCCAATACGAATAACAATAGAAATAATAATAATTAATACAATGCGCAATCGACAATTATTTTGTAAGGTTGCGGATGTCATTTCATCAAAAAGGTTTGCCTTTATATGGGTTATTGTAAAGGCAAACCTTTTTGATGAAATGACATGTTTTTTTTTGTTCCGCTTCACTGATTGTTTTATTAACCTCGAATCTTTAACGGTTTGGATATCTTATGAACTCTTTTAAATTCTTCGAAAAATGTCTGAGCAATCTCTGGATCGTCGAATACCATCAAATTTTCAATGTTCGTTACAGCGGATTCTGTAACATTAAATGAACCATTCATGATCCAAATAGGTTCGCGCGCTTCATTTAATCCCAACAAAAACTTGTGATGCATTAAACTTTTCCACCGGCCTTTACCTTCTCCAACGGTACGGATAACGCCTCCCGCAAAACATCCTCTCAATTTTGCGTAAGCTTGTTGATTCTTGCGGCGTTTCGTTAATTTATCAGTTGTCGTAATAATTGTAACACCCTTCAAATGTTCGGCCATCGCTTTCAAAATTCTTTTGTTCGATAGCCACGCGACACATCCAACGATATATGCTGTATCTTCGCGTTTAATGTTTCTTACTATGGCATTTTGAATGCCCCGGCCATTAAATAGAATAGATACTTTGCGATTGCCGCGCTGATGAACCTTCTGCCGCTTACGTTCTTCATTATTTACTTGTTGGTTAAGGTCGCGAGAGCGCTTTTTGGACGACATTCTTTCACTATTTTGACTATATATATATAGGATCCTGTTTCACAAACATGGATGTTTATGAAACATTTTACGCATACAGTAAAAACGGAACTACGCCGTCACTTCGTGGACAGAAAGATCCACATATCAAAGAAATCGTCCAACTTATGAAAGATTCTGGCCGAAATAAACAAACATTTGTATTACGTAAACAAGATGCTCGACCATTTTCTGACCACACGTTTTATCAAAAATCACACCAAAGAATAGACGGGTTTGCTAAATATTTAGGCGCAAGAGTTTCGATGGAATGGGTCAAAGCCTGTGCTTCAAAAGTAGACCCGCCAGGATCTATACAACTAAATATGTTAGACGAAACTTCAGATAGACACATTCATATCGTCGAACCAGATATCTCTATTTTCTTGAAATTATTACAGACGAATCCAAAAGTAACCATGACATATTCAAGAACTAAGGGAGCTGCTTATGCCATTCATTTGCCAATATTATATCAAAAACTATCTCAAATTTGTACCAATCACCCTGTATTGTGGTTTATGGTCGCGTGTTCGATTGGTATACCGACACATGACATGTATACACCCCAATCATTTTTATGCAAATGGAAAAAAGAATCCAATAGGAAACTCTTAAACAATGATAACATCATTTTAACCATTTTGAGACCGATTTTTAAGGAGGATGGCCCTAAAGAAACAGAAATTGTACGGCTACTTCGCAAGTTTCACGATATGGAAACCGATTTTAAAAATACAGAAACAGTACTCTCTGTTAATGATTACATGTTTAAACGCATTTACGCATATCCAACTGCAGATGAAATCGAACATTTGTTTGATAGAGTTCGCTTAAATTTGTCATACATTGCTCCTACGTTGGTTTTAAAAGATATACATAAAACACCCGCGCCAAAGCCAAGATCACCTTCAAGACGGAACAGAATACGCAGAGTGCCATTACCTCCAAGTCGCGAAGAAAGCAAATCAAATCATAAAAAACCAACCTCCAATAAACCTTCTCTTGGATTATCAATGATATAAACAAAATCAGTAGGATTTAAAATCGTCGTTTTTTTTTATACGTATAAAACATTTAACCATTTTCATGAAAATAATGTCAGCATTAAAATCAAATTTAAAAGAATTGTACCTAGAAAAAATTAATCAACTTGATGCTCCGTGGCGTGATATCTTAACTTTCGAAAATCCTGGCCCCACTGATCTCCAAAAATTAAAACATCAAGAACTTCAGGTATCAGGTATCATGATTGGTTCCATACAATATAACTTTGAAAAAATATCTCAATTATATTCATGCCCTAGAGAAAAAAGCCATTTATTATTAGCATTATATGGACTGGCTATTTCGTGTGTCACCGGGACAGTCCATTCACACTTACAAACATATGCCAAACCTGAATGGTATCCCATTT
>MDSV01248294.1_pt1 | contig 16314 bp, 15 predicted proteins | sample 810851 | NCBI WGS metagenome assembly MDSV01 (sample SAMN05326640, study PRJNA326480) | marine metagenome | isolation source: seawater | place: Atlantic Ocean: North East | collected 2012 | reverse complement strand
TGATGGTGGTGTACTGTTAAAATTAGCTACTGATTAAGAAAGTACCTATTAAAGAATTCACGGTCTGAATTTTCAGTTGGGTCTTCAGTACTTAATAATTTATCACTATTTTTCTTTTTTAAAGCAATATATTGAGCAATGTTTTTAAAGAAGAAATAATTAATAATACCTAGGTTATAACTCTTCCTGAAATTAGGATTTAATATTCGAAAATTACGCGCATCTTTTATGTCTAATATAATTTTTTTAAAACACTGAGAAATACTAAGGCTAAAAGTTTCTGAAAAAATATAACTTATGGCAATGGCCTCCCTATAAAAACGTCTGTATATTTGTGCGTTGTTTTCTTCATGAAAATGCTCAACACATATATTTTTACCATAAACTATTGTTTTATTATTTTCTAATGCTCTTTTAGCTATTTCTATATCTTCACACCCTGGTAATGTTGAGTCAAATTTATAATGTTGCCAGAATTGATAGGGATATCCAGCATTACCATTGTTACTAAAAGGATAATCTTTCACGGCATAGTCCTTTTTGAACCAATTATTTAAGTGAGAGGCTTCTGAAATCGAAGAATTCTTGTAACCAATTTGTCTCCCAAAGACAATACTTGCACCTGTTTCTTGAAAGATCATAACGTAGTTGTTAATAAAGCTATTATCAGTGGGAAAACAATGTGCAGACAAAGAAATTAGATAATCACTTCCTTCAGCTAGTTCTGCACATTGATTTAAAGCACCACCATATGTAAAGTTTTCTTTTTTAATTGTTTCAATAATTATTTCAAACTTAGAGTTATAATTTTTTACAAAATCTAAAGACTTATCAGTACTACCTGAATCTAGATATATGACTTGGAAATTATCATATTTTTGCTTATCTAGAATAGGGAGTAGAATTTCTAAATTACTTAACTCGTTATAGCTCCTGATCAATAGAGAAACTTTAGGCATTGAAGAATTAATCATTATCAAACTCTACCGAATAATTACAATTAAATTTTAATGGCCCTTTTAATACTTTTTTGTCTTTTGCCGCATCCAATAAATATTTTTTACTATTAGAAGATGGCTCTAACACTAATACATTATGACCCCGCCAACCTCCTTGGGATTGAAACATCCAAAAATATTTTAAGTTTTCCTCTCCATAATTTAACTTCATAGAATTGTTAAGCGAATCTTTAATAATCACTCCTTTTTTATTCAAATCTATATATGCAAAATCAAAATCTCCTGAATTTTTTTTTAACTTAAAGAACTTTTTGTCATTTTCTAGTATATTTCCAAAGTTTTGATCTACTTTTTCGATTTTTTGAAAATCACAAATTACTTCTGTATTTTCATCAATAGGCACTGCTAGATGTAGTTTGAATAAAAAGTTGTCTATGAATTTTATATCTGCTTTGTAGTCGACTTTAATTGTATTTTCTTTTATATTTATTGATTTATAAAAGACTGTACCTGAGTCTAGGTTTTTAGTTGACAGCTTCACCTGATGAGTATTTGTAAAATCAATATCCCATGATGCTGACCATAATTCTCCATGATCTAGGCCCTTTCCCCAACTAAAGTTCTCTATTGCATCATTGGGATAAAGTTCTTCCCAGCCTCCTTGCCAGTTATCATCGTAGTTTAAATATTTCGAAACTGGTTCATCTTTTAAATGAGTATTTTTCCACACCCAATTTTTTTGGGTTGGTTTGTAAATAATTGAATCTACTCTACCACCCAATAAAGGGCTTACTTTAACTATTAATTTGTCGCTCTCAAGATTGATAATGTCCATAAATCTTTATTTTTTTGTCTGTTTTGATTATCTTATTTAGCATTTTATTGTGATATCTGTAATATCTCTTGAAATCTCTATCTCTAAAAAATGAATAATCGAATGCATAATTTTTATTTTTTTCATTCATCATTTTTTGATCATAATCCCAAACAGAGTTTAGATCTTTTTCTATTTGAAAACTTACTGCTCCTAGATAAATATTATCAGTCAGGCTACACGCCAATGGCAACATATATTGGGTCATTACGTTGTGAGTATTTTTTGTATAAATTCTATTTTCTTTAATCATAAAGTTAACTTTAAGTTTTTTGCTAGACGTTACTGCTATAAATTTAGTTTTAATTCCAGCTTTTTTAATAATAGGTATTGCATGTGATGGAACAATGATGAAATCTATCTTATTTTCAATTTTTTTAATTCTCTTAATAAATTTTAGAGAATTTTGATCATAAGAAAAATGAAAAAGAGGATCAGCAAATGATACGACTATTAGGGGAGAATTTATCTTATCGATAATATTAATTGAATCATTGCATATAAAAAGAGGTTGCGAAGTTAGATTTTCTATTATTTTTGAAAATTCTGGAGCGTTGCCAAGAACAAGTACATCTTGACTATTAACAAGAGTTTTTAATTCTTGATAGTTCGTAAATGAGGCATCTTTATAAGAATCTCTTTCAGAAGCAGTTAAAAAATCAAAGTATCCTGTATTGATTAGCATGTTGATCCCGTAATGCCCAAAAAAGTTTATACCTACAATACGCATTCTTTTAATTTGAAGAATATTAGAAAAGATTTTCTTGTAATTAAATTCATTTATCAAAATTAAACAATCACAATTTTTTTTATTATTAGACTTACAAATTTGAATATTTTTAAGAAAATAATAATTGGAAATTTCAGAATCAAAATCACCAAGAAATGAATAGCTTTTATAGAGTTTCCTATTGGCTTTTTGAATAAAACTTAAAACTACAAAAAAACAAATTCTTGGAAAATTTTTTAATGACTCCTTAGTTGAATAATACCACATCAAAAACTGCTCCAAATATCATTGATTAATTCTTCCTTTTATAATATTAATTTTTTATATTTTCTTAAAACTTCAGAGGACTCAGCTATGTCAAGTACTTCTCCTTCATGAATTAATATTACTAAGTCACAAAGACGCTCAATCAATGAGTTGGAGTGAGAAGTTATAATTGCAGATCCTAGATTGTCTATTTCGTTTTTTAAATACGTAGTTGCATTTTCTTGAAATTCTAAGTCTCCAAAATTAAAAAATTCGTCTAATCCAAGGAAGTCTATATTTTCTATAAAAGCTAAAGTTAGCCCAAATCTAACTTTTGACTGAGTTCCTTTTGATAAGTGACTAATTGGTACCTCTAACTCATTTTTTGTTAATCTAGATATTTCTTTAACTCTCTCTAACTTGTTTAAACTTTCTCGATCATCTTCAAGTATTTGTAAAGCCTGTAAGTTGTCTATAGAGTTAAGATCATCTTGGTATGTGTTCGGGATATCTAGTAGTTTGCCACTTTTAAAATTTCGACTTATTAGTCCGGTTGATGGTTGGTAATAATCAAATATTAGTCTCAATAAAGTAGACTTTCCCGATCCGTTCTTACCTATTACTCCATATATTTTATTATTTTCTAATTTTAAATCTATATTCTTTAAAACTGATTGCTCTTCATTCTGGTCAATAGAGGTTGATCTTTTTAAAGAAAACTTGGGTCTACTTTTATAACTAAAACTACAATTGTCCAGCTCTACACTGTATTTATTACTCATATAATATTAGATCTCTAATTTTTGCTTTATATTTTGAATCGTATAGGAAAAAATAATAGGAAAAAGACAAGATTAAAAATGGGAAGATGAAGCTAATCATATTAAGGCTGTAATCTTTATCAATTACGAAATTTAATAAGTCAAAAATAAAATAAAATGGATTAGCAAGTTTAATAAATGTATCAATAAAGATATTACTACTTTCAGCAACCCACAAGATTGGACTTAGGTATAAAGCTACCCTTAATACGTGAGGTACTAGGTCTTGAAGATCAATAAATTTTTTTGATAATATTGTTGTTGGAATACAAATAATGTAGGTATAAAACAAACACAATATATTTATTAAGGCTACAAAAATTAATATTCTGATACTGTCTAAGATAGTAAATTTATAATCAACATTAAAGAAAATTGATTGGATTGCAACAATAACTGGTAATAAATAAAATACAGGTAAAAAGTTAAAGAGTACTTTTGACAGAAATAATTTTAAAAGTGCATTTTTAACTGTAATAAAGTTTATAAGGGCATGGTTGTAAATCCATTCAGTAGCACCGTTCATTGAATTAGTTATCCCAGAGAAAATTAGTATTCCTAATGTAATTACATAGCCTCTATTACCTTCCTGTTGTATAGCTGAAAATATTAAGGTGTATATCCCCATAAATATGACTGGATTTAGATATTTCCACAAAATTCCAAAGAACTTTTTTCTATGCTCAGCTTTGTACTGAAAATTTGCAAGGCGAAATACATCGTGAATATGAGTTAAAACTCTGACCATAATGATATATTCTAAATTAAGGATATAAATAGTTATCGTTATATATTATTTTTTGTAATTAAAATCATAAATTTAATTAGATATTACTAAAAGATAATTTTATGCCGAAAATTACTAATTATTTAATAGAAGGTTCTTTAAGTTAGTCCTATCGACAATAGCTTTTGCTCCATAATGAGAAAGGTGAACGCCATCAATAAAAAAGTAATTGCCATTATCTGTGTAGTCGCATGTGTTTGCTCTACAAAATGAATTAAAAATTTCTACATAATGAAAATTAGGATCATTTAACAATTCAGAAGCATTTATAACATTGTCAAATTTCAAATAACTTTGATATTCATTTTGAAAATGAAGTGAATTTTTTGAAACTATTAAACTAGTAGTTTTTTTGTAATACATTAACTCATCAAATTTTGGGGATGGCATATACCCTAATAAAATAACTTTATTATTATTTGAAATCAGTAAATTAGTTGTCTCTTTTAAGTTCTGTTCTTCAACATTTTCAAACCCATTATCGAAAACGCCTCCCATTAAAATTATTGAATCAGATATTGATAATGCATCAGTGTAAAAAGTAGTGTTTGGTTTAAAACTGCATATATTTATAACTGGATAACAACCTGATTTTGTATATTCATAGATTGTAAAATCTTTTAATGTTTCCGTATCAAGAAAACCACTTACCAATGATGAAATACTGGAATCCCCCAGTATATATAAATGTTTCTTTCCGGTACCGAATCTACATGCAGATGTAATTGAATCTTGATCTATGCACATCTGATTATTTTTATTAATTAAATAATTAGTACCCGGTTTAGTTCTATACGTCTGATCTACCGCTTCAATATTAAAAGTGGTTTTATTGAAAACACTAACTAAATTTTTTGGGTATATCGTAAAACTTAAGATGATAACAGACGATATCAAGATAAATTTAAAACTAGAAAATGAAAAAAGTGAAACTTTTCTGTAAGTCTGCTCAATTAGCAAATAATTAATTAAGGAAATTAAATAAATTAGAAATAATACAGATATTACAAACGGTATGTTTTTCAAACTTATAAAGCTTTCAGAGTTTATATTGGTATAAAAAATATGATTTCTTATACCAGCAAGTATTGGTTGATGGAAAAGATATAGCGAAAAGGAGATATTCCCTATATGAACAAATACAGTATTTATTTTTCTGTTACTTAATTCGAACTGATTTATCATTAGAAAGAAAGCTAATAAAGTTATCAAAAGCTGATTAAAAGACAATAATTCAAAATAGAGAGTTGGGAGTAGGGCAACTAAGAAAAATCTATTATACTTTGAAAATTTTAATATTTTTCTAGATGTAATTGAAGCAGCTAGTGAACCTGTTAAAAATTGAAACGCTCTTGAAAATGGACTATAGAATAAATAATTATCAAAAGAAAAAAATATTTTTGATAGAGATAACTTGGTGTAAATAGCTTCACTCAAACCAAAGAGGCTTAGTAAAAATAATATTAGAAAGAATTGATACTGATATTTGCTTTTAAATAATTTACCTCCAATTATTACAATTAAAGGAAATAATATATAAAACTGTTCTTCAACACTTAAACTCCAAAGATTAATAATTAGGTTTCTTTTTGAATCTATTGTGAAGTAATCCATAGTTTGTGTAAAAAAGATATTGCCTACAAAAAGAAAAGAATATTTGATACCTCGTAATAGTTCATAAAAATGTTCAATTGACAAGTTGTAGAAACCTATAATTAATGTAAAAATAGTGCTTGTTGCAAGAGATGGGAATATTCTTTTAAATCTTTTGAAATAAAAAACAGATAATTTTAATTTTTTTTTGTTACTTAGTTCTAGAAGTTGCTTAGTAATTAAATACCCACTTATAACAAAAAATAAGTCAACCCCTAGATATCCAAAGGGTAGTAACGCTTCATTGAAATGATAAATAATTACTGCTATAACAGCTATAGCTCTATATAGTTGAATATCTCTTCTTATCATTTTTAATTAGATTTATACTTTAAATCAACTTATCCCATCGTTCCCAGACCATGTAGAATGACCAGATTTCTTTATGTGTTTTCCCTAATTTTTTCCTAATATCTTTTCTTCGCTGCTCATAATTAGGTACATTTTCATGAAACTGAATTTTTAATTTATCAATCTTATCAATTTCTCGAGTTTCAATTAAGTGCTCAAGTAAAGCATATTCCATACCTTCAATGTTTAACTTCAATAAGTCTATTTTCTTAATATCTAGTTCTTTTATGACTTCAATAATATCTCGAACTATTATTTTTAATTCTGTTTTTTTATCAGTTACTTTTGAACTCTCGGAGTCATCTGTTAGGAATAAGTTTTCTGTTTGAGCACCTAAGCCATAGTTAAGTAAATGTACATTATTGTTATTTGAAAATCTTTTTTGAATTTTTTTAAAATATACTGGATGCGGTTCAAATATATAAGATTTACAACCATATTCATTTAAAATTTTTTCTGTATACTCGCCTTCAAAACCACCTACATCAAAAAATATTGAGTTAGTTTGTAAATTGTAATTCTTATGAAAAGTTTTATCTCCACGTCTTAAAATCCATAAAAGATGAGCTCTGGGTTCCTTAAGATACAAAGCTCTAACAACAAATCTAATTTTGTAATAAAAAGGAAGGGCAAAGCTAAAATTTGTTTTCAATATGCTGATTAATTTTTTTTTCATTCATTTCAATAATAGTGACTAATTACTTTATATATTTTTATAAATGCTTTCAAGAAAGTTCTTTTTTAATTAAGGTATGAAAATTATCTAAATTGTCCTCACTGACTGAGTAATCTTCTATAACTTTTGGATTTCCTTTAAAAGAAGAACCAGACCTTTTTGGACCAATGTAGTAAGCATTTTTAACTTATTAGAGAGGATGCTCGTGAACTGTGTAAGCAAACCTTGATGAATTTTCATAATTCGCTTGTTACTGAGGGCCACATCGAACTAAATAGCAATACCAAACAGTTTGCTACAAACAATCTAAGTGATCCACACAAAAAAAATTATTACAGAAATTAATATTCTTTTAAAAGGAGGTAGACTTTTTATTAAATGTTCAATCAATATAAAAATCTCTATTTAAAAATAATATTACTTTTAATTTCAATATATGGAATTAGCAATTTAGATGCGTCTATTCTCTCTCATAAGTTTTTTCATGATGACTCATATTATTATTTTGAAATTGCAAATAACTTTATTAAGACTAGAAGCTTTACATTTGACAGTATAAACAGCACCAATGGTTTTCATTTACTATGGCTAGTTATTCTAATTTTTTTTGGTTTTGTATTTCAAACTTTCACAAATTCGTATTTAGAAATAGCTCAAATAGCAATTCTAATTCAAGGTATTATTTTTTATTTAAGTTTTAAATCTATAGACAGCATTTACTCAAAAAATACCTTAGATAAGGTTCTTATTTTTAGTGTGCACCTTATGTTTTTACCTTTTTTCATTAATGGCATGGAAACAGGATTAATAATTTTACTGTTTAATTTATATATAAAAAAAGTTTTTCTTTCAAAAGACTACTCAAAATCTGTTTTCATAATATTTTTAATTTTGCTTACACGATATGACTCAATAATTATTATTTTTCTAATTGTTTTATTAATTACTTATAAGATAAAAAATCTTCATTACTTGAAACAATTTATAACAGCATTTCTAATTGTTGTAATTGTAATAATTTCATTTAATTTTTTGATAGGTGTAGGTTTTGATAATTTATCAACAAGTAGTTCTGTTAAAAATTATTGGCATGAGTTAGATTATAAAGCTCATTTAAATAGCTGTGAAACTAAAAATTTAAACTGTACTTTGTTTTATGCAAAAAATAAGATTGAGTTCCTGCCGGTTTACATTGCTAATGTAAATAAACTTCTCTTCTCGGGAATACAGTATACCTCAGCTTATAATTCTTTTGGAGAGATACCTATCAGAAGAATTATTCCATTTCTAATGGTTGTATTTCCAATTTTTATTTTTAACTTAATGAAAAATACTAAAATTAAAAAGTTGGATATTAACAGTCTCTGGTTGATTGCAATTATTCACCTTACTTTCCTCAGCTTAACTTCTGTTATTTGGCTAGTTCACGATTGGTATAACTATTTTGTAATTTCCATATTTATATTTACTTTGATTGAAGTTCTTGTGAATAGTAACAAATTAATAAAGGTAATATTATCAATCGTCGTTTTAATTAATTCATACATCTATGTGTCATCTCCACCTTCTCAGTGGGCAAAAGTATATAGTGACACGGCAAATTATCTGAATTCTTATGAAAATATTGTAATAGGAACATGGGCGGCAGGGCATATCGGTTACTATTCTGATAACCCGGTAGTAAACCTAGAAGGTCTAGTTAGTCACAATGATATTATCGAAATGAATAAAAAAGATACACTTGAAACATACATTGTTAACAATATCGATTTTGTAGTAACAAATTTTTATCCGTACCAAACACCAGGTGATCCAAAGTGGTTTTATGAATTAAGAATAAATCCATTGGTAAAAATAAAAGAAAAATTAGATATTGTTGAAATAATTCAAAGAGATGATGAAGCTTACACTATGTATATATTTAAAATAAATAACAATACACAAGGTGGCGAGTGAATTTAAAAACAAAGATTATTATTGATAATTTGTTACAGAATATACTATTTGTTACTTTTATTTTACTCCTAATATTTGGAAGGAATTTTACAGGTGTAGGAATCTTAGATTTTAGAATTGGCGAAATATTAGTTCTTTTCCAAGTAATATTATTTCATTTTTATTCTATAAAAAATAATGACAGGTCCTTACAAAAAATATTAATATTTTTTCTATTAATATTTTATTTAAAATTATTTTATGTAATTTTTGAAATAGAAAATTTTAATTTTTTTAGATTTAGCTCTACCTTTTGGGCAATGTCTATTTATGTTTTGGCCAAAGAGTCAAAATTAAGTCATGAAAAAATAACAGCTTCACTAGTTGGTTCTCTATCTATTCTTTATGTATTAAATTTTTTATATTATCCAGATTTTATTTTGGATTTCTTTAATACTTACTCTGATAAATTTGACTTTACAAAAGCCTCAGATTTATTTGCGATTTATGCTTTAACTATTTATTTTTCTTACAGATTTACGAAATTTAGAACATTCTTATTGATATTTGTTATTTTTACTTCTTTATATTTACCAAAATTTTTCTTTCTGAGTACTGGAAGTACTTATTCTATTTTGTTTGCATTTCTTGTATTCAGCATAAGCGTTGTATATAAAAAAATAAAAATTAATAATAAAATATTATATTTATTAATTATTTTTTCAATCCTACTGGTTGTTTTTACACTTTTTAACCTAAGTAAAACTTCGATAGAGATTACAGATATCACAAACACTAATTTGACAATTACTTCGATGGAGAAGAAAATTATTCCTGATAAATTGTTTTATCTAGATGATAATTTAATTAGGTCTTCCGACACTGATATAGATTGGCGGTTGATGATTTGGCAAACAACAATATCGGATTCTTATTCTAATAATCAGATTATATTTGGAATGCCCATTAATGAAATCGTACCTATTATGGAACACCCGTACTACAAGACTATAAATCTTAACAATGTTAATCTTCACAATTACTTTATTCAGACATTTGCTTACTTTGGGTTATTTGGTGTTTTATTAGCCTCAACTTTTATCTTTCTTATAATAAGGCAAGTTTATATTAGAGAAAATAATTTAAACATTTTGGTTCTTATAGTGCCAATTTTATTCATTTCTTCATTTGATTCTTCAATGGAAACTGTTAGATTTCCATTTATAGTTTTTGCAGGATTGGGTTATTTATCCAGGATTAACGACGTATAGTCACAAGAAGAAATAAATCTATTACCATACTTATCTTTTCCAGATACGCCAATCTTTACTTTACTTAAATCATCTAGATTGTTGTAGTTATTAAAATTTATAAATATTGAGTTAGTAAATACATCTGATAATCCATAGCTTTTTCTAACGAACCAAATTTGATCTACTTGAATTGAATTTACATAAAGTGTCACACCAAAGGATTCTATATACTCTGAATTAGTACTTATATCTACCTTAACTGTATTTACACTTTCTATACTTAATTCAATTGGGCATGATAAAAAACCATTCATATCATAAGAATTTTTACTATAAAATTGAAAATTAATTTGATGAAAAAATGTAAACAAAAAAAGTATGGTAATAAATAGATTTTTTTTACTTATTTTTCTCATTTTAAATTTGTGAATTTAATATTGACACTATAAGAAATAATTATAATTGTAAAACTGACTATTAGAATAATAAGTATAAAAATTCTTAACTAGGATATTGATAATTTTAGTTTCATGTCCCAATTATTTTCCCTGTTTTGTATTTAAAGAAAGTTAGTAACAAAAAACGCTTATAGCTATTGGTGGCCAGAGGCAGAAGCGAACTGCCGACTCCTTGTTTTTCAGGGAAGAACCATTAAGACCTGGTTGTTTCATTTTTTAAAAAAAATTATTTAAGTTTTTTTTATTACTCTGTAAGGAAACATCAAATTAGTAAAAATATTATAATTAACTGAAATGACAGTATTACTTTTTTTAGCCTTTTATTTTTTGTTGTTTTTATTTGGAAGAGGGTGTTTGCTTTCTTTAAAAAAGGTATCAAGCAAACATCAAAAAGAAATAACTTATTTAGTTAGAGAAGAAAATATATTTTTACCTATTTTTTCTTTATTTATTTTAGGCAACTTTGGATTTATTATAAATTTCTTTTACCCATTAAAAGTAACTATTCCTTTTTTAATTCTTGCTTCGATAATAATTATTTTTGTAAACCTCACAGATATTAATTTAAAGAATATTAAATATACGGACATAATAAGCCACATCCTAATTCCGTCTGTTCTATGCTTAAGCGCTTATGGAATAACCTTCCATGCTGATGCTGCCGACTATCATTTAAATGCACAACATTGGATCAGAGAGTCTGAAATTGTATTTGGGCTTTCAAACATAGCATGGACATATGGTTATCAGAGTATATTTGAGTTTATATCTGCGATTTTTTGGTTAGATGGCAACTTTATATTTTTACATTTCATCAATGTAATTTTCATGACAGTCTTTTTCAATTTTTTATATAAAAATTTACTAAATAGAGATAGTAATTTTCTTTTCTTTTTCTCACTAATTACTTTAGGTTTTGGACTTCTAGATAATTTTGGTCTTGATGGTGGAAAAAATGGATTTGTAGTTTTTCAATCAATTGGAAAATTCGATGTATCTTTTGGGATAATATTTCTGTTAACAAATATAAAAATATTTAACGAACTTAAAAAAAATAAATTTTCATCAACTGAGTTTTCCTTAATTATCTTCCTAAGCCTATTTTCATTTCAAATAAAAGTTATTGGAATCTATCTATTTATACCTTTAGTCTTTTATCTATTTTCTATGCGAATGAATCTAATATATTTATTAAAAAAAATATACATTTATCTTATATTGATTTTACTTTGGCTAATTAAATCGATAATTAACACTTCATGCGTAATTTATCCAATTACATTTACATGTATTCCAACACTAGATTGGTATACAGAAGGATGGGTAAATTATCTTGTAGAAAATGTGCGAAGCTATAACAATAGTTATAATTTTGATGAAAATATGATAACTTGGTTTAATGAGTGGGGTAATATACAACAAAATAATACAACTTTAATAAACTTTACTTTTTCAATAGTTTTTCTTTATTTGTTAACTCTTTTATTTACAAAAAAAAATCAATTCCTCACTAAAGAAAACTCATTTATAAGTTTGTATATTTCCTTTCTCATACTTATTTGGTTATATTCTTCACCTGAAATTCGTTTCGGAATTGGAATATTTTTATTAATTATTTCTATTTTGTCTGTTTGTATTTATGATTTTAAATTTCAATTTTTAAATAAATTGATCAATCAATATAATTTAACAATTTTAGTATTAGTTTGTTCTTTTTTGGTTGTACGACTTAATTCTTATCAACACTTCCTAGATCAACCCTTTAAATTTTATAATATAGACATCCCTAAAGTAGAATATATCGCTAATCCTAATTCTTGGAATGTAATACCTGCGAATAATATAAGTTCATGCTGGATAAATATAGAATGCGTACCAGCAAATTGGATTACTTATAAAGAAGATATAGGAAGTTATACAAAAATTACAAGAGAATTTAATTCATATCCTTAAACATTAAACTTCTTTGGATTAATTAATGCGAGTAGGTAAGGGATAAATAAAGCTGGATAATCTAAAAGAGGTTTAATTTTTGTGTATTTAATTTTTGAATTTTTATCTGGATAATCCATAGTGATTGGAACCTCAGTTGACTTTACATTTTTGTCTAATAAGACGTTAGAGTACAGGTAGGGCTCAAACGCATATTTTTTTAACCAATTAGCGTATATGTTATAACTAGCTGAATTTACAAGTGAAAGTTTAAAAGCTCTAAAGCCACAAGTTGCATCTGTCATCTTCTTTCTGTATAGAAAAGAAAACAATTTACTTGTAATAGGAATTACTATTTTTCTAAAATTTGGCATATTTTTAGTACTGCCAAAGTTCAAATATCTACTACCTTGTACAAAATCAAAGTTTTCAAAAACTATTGGATCTAAAATTTTATTAATATATTTTGGCCTCATCTTGGAATTGCCTGCTATTAAGCATAAAACTTTGTAATTATTTTGATTTCCATATTTTATAGCCTCCATTATTACGTTACCAATTCCTTCATTTTTTTTAAGGTTTATATAATTTAATCCACTTTTTTTAATTAGTTTTTCACTATCGTCAGCAGAACCACTGTTAATAAATAAAAAATCTCCTAAGAATTTAGTTGATTTGATTTCATCTATTAAATCTTTTAAATGATGAGCTTCATTGTAAACAGGGCAGAAAACCAAAATTTCTTCAGATTTATAATTCATTTTCAGACTCTTTAATTGTAAAGAATTTTCTATTACCTAATTTTTCAAAGTCATGTTTTGTGTAGGTCGTTGCGTTTTTATCTTCCTGTTTAATAGGCTTAATTTTATCAATATTTAAAATAGAGCGTTTTATAACTTTCTCACCTGCTTGCAAACATAAATTATATACATCAATAACTTCAAGATCTTTATTTATAGAGAAATGCTCTTGATCAATAATATCGCCACTATCAATACCTTCATCTATATGGTGTAAAGTCACACCGTGGGTTTGCTCATTATTTTTCAATGCCCAATTTACTGGATTTACACCTCTGTACTTAGGCAAAGGACCGTTATGTAGATTTACGAAAAAATTGAAATTTTCAATATGTTCTTTTTTAAAAATTTTTGTAAAGTAAATAGATATACCTATTGATTTTTTTGAAGTGTATTGAAAAATATCTTCAAAATTCAGAATTTGTATACCTTTTTTGTTGCAATGATCAATTACAGAATCCATCCACACTGGCTCAGGTAACTCTGGAATTACGTAGATTGACTTTACATTGTTATCAATCAAATAATCAACTGTAAAATTTACTAACTTTCCTCTACCAAAAATAAAATAATCCATAATTATCAATTTTATATTGATATTTGATAATAAATTAGTTTTTTGGATAACAATTATAGATTTGCTAACTATTATTTATGGTGATGAAAAACATTGTTATTGTTGGACACGGCTATTGGGGAAAGAACTTAGAAAGAGTAATTCAAAAAAATAAAAAAATCTATAATCTTGTTGGAATCGTAGACATAAATTATAAAACCAAAAAATCAGAAAATATTTACTTCTTCAATAATTTCAATGATTTTTTAGATAGCAATATACAAGTTGATTGCGCAGTTATTTCTACACCTGCTACTGAACATTACGAACTAACGAAGGCAGCGTTGCAAAATAATATTAATTGCTTAGTTGAAAAACCTTTTGTTCTAAGAGAAAAGCAAGCAACCGAATTGTTTTCACTGGCAAAAAAAAAGAAAGTTACCTTGATGGTAGAGAATACTTTTTTGTATGACACTTCGATAATTGAATTAGTAAATCAAGTAAATTCTGGGAAGTTTGGGAAAATAATGCATATAAATTTTGAAAGAACGAATTTGGGCCCTTTGAGACAAGATGTAAACGCATTATGGGACTTAACATCTCATGATATTTCAATATTATTAGCTTTGAATAATATATTTCCAACAAAAATTAATGTAACAGGTGCCAAATTCGCTAATAAAGAAATTGCAGATGTCGTAATTACTACTTTTTTTCAGAATGATATATTTGTGTCTTCTGTTGCAAGCTGGTTACATCCGGAAAAAACTAGAATAATTAAAATTGTATGCGAAAAAGGTATGGTTGTATGGAATGGAATGGATTTAAATCAAGAATTAAAACTTTATTCTCAATCAAAAAAAGGAAAATCTAATTCTACAGAGGATGTTTATATCAATTTAACCAATACTAAAAATGCAGGCTACACGGTTCCATACATTGAAAAATCAGAGCCTCTTGATGAGGTTTTTAAAGATTTTTACAAAAGAGTAACCAAAAAACCCTCAAATAAATTTAATAATGAAAAACTAGTAATCAATCAAATAAAAATACTTCAGGAATTAGACAAAAGATTGAAATAAAAGTGAATAATTTAGTAGTACCGTTTAATGATTTAACTAGAATTCATAACCCTATTCTCAAAAAAATTACTAATGAAATAGAAGTTATGAGTAAGAAAAGTAGTTTTATATTGGGTGATTATGTAGAAGAGTTTGAAAATAATTTTTCTCAATTTACAGAAAGTAAGTACAGCATAGGGTGTGCAAATGGGACAGATGCATTAGAAATTGTTCTTAGAGCTTTAAATATTGGAAATAAAGATGAAGTTATTGTTCCAGCAAATACATTTATAGCTACCGCTTTAGCTGTTTCCAGGTGTGGTGCAACTCCAGTATTTCTTGATAATGATGAATATTATTTGCTTGATACCTCAAACATACAAAGCTTTATTAACAAGAACACCAAAGCAATTATCGGAGTTAATTTATACGGTCAACTGGGATACAACAAAGTATTAAAAAGAATTTCTAAAGAGAATAAAATTCACTTTATAGAAGATTCAGCTCAATCACATGGTGCGTTACAAAATAATGAACCTTCAGGTAAACACTCTATTGCTGCTACATATAGTTTTTATCCTGGTAAAAATCTAGGTGCATGGGGAGATGGGGGATGTATAACAACTAATAATAAACAATTAGCTGATAAGATTCGTTTTTTAAGAAATTGGGGTAGTACAAAAAAATACATACACAATGAAAAAGGATTCAACTCAAGACTAGATCCAATTCAAGCGATCGTTTTAAATGAAAAATTAAAAAAATTAAAAGAGTGGAATGCCCAAAGAAATGAAATTGCTGAATTTTATTTAGAAAATTTAGATGAAAAATATCATTTACCTTTTCCTGTAAATTTAAATTATCATGTTTGGCATTTATTCGTAATTAGAGTAGCCAATAGAAAAAAAACTATTGAAATTGGAAAGAAAAACTTTATAGAATTTGGGATTCATTATCCCAAAACTATTCATAGACAAAAAGCTTTCCAAGATAGTAAACAGTATCTTACAAAAATAAAAAATGCTGACAAGTTCTCATCCAAGCTTTTATCTCTTCCAATATTTCCAAATATGAAATTAGAAGAAATGAAAAAGGTAGTAGGGTTTTTCAATCGGGTCTAATTAAATAAAATTGTCTTAGCTAATTTCTAAATTTACCACCCCCATGGTGTCTTATTTTCCTTAATTTGTATATCTATATTGTATGTTCCATCGTCATTTCT
>MDSV01135026.1_pt1 | contig 16318 bp, 15 predicted proteins | sample 810851 | NCBI WGS metagenome assembly MDSV01 (sample SAMN05326640, study PRJNA326480) | marine metagenome | isolation source: seawater | place: Atlantic Ocean: North East | collected 2012 | reverse complement strand
TGAAAGGCTTGACTTCCGAGTTCGGTATGGGATCGGGTATTACACTTTCGCAATAATCACCAGGCACGCCCTATTAACAATTTTATGAGCATTTGTAAAGTTTCTTTATTTATAAAAATTTAATAAATTCATTAAAAATAACTTATTGCTATAAATATACACAAACTAACCTTTAATTATTATAATTAGCCTCAATTCCTATTAAATCTTATTACTTTTTTATTATGTTTATCATAATTTTTTATCAAAGATTGATTTATTAATTTATTATATTTCTGGTTATTTTTTTTTAGGAAAATTTGATCAACAATTTCTCCATTAAAATTATATCCAGTTACAATTTTTTGCATAAGTTCTATTATTTCATAAATTTTTTCTTCGTCAGTATATTGTTTTAATTCTGTTAGACTCTTGTTTAATTTATGCCAAGGTATAAATGGGTCTTTAGTTTTTTGAATTTTTTTGTGTATTGTTGGTTGAGGATTATCACCCAATAAAACTTCCTCATATAATTTCTCGCCAGGTCGCAGGCCAATAGTTACTATTTTGATATCTCCATTAGGATTTTCTTTATCTTTTAATGTTAATCCAGATAATATAACTATTTTTTTCAACAAATCCTTAATTTTAACTGGATCTCCCATATCTAAAACAAATACATCTCCACCTTGAGCCATTGCACCAGCTTGAATTACAAGCTGTGCGGCTTCCGGAATAGTCATAAAATACCTTGTTACTTCAGGATGTGTAAGTGTTACAGGTCCACCATCTTTTATTTGCTTTTTAAATTTTGGAATAACAGATCCAGATGATCCTAAAACATTTCCAAATCTAACAATACTTAATTTAGCTATTGTAGAATTTTTTTCTTCAAATAATGCTTGTAGACACAATTCCGCTATTCTTTTGGTAGCTCCCATAATATTTGTGGGACGTACTGCTTTATCGCTAGAAATTAAAACAAAATTACTTATATCATTATCTATAGAAATTTTTGCGACATTTAATGTCCCAAAAATATTATTTTTTATTCCTTCGCAAATATTTTGTTCTACTAATGGCACGTGTTTATAAGCAGCTGCGTGGTAAACTATGTCTGGTTTAAAATTTTTAATAATTTCTGTCATTTTAAGTTTATCTTGGACTGAAGCAATAATTGGAATTAATTCTGGTTCAGTCTTAAGTTTTTTTTTTAACTTAATTTCTTCTAGTTCTGAGAGAATTTGGTATAAGGCATATTCACTAACATCTATTAATAAAATTTTCTTTGGATTAAGTTTTATTATTTGACGAGTCAACTCTGAACCAATAGATCCACCTGCTCCTGTTACTAATACTATTTTAGAATTTGAATTTTTTGCCAATAACTCTAAATTAGGTTCTACTATATGACGATCTAAAATATCCTCAACTTCTAAATCTTTAATATCAGAAGTAGTGACCCTCTCTTCAACAAGATCTGTAACTGAAGGTAAAGTTCGTACAATAACTTTATGTTGATTTACTTTTTTTATTATCTTCATACGTTTAATTCTATTTATAGAGGGAAGTGCAAGTAAAATATGCGTAATTTCTTTGCTTTCAATTACTTTATCTAAATCTTGATAAGAGTAAATATCATGACCCTGAAGTACCTGGCCATGTAAAAGAGTATCATCATCAATAAAACCTACAACTTTCATTTCATAACTGTTATCTAATGCTGATGCTAATTGCCTCCCAGCGCTTCCAGCACCATATATCAGCGCTTTAGGCAAAATAGATTTTTTAAATTTATTAATTTTAGTACCTTCTAATAAAAATCTTACAAATAATCTTGAACCAGCTATAGCAAAAAATAAAATCAGAGGTTGAAGTATCCCAATAGATCTTGGTACACCATCAAAACTATATATCGCAATACAGGAAAAATAGATCATTGAATAAACAAATAAAGCAAATGAAATTGTAACTAAAACAGATTTACCTGAGTAACGAAACATAGTCCGATAAAAACCAAATAACCAAAAAATTGGTATGGCAAAGAATACTGAAAGAATTGCTGTCCAAAAATAATTTCCATTTAAAGAAATAAACTGATCTAACTTTAAATAAAATGCTAACCAAACTGTAATTATACACAAGGCAGAGTCAGTAATTAGTGCAATAATTTGTTTTGCATAACGTGGAAGTGTTAATATAGATTTTGAAAAAGTATCTAATATTTCATTAATCATTGAGAACTTTGTATCTTATTTTTTATTAAAATATTAATTTTAAATTAACTTACTATAAATCTAATATATTGAAACGAAATAAAGAAAAAGAATACAAAAAAGAGATTTAATTATATTAAATATTATTTAATTCTATTAGGTAAATATCTATCTTTATTTCATGTTAATCTTTATAAATAGTATTATCTAAAATATTTTTATATATCCTCGAGCCAACTCCAATTTTGACATTATTTCCAATTTTAATTCCAGGGTGCACTGACGATCCTGTTCCAACATGTGTGAACTTCCCAACATTAACATTTCCTGAAAGTGAACAATTAGGGGAAACGTGAGCAAAATCTTGAACAATACAATCGTGATCAATTGAAGCTGAAGAATTAATTATTACACCATTACCAATAGATGAGCCTATATTTATAACTGCATTGGCCATAACACAGTTACCTTTACCAATTATCGTATTTTTGCTTATAAAAGAATTTGGATGAAAAAGATTAACAAGTTTTTGATTTGATTTCCCTAACCAAATATTTTTTTCATATCTAATTTTATTATTACCAATAGCTAAAAAACATGCATCATATTTTTTTAAATTATTCTTAAAATCTTTTGATGTGCCAAGAATTTGAAAAGGAAAATTTTCTTTTGTAGAAAATTTAATATCATCATAAAAATCTATTACCTCAAATTTATTTAGATAAGCAATCTCACCAACTACTTTTCCATGCCCTCCAGCTCCAAGAATTGCTATTTTATTGTTCATAGATTAATGTTAATAATTAAATATATATTTTAAAAAACTCGTTAACAATAAAATATGATACAACAATTTGACATTAATAAAAATTTTAATAGAGATATATCAGAGATTATTATCAAGGCTTGGAAAGTAAAAGAAAACAAAGTTTTTCATTTAAAAAGCAACATACAAAAAGATTACATAAGAGAATTTTATGAAAAGATTGGAAATAAAATAGGGCAATATGAAATGTTAGCAGAGGATGTTAAACTTGGAGATAGAGGTAATCAAAAAGCTGACAAAATTTGGATGGATGTACGATATGATTCCAATATTGATAACGCCTACAGACATAGTTCTAATCCACAACCTCTACATACAGATGGTAGTTATAATCCTGATTTTCCAAATGCCACATTAATGTGTTGCATTTCAAATTCTGTTAGTGGAGGAGAAACAATATTTTTAGAATTAAATAAGCTTGTTGAAATTCTAAAAGCTGATGACTCTGAACTGTTAGAATTTTTATTAAGTGAGGAAGTTATACATGAAAGAACTGGTTACACTAATAAAAAAAAGATTTTGTACATTGAGAATGATAGTTATAAAGTTAATTTCAATTATTTTTGTATTTCTAAAAAAAATTCAAAAAAAAATCTAAAATTTATTGAAAATTTTTTTCATTTCTTAAATACATCTGAAAAAATAAAAGAGAATATTAAGCCAATAAAATTAAACGCTGGTGAAGCAGTATTTTGGAAAGACTCAGAAATATTACATGGAAGAAATGGTTTCAAGCCAAAAAAAGACTCTGATAGATTTTTATGGAAGGCTGCTATAAAAATCGGAAAATAAATGAGATTGGTAAATAAATTAGTGCTTGGCACTATGAAATTGAAGAAATACTTTAATAACAGTAAAGATTTGTCAATTTTTTTAGATTATGCTCATTCAAAAGGTATTAAACAAATTCATCTTTCTAACGAATACAATTCATATAATTTAGTTAAAAAAAGTTTAACAAGAATTAAAAAAAAAAAATTTAGCTATATTATAAAATTAGCCGAACCCAAAACTGATAAATCGAATTTCAATCTAAAAAGATTTAAAAAAAAAATTTATGAATATAGAAAAGATTTAGGTTTTAAAAATAATTATACACTTCAGTTGGTAAACAGATATCAGTGCAAAAATATTAATGAATACTTAGTGAGTCAACAACTGATATTTGATAAAATTAAAAAAACAATCACTAAATTAAAAAAAATCAAAACAATCAATAATTTCTATTTTTTTCCTTACCACAAAGATAAGTTAAAAATTAAAAAGAGAGGCTTCATTGATGGAATTACCTGCTACAGAAACATCAATCAAAAAAACTATGACAATTTTGCCAAAAAAAATAACCTTAAAATTATAGCAATGAGAACATTTGGTGGCAATAATAAGATAATCAAAAAAAATAATCTAAAAAAATTAATTAATTTTAATTTGAAAAACAAAATAGTAAAAAAAGTTATTGTTGGAATAAATAATAAAGAACAACTAGATCACTTAATTAATTTATGTTAAAGAAAAATTTCGATCTTCTATTTTGTTTTTTTTCTTTGCCAATTTGGCTTCCTTTAATACTAATAATAATTTTAACATCATTATTATTCAATGGAAGACCAATTTTTTTTATGCAGAATAGGGGTGGATTTAAAAATAAGAAAATTCGAATTATCAAATTTAGAACAATTGACTCAAAAAATAATATAAATACTTACAGCAATTTTTTAAGGTTTTTCAAATTAGATGAACTACCTCAAATAATAAATATTTTATCAGGTGATATTAGCTTAGTAGGACCTAGACCTCTACATTATGAGTATAAAAATTTATATAAAAAAAAACATTTAAAAAGATTTAAAGTAATGCCTGGTATTACTGGTTGGTCACAAATTAAATCTAGTGACAAAACACCATGGTTAAAAAAATTTGATCTTGATTTATGGTATGTCGATAATAATAATTTTTTTTTAGATTTAAAAATAATATTTATTACAATATCTAAAATTATATTTTCCTTATTAAAAAAAAATAAAAAATCTTACCCAATAAAAAAATTTAATGGATCAAATTAAAGAATAATTATGATTACTTTGTTAATAAATGTTTATATGAATTTATTTAATATTCTTTTTATTATAATTATATCTTTTTTTATTTTAACCAATGATCGATAAGGATTAATAGGAAACATAATGCTAGTTTCGCCTAATAATTTAGCATTTGGTAATCTTTTTTTTGGATAAAAGCCAGATTTTACAAAAACTTTTTCTCTATATATTTCTGGGCAAGATCCAACTCCACACTGAATTTTTTTTTTATTCAATTCAGTTATCAACTTATTTTGATTTTTTTTTTTATTAATAAAGAAATTAAGTCTATAAAAAGCATGTAAACAAAAATGACTTTTTAAATTGCTTTTAAATTTAGATGCACTTTTATTGCATCCAAAATTTATTTTTCTAAAAAAAATATCTTTTTTAAAATATGACTTTAAATTTTTAATATATAATTTAGCAATCTGATTTCTTTTTTTTACCTGATTGTTTAAAAATTTTAACTGATATCTGCCAATTGCAGCTTGCATCTCAGTCATTCGATGATTTGAACCTAAGCTATCATGGAGCCATTTAAAGTTAGATTTATGTTTTTTATAAAATACACTATTATAATTTTTGCCATGGTCTTTATAAGACCAACAAAATTTCCAAATCTTTTTATTATTTGTTGAAATCATTCCTCCCTCACCTCCAGTTGAAATAATTTTGTCCTGACAAAAAGACCATGTTGATACATGTCCAAAACTTCCTACTAACTTACCCTTATACCTAGCTCCATGAGCTTGGGAACAATCTTCAATTAAATAAAGCTTGTTTTTTTTTACAAACTTTACAATAGGATCTAAATCACAAGGTAATCCATTCAAATGAACAATTATAATTGCTTTTACTTTTTTATTATAAATTTTGGAAATTGATCCTATATCAAGATTTCCATCATCACCCACATCAGCAAAAATAGGTTTTAATCCCAAATTTAAAACACAACTAGCAGATATGATAAATGATCTTGGAGATACTATTACCTCGTCCCCTTTATTGAGACTCAAAGATTTTAGTGCAATTTCTAAAGCAATACTACCATTTGATACTGCTACCGAATATTTTATTTTATGATAATTAGAAAATTCTTTTTCAAAATTTTTACATTCACTGCCAGTCCAATAATTTGTTTTATTTTTTTTTAAAATATTTGAAACTAATTTAATTTGAGACTGATTATACATTTTTTAATTGATTAACAGTTTCATTAAAAATTAATTTGGGATCATTTCTTAAAAGAAGTTGTTTTTTGTTTAATTTAGCAATTTTTAAAAAAAATTGATATTTTTTTTTTATTTTAAGCAACTTTTTTTCAAAAAGAGAGGAATTTTTTTTTGTAACAAAGGTAAATTTTCCTCTACTATCAAGTAAATTTTCTTTTTTTCCAGTTATAAGAATAGGTTTTGAGGCCATTAGATAATTGTTTAACTTATTTAACTCATAACCAAAAAGTGGATATTTTTCATTAAAGCCAAAGCTAACAATCAAACAATCCATTTGTACTAAAATGGAATGTAACGATTGATATTCAACATGTTTATAAAATTTAACACATGATAAATATGAAAATTTTTTTTTTAAAATCTTTTTTTGAGAACCATTACCAATAAAATGGAATTCAAAAGACTTATCTTTTAATTTAGAAATTAAATCAAGTAAATCTTCTAGATAATTATCAAATCCAAAGTTTCCAGCATAACAAATATTAAATTTTTTTTTATTTAACTGAAAGTCATATCTTTTTTTAATAAAAAATTTTTTATTTACTGGAAATGTAGAAGCAAAATATTTTTTGTTTTTAAATCCTCTATATGAAAGATACTTTCTGATTTTAGGTATTAAACTTATAATTAAATCACTTTTATAAATACCTAATTTTTCAATCACACCTAAGAATATAATGGCAGGGTTAAATTTTGAAAATTTTCCTGTGTTATAAAGACCAAATGGTATTATATCCCTCATTTCAAATACTAGCTTAGCTTTAAATTTTTTTTTTAAATAAATTCCATTTAAAATTGTTAGCAAAGAAAGTGAAGATACATAAATAATTTCTGGTTTAAAACTTATCAAATTATAATTAAAAGTAAAAACACGAAATTCAAAATTTATCCAAGATATGATTCTCCAAAATGAATATGAGGAATAATGTTTTCTGTCTTTAAGAAAATAATAATCGACTTTATCAATTTTTTTATGAAAAAAATCTTTATTAATTTTTTCTCTTCTTAAAATATTGCTACTTGTAATAGCTGCAACTTGATAGTTATATTTTCTAAAATATCTAATAAGAACTGATAATCTAGACTCAAACCCATTTTCATGTGTTGAAAGATATTTGCTTATAAAAAGTATTTTTTTCATTTATGTGAAGGATTTTATTTTTCTTTATATCTAAATTCATTTATTCTATTAATTGTTTTGTCAAAATCTAAATCTATAACATCTAAAAACCATTTTATACTTTGATATCTTGGTTTATTTTCAATTTTAATTAGATTTAAAGCTTCTTCTCTACTTAAATCTCCTTCTCTTATTTGGTTGCTTCTAAATGTATCAAACTCTGTAAATCCAACTAGGGTATAATAAATATAATTATAAAAGGGTGCTGCACCATCACCAATTCTCCATGTAGAGTCAGTGTCTGGTGATTTTTCCCAATTATAGGTATTAAGTAAAACATCATTTATTTTATTTTCTTCCCATTTAAAATAATTAAACAAATAATAATAGTCGTTATGTTTTCGAACACTTCTATTGAACTCTCCAACTAAAGTATCCAATATTGAAGAATTAAAATATGAGAGATTGCCCATCATTATTTTTAATCTTTTGTATTGATACTCTAATTGATTAAATAGACCTTGGTTATAGGTCTTTTTGTTGTAAAAATTAGGTTTCACATTTAAAAAACCATGTTTAAAGTGAGTTATTTCAAAAGGATTATAAGACCAAATATTTAAATCTATTTCGTTTTGAAACTTAACTTTTTCTAAAAATCTATAGAAATGTTTGTCACCTGCTGTAAATAAATTAACCATCCCTAAGTGTGGTTTTTTCAACCAGGCAATAACATTTTTTCTTATATATGATCTTTTCTTTTCTATGTTATCAGCAATGATTATGTTTTCTACATCCAGAATAGAACACATTTTACTAGTATTTCTTCTTGCTAGATCAGTTACTAAGCCCCAATCGTAAGTGAAAGTAATTGGTTTAATACCAAGTTCTTTAACTGCTAAATGAAGACCATAACAACTATCCCTTCCACCTGAAAGCGGAAAGACACAATTTATCTCATTATTTTTCTTTCTATAACCATCTAAAACTTTTTTGAAATTTTCTTGATCATTTTCATCAAAATTTTGATATTTTTTTTGATAGTTATTACAAAAGTTACATATGCCTTGATTATCAAAACTTATAAATGGAAAATTATGAGGCAATATACATTTTTTACATCTTTGAGTTTCATTGATTTGATACACTAATAATTTCTCATCATCTATTGATTTTAAAAAATCAGGTACAAGATTTTTTCTTTGCACCTTATGATCTATAGCAACAATTTCGGATTTAGCTTTAGGTACATCTAGAATGATTGTTTCCCTTATTTTTTTTATTTCATTACAATTAGTAATTTTAAGCGGGTAAGATTCTGAGCTTATATAAATATCATTGTTTTTTTTCCCCCAATACAGACTTCCATTATTTGAAAACAAAATTATTTTACCTTTATCTAATAAATGGACAACACATGAGGCACTACCCTGGATAACTGATAGAGTAGAATTTATAGCTAATTCTATATCATCATCTTCATTTAAAAAAAAATTAATTAATTCTAAGATTATTTCAGTATCAATTTTTAAATTTTGCTTAAAACCATATTCTCTAAAAAGATGCTCAAAATTTGTAATTATACCGTTATGTATTACTGAAATATTGTGTTTCAATAATGGTTGATTATCAACCATAGAATTTGTCACTAGCCTACTATGGCCAATAACTATTTTACTTGTTTGATTTACATTTTTTATGGATTTTTCTAAATCATAGTCATATCTTTTAATTCTATATTTTTCATCATTATATTCAATAAAACCTGAAGAGTCTTTTCCTCTCTGTCTAGCATTTTTTGCTAAACTTCTCAAATCTCTTAAATTAACACCTGAATTAGATATAATTCCAAAAATTCCACACATAAATTTTTTACGTTAAACCAATTGAATACATGCCCTGATATATGGTTATGAAAAGATATGTACACATAGCTAAAGATAAATACAAATAAAAATTTTTTTTAAAAAATAAACTTATAATTAATATTAAAGGAATTGCTGTTATCATATTTAACCTTTCATACTGCCAATTTAATCCCATATAAAGAAAAGCCATAGTTGAGCAAGTTTGAATATAAAAAAGTAAATATATTTGTTTTAAACAAGATAATCTTTTATTTTTAAAGCTTACAATATAAAGAACTACGTAAGATAGGTTAATTATTAACCACAAAAATCTAAAATCTCCAGCTACAATTTTAGTATCTATAGTTGTCCATCCCGTAGAATTCAGAACGACACAAGATAATAAGAAAATCAAAAAACCTGTTAATAATATAAAAATTATATGATTATTTTTGTTTTTAATTTTTTGTAAAAGATAAGTAATCACATATGTGGCGTTATAAATAGAGAATAGTATCAGTCCAGATTTATGCATAAAAATTGAAAGAAAAATAAAGAAGTATGATAATTTTTTTTTATTTTCTAATAAAAAAATAATTGAAATAAACAGGCATGACATTGCCCAACCTTGCCTCATTGCTCCAGATGTTGACATTATAATTGGATGAGTATGAAGGGTTAAAATAAAAATAATAATAAAAAATAAAATATTATTTTTTTTTATTTCATTAAAAAATGTTCTAAAAATAAAACCTGTTGATAATGCTAAAGTTAAACTTGTGATATAAACGCCTATGTGAGTTTCAAATATTGTTAAAGTTGACAAAAGTGAACCAAGTTTGTCATAAAATTTTGAATACAACACATTGCTTTGATAATATTCTGCATAATAATCATTTGAGTAACCATAATATCCTGCTCCAACTAAAACTCCGTAAAAAATTGAAATAAATATTATATATCTTTTTGAAATCATTTTAGAAAAGTACTTTATTGCTACATTAAATGAGAGAGTCCTTCCAGATTAAAAATTATACTTTAAATTAAAAACTCATACTTTTGCTCACTTAATAAAAACTCAATTAATTTTTCCACCATATTTCTGGCATATAGATTTCGGGAATATCTGAAACAGTTTTTTGATCCAATGGATGAGGCAGACTTACTTTTGAGGTAGATTTAATCTCATCTAAAAAATCATTTCTAACAAAAGTAACCTCAATTGATGAAGGGATTTTCAGTTTTTCAAAATTATACAGACCGCTATAATTATTTGGGTGAACATGGCAAATTGAAAAATTACGGTAAATTTTTTCAAAGATTGCAGTAATCATCTTTAAAAAATTTCGATTAGATAAATTTTGCAAACCATGAAACTCAACAATCATCAATGAAAACTGAGCCAAACTATCAGCTGACTCGTACGTAAAGACTTCAAACTCTGATCCCTCAATATCCATTTGTAAAATTTTATTGCTATTTTTATCTTTTATACTTTGAGATATCCAATCCCCTAAAGAAATAAATTCATTATAAGTTTTTGATCCCAAATATTTTTTTATAAAAAAAAAATTAGTATCCTTTTCTGGTGGTAAATTTACACTTGCATCAGCCATAAACGATTTAATATGATAATTCTTACTTAATTCTTTTTCGAATGTTGAAACATTTCCTACTCCAGCGCTAAAACAATATTCAATCTTACTTAAAATATTTGGAAGAAGGTATCCTCCATCCCCGTTACCACCAACTCTTATTAATTCAGTAGATTTATAATTTTGCCTAAATTGATTAATAAAAAACTCTATATCTTTATAACAGGAAATTTTTTCTACATTAAATCCTAATTTAAAAAAAGTTTTTTTAAGAAATAATTTTATATTCATATTTTTTTACTTATCTAAATAGATTTTTAATTTAATTATTCTTTCTAAAAAAACCCATTTGTAATCCATATAATAACATCAAATAGTTAGTAAAAATACTACCATTAGAAGTTAATGGCCATATTGTAATTAGCAATCCAGACAAAAGACAAATTTGATAATCGGTTAACAAAATCTTCTTGTTCTTAAAATACTCTACAACATGTCTTAACATGAGATAGATAAAGTATACAAATAAGCCAGCCAAAAAAGAAAAGCCAATAAACCCAGTTTCAGCTAATAATTGTATATAAAAATTATGTGGATGAGTATCACAAGGTTTAATTCCAGTGGCATATTTAGTATCTTTACATTTTATTCTAAAGAATTTAGGACCATGGCCTAAAATAGGTTTGTCTAAAAACATGTTCCAAGCAGTTCGAATTAATGAGTCGTGTGCTGGAGTAAATATATATTTTTTTGAGGAAGAAGAGTCTAAACCCATACTCTCTTTTGGAGCTTCTATAAATCTGTATTTTAATTCAGAATTATTTAGTGTAATTATTGTAACAATTGTCAAAGAAATTACAAAAATACATAATCTTAACCATTTATACCTAGAAATAAAAATTATAACAAAAAAAGTAGATAGGTTTAAAAGTACAAAAGCAGCTCTTTCTCCAGAAAGAAAAATTAAAACATCAATTAAAATAAATATAACGGAAATACCAATTACTTCAATGAAGCTCTTATTAGGTCTAGATACAAATAAAGCAAAAAATAAAGGGAAAAGTCTAGCAAGATAAGACCCCAAAATTAGCTCATTTCCAAAAAAAGAAGAGACTCTTATTCCATTAATCTCGTATCCAAACAAATTTGAACCTGTGAAAAATTGAAAATAACCATCAAATATCAATGATGGCATTGTTATTAAAAAAGCATAATAAAAATAGTCTAAAATTTTTTTATTTTGATCTATTAAATAAGAAATTAATAAAGCAAAAATACCAATCCTAAAATAAAATAAAGAGTTGCTTAAACTAAAAAAAATATCATCTGATAACAAAGATGATAAAATACAAATTAAACAAAATGATATAAAAAAATAAAAATAGGTATTTTTATAAATCGAATAAATTTTATTCTTTAAAGTGTAATATAAAAACCATAATGACAAAAGACTTAATACCAAATCTGGTAAAAAAGGACCTGTAACCAAAAGTGGAACCAAACATGCACTTATTATGCTGACAAAGTCTAAATAAGATTTTTCATTTTTTTTTTTAAACAAAGATGCCATTAATGATTCAATAAAAAAACAAAATAACTATTACGTTTTTCTGATACTCGGAAAAATAATTATTGTTAAAATTGAACATATTAAACCAAGTACTGTTCCTAAAATTTCATTAATATTATTATTTGATACTAAAGTTGCATATTCTTTAGGTATAGCTTTATCTAAAACATAATCATAATCAAACTGATCGTTTTTTACTCTTAAGAGCTTATTTTTTAGGTGTAAAATCTGTTTTCCCAGCACTTTTTTGCCTTGATAAAACAAAGCCTCATTATCTATAACAATTGAGTCTTTTAACGTAGCCAAAGGTTCTTCAAGTCCAATTATAGCCGAAATTTCATAGGCATTTTCGTATTCTAACATTTTATTAAGAATACTTTTAATTAAATTTTCTTTAAATTCTAAAGTTGATTTATTTATTGTATATTCAACGTATTTTGTAATAATTTCAGCTCCATTTGCTTCTAATGGATAATTTAATTTAAATCGATTTTGACCTCCTGTTTTTGAAAATAAGAAATCTCTAGAATTTAAATTTTTATAATTATTCGTAAAAAAATCCTTAAAATTATCTTTAGAATCCAGATAAAGTTTAATCTTTGATATATATAATGACTGAAGTTTTTTTCCATCTTCTTTTAAATCACTTTCATAAGGTTTAAAAATTTCAATTGACGGATCTTTTAAAACAATCTGAGTTTGATAATCATTTATCACAAATTTCTTATTATACAAATTACCTAAGCTATAACCAATTATAGCAAATAAAATTATAAAAATTTTATTTTTCCAGATCAATTCAAGCATATTATCAAGAGTATCTATTTTGAAATGTTTGATATTGCTATACCGTGAAGATTTTTTTGATCTTTTATTAATCATACAGGTATTTAATTTATTATTATCATTTATGCAATATCAATTTCAATCTTGAACAAAAAAAATTATAATAATATCACAAACATGTTTAAAATTGATAAATAGCAATTTTATCAAAGTATGATTGAATAATAATTATTTGATTTGATGTATTATAAAATTTATTATCAATAGTAACATATAAATTTTTAATTATTATTTAATCTAATTAAATATAAAATTAAAATAGTTTTAAGGTTTACAATTTGAGTATAAATAAAAAAAAAATTTTTCAGTTAAATTATTTAGTTTTTATTAATAATGTTAGGGGTCTTAATATTGTAAAACTCTTTTTTAAGAAAAAAATAAATTTTGAAGTTGTGATAACAAAAAAGAATTTGAATATAGAAATTTTGCGAGATATCAAAAAACTTAAATTAAAATATATTAAAATAAACAATGTTAAGAATTTTAAAAATAAAATAAAAAAGAAATATGATATTTTTGTTGTTGCAGGTTTTCCACATATATTTAGTCAAGAAACATTATCCCTTCCAAAATTTGGTTCAATTAATTTACATGCTGGGCCATTACCTAAATATAGAGGGGGTTCACCGTTAAATTGGCAAATAATTAATAATGAAAAAAAAATTGGTATTTCAATAATAAAACTTAATAAAAAGATAGATGGTGGCAAAATTCTAATAAAAAAATTTTTTAATTTAAAAAGTAATCAAAATATTTTAGATGCACATAAAAAAGTTAACATCTTATTCAAAAAAAATATCTTTAGGGCAATTCATAATTTATTAAACAAAAAATACTTAAAGAAAAAAGGTAAAGAAAATTATTTTCGACAAAGGTATCAAAAAGATAGCGAAGTAAAATTAGAAGAAATGACAGCTAGATATATTGTAAATTTAGCTAGATCTCAATATCCTCTTTACAAACTACCTTTTATTAAAAACAAAAATAAAAAAATTGTTTTTAAAAAAGCATATTTAGAAATTAATAAAAAAATAAAAAATTATAAATTTTTATTTAAATGTAAAAAAAATTATATTGGAATAAAACAAAAAGATATTTTATGAATTTGTAATAATAAAGTTTTTATGTAAATTTTTAATTAAACTATTATTTACAAATCTTTTCGAAAAAAAGATATCTCTCGGATAATCAATGCAGGAATTTAAATCATCTTTTTTTATTTGATTTTTAAGTTCAACGCTTAAAAATTTAAATTTATTTAATTTATTGTAAAAAATTTTTGTTACATGTTCTTTTTCTGAATTTTTTTTTACTTTTTCTTTTAAACTAATAAACTTTTTGGATTTACAAATTTCAATACTTTGTCCTTTTGGAAATGATCTTTTTTTAATATTTGTTAAAATGTCTATATCTGAATTTTTTTTTATAATATTAATAAATGACTGAAGAAGATTTACACTTAAAAAAGGGCTATCTGCTGAAATTCTTATAAAATAATCACATTTATTTAAAATGAGACAGTTTCTATATCTTGAGTATACATTTCTGAGAGAGCCTCTAAATACATCTATATTTTTTTTTTTTTAAAACATTGCAAAGTTTATTGTCTGAACTTTCAACACTAGTCGCAACTATAATTTTATTAATATGTTTTAATTTTTTCAATCTTTTTATTAAATAAAGTATTACTATTTCGTTTAATAAGTTTAGTAAAACTTTTGAACTAAATCTTTTGGAAGATGTTCTCGCTTGAATTATAATATTAATTATCATTCTTTATTAAGAATAGTATATCTTTGACTTTATTTAAAATCACCTTTTCTAGTTAAATAATGCTTTTTAACATCTTTTTTTAACTGCTTTCCTATTACATTTTTTATCTCATCAAAAGAAAGATGTGTTGCTGGTCTTGCAAAACCTAAATTTTCATTTTTTAATATCATACCTTTTTTTAGATCATTTAAATAAATAATTCCTTTTCTAAGTTCCTTAAAATTTTTTTCTGAGGGAAATTGATTAAATCTTTTAGTTCCAATACTTTTAATAATTTGTTCTGATTTATTTTTTAATTTAATAAAATCTTTAGGTTCAAAAGAAATTTGATGATCAATAAAACTTCTTTTTTTATTATCTGTAAAATGAAATTCAATTATTCTTGCTCCCAAGGTAATTGCTACTTCACAAGCAGATGTACCTAAAACATGATTTGAATACCCAACATTTACTCCAAATTTCTTCTTAAAATACGGGATATTAATCAAGTTTGCATTTTCAATACTTGTTGGATAATTACTTATGCAATGCATTAGGATTACTTTTTTTTTATTCTTAAAAATTTTAAATATATTAGAGATTTCATTTAATTTTGAAGCACCTGTAGATATTATTGTCAACTTTTTTGTTTTATTCGCCTCTTTTAAAATTGGTAAAAAATTAATATCACCACTAGCAACTTTTATAACACCAAATTTTTTAGCAACTAACGAAACATAGTCCTCAGTTATTGGTGAGGCAAACAGTAAAACTTTTTTCTTCTTTGCGTATTTAACTAAGGCATCTATCTTGTCTGTACCCACCATAGTTTTTGTTCTTAAGTTGAATCTTTTTTTATTTTCTAAAGTTGTAAATCTTGAGGGAGTTCCTAATTGTAATTTTATTGCATCTATTCCATATTTATTTGCAAGGTCTATATATTGTTTAATCTTTTTAATAGATCCAGAATGATTTATACCTATCTCTCCAACAAAATAAACTTTATCTTTTTTTAATTTAATCATTAACTTTAAATTTTATGTTTTTTAAGTACAAAAATTATTTGATAAACTTTTGATTTTTGTACCATTTAACATATTTTTCATATCCTTTTAACAAGTTGTACCTTGGTTTGTAGCCAATAAGCTTTTCAGCTTTTTTGGTAGAAAGTGTACCTCTTTTTGGAACCAACTTGTCTTGTTTTTTGTAATTTACTTTAACATTTGAAAAATTTTTTTTTAAAATTTTGATCATCTT
>MDSV01228136.1_pt1 | contig 16321 bp, 15 predicted proteins | sample 810851 | NCBI WGS metagenome assembly MDSV01 (sample SAMN05326640, study PRJNA326480) | marine metagenome | isolation source: seawater | place: Atlantic Ocean: North East | collected 2012 | reverse complement strand
CATAAATTAGAATATTGTGCTAACTTTGCTTATATGTTTAGGTACGCTAATTCAATTGAATTTATTCCTGAAATACCATTTAGAGATCCACCTGATGTTGCGGGTGCAATAGGTACTGTAGGCAGAACTCAATCAACAAATGATTTCTCTTCGACTAGTACTACTAGTCATACACGTGTGCAACATATGTTTCGTAACGCTTTCAGTTTAAAACGTATACCAGACGGATTACATTTAAGGGATATATGGAGAGGTGACACTAATGCGTATAGTAGTAGTACCGAGGCAGGTGTTTCTTATCTGATGGATACGTGTAATAGCTTAAGAGATTTGAATGGCATAAATTTAGATGAAATGCCTGAAGCTGATAATTGTTCTCCTAATTATCCTAGAAGGTTGCCAGGGTTCTTGTTTATGACATCCACCGGAAGAGGTAATGGTTTTGTAAAGATGCCTTATTTTGGTAATTGGAGACAATTAGGATATCATTTTCAAGATGCGGCCGCTAGTGGAGTTGACCACACAACTACAGGTATGAATAATGATGCTTATCGAATGTTTGATAATTGGCAAACAGTTCGATCTCTTGACTCCAAATATCAACAGCAGGGTTTAAATGTTGCATATATGAGTGACCATGGAGAAATTTTCTCCGGTTGGTATAATATAAATGATATGAAAGTGAGATTTATTGACAATAGTCCTGTTAGATGGAAAGAAGCTTGCAGTTACTCTAATGCTACAGCAAAAGACTTAAGTACATTTTGTTTACAGGCAGCAGGAACAAGTGGACAAACAACACAAGATTTTTATAGAATGTTTAAGAATCAAAATCAAAACTATTGTACTAAATTAATTGGTATGAAACATAAGCCAGCTTTAAACGGTGAATACTTTGAGATGTTTGAAAATGATTGGCGTTTAAGAGTAGTAGATGGCATAGACCTCAGTAAGGCAAATGATTCGGGTGACTATGGTGACATATTTAACGGATGTAGAAATTTAGAGAGAATTGGTGTAGGTGACGTACAAGATAAGTGTGGAACATTTGATGGTTCAAACGATTTTATAAACACTAACTTGCCAGGAACAACTATATCACCAAACTCAGCACATGCAATTACGTTATCTGCAGTGGCTGAAATAGATACTTTGTCTGCTACAGAAGGTTTTGGTAGACTCATTGTAATTGGTGCGGGTGTATCAACTAGAGCAGGTATAGAAATTAATAAAGAAGATGACGGTTCAACAGGAAGAGCTCACTTTAGAATAGGTGGAACACACTATGCCTCTGATGGAACAGGAACAGGTGCTACTGCCGTTGCGATACCTACAGGAGAAAAAGTTCACGTTTGTGCCACTCTTAATTATTCCAATTCTACTAATATTAGTGAAATGAAACTATATGTAGATGGTGTGTTAACACACGTTGCTACTAATCAAACTAGTAGTACTCGAGACACCACAACAGTAAAAGTAGGTTGTAATGGAGATGCTTCTGCTCATTTCTTTGATGGTAAAATCCATGACATAAGAATATATGATGATATACTAACTGATGAAGAAGTATCTGATCTAGCTAAACATTTAATCTACAAAGAATATCGTAAGAATGAAAAAGCAGTAGATGATAATATGCAATTGCATTACACGTTTGAAGAAGGAATATTTTTATCGAGTAGAAATACAGTGTATGACAGAGCACAACATAGAGGAGTAATGTTAGCAAGTACATTTAATGGAACAGTAAGCGGAGCAACATCATCTGAGTTTTGGGCAAACTACGAAAAACTTGGACCTAAATATTCTTTCACAATAGATAATTCGCATATGACACCAAGAGCTATGGTGGAGTTTTTTGTATCATTACCTACCGTGTCGAGTGGAACATTAACAATTTCAGATAATGATTATATTGATTTATTAAGTGATGAAGAAAAAGAAGTAGCAACCGATAAAGGTTGGACGTTATCGTTGAGCGGAGCATAATATGAGTTTGAATACACCAGAAAATACAGAAGGATTTTATAAATTAGAAGTAGGAAGTAAAAGAAGTGTCTTATTTAGATCAACACATTTATTAAATAAAGATTGGGAACTAACACTGGCAAACAAAGATACTTTTACATTACCTCATGACGGTTGGCAATATTATGACTCAATTGCTTCTGCATGTACAGCTTTAAATTTAAATTTAGATGATGAAATCATGAGATTTTATCCTGACTATAATCCCGAAGAATTTGAAAAAAGAAACGGAATTCCTTTCGGGGCATAACGTATAAATAGTATTATGAGTTTAAACATTACAGTTACACAAACAATAGCATCGGTCGAAGTAATTTCTAGCGGTTCAATTTCAAAAGATTCAACTGGTATTACCTGGACTATTAATCCGCGGTTTTTTAATGCTGGCGGTTTACCGATGTTTTGTCCATTGTTAAGAAGCACTATTGAAAATAATCAGTTTGTATCTATCTCAGATTTAAATACACAAGGTCAATCATTGTATAGTAAAAATTATGATGATTGTACAATCGTTGAAGCTAAAGCTGTTAGACATGCTGCTTTAGGTAATTTATGGAAAACTTTATTAAAAGCTGAATCTAACGATTCACCAAATGCAAAAAGAATAGAACTAAGTGATTCAGATATTGATAGTCTCGTTGCAGCGATACTAAGTCAATGTACATGTTAATAAATTATGAAAAAATATATATTTAATAGTAGTATGCCTAGAAGTGGCTCTGAACTACTACAAGTAATACTACACCAAAATCCATCGATATACGGCTCTGTTACTAGTCCTCTATGCGAATATGTAACTTCAATTAAAGGTTGTCAAATAAATGCCGAAGTAAAATCTCAACCGGCTGACTTAATGAAAAAAGCACAGTTAAGTGCATCGAAGCAAATGATGTATGGTTATTATGAAGCCATAACAGATCGTCCTATAGTAGTAGATAAAAGCCGACAGTGGATGTGGAACTATAATTTATTAGAACAAATAATTGGTACTAAGCCTAAAATGCTTTGTATGATTCGAGATTTAAGAGACGTGTTTACCAGCATGGAAAAGAACTGGAGAAAGAATCGTCATTTACCACAGGGGCCTGATAATTTAACTACGCTTGAAAATATGACGGTAGAAGAAAGAATAGCTACTTGGTCACATGATAATCCGGTTGGGTTTTCTACACAAAGACTTAAAAGTGCAGGTGAGCTCAATCAACTTCAGGATGTGTTTATACTTCGTTATGAAGATTTAACATACTCTCCGGATGAGTGCATGCAAAAGCTATATGAGTATCTTGAACTGCCTTATTTTCAGCATGACTTTAATAACATCGTAAAAGAGGTTGAAGAGGATGATCAATGGCATGGTATTTTTGGAGACCATGATGTTAAAAAGCAACTTAAACCATCTATATCAGATCATAAAGAAATTATCGGAGTAAACATCGGCCAAAAAGTTATTGACGGTCATAAATGGTTTTTTAAGAAGTTTTATCCTGAAGTATTTGAACAGGATATGTCTTAAAGTTTAGTTCTTCTTTTTCGTATATACCAATACGTTCTATACCGTGACCTAGTGTATAATTTTTACGGGTCTTCCAACTAAAGTCATCGCATAAATCATAAACTTTTGCTGGTTGTCCATTATCAGCTTTTCTTAATGAACGTCCAAGTGATTGTAATACTCTTATTTGACTTTTTGTAGGTGAAGAAAATATTAAGTTATGTAAATTACGAATGTTAATACCAGTAGAAAATGTTCCTATCGATGCGACAATAATAGCATTATTTTCTTTTTCAGTTGCTTCCCTTATTTCTTCACGTTCTTCTGTTTTTATTTCGCCTGATACATAAAATACTTTTCTATCATTGTCTACTTTATCTTTTATAGAATTAAATAATGGTTTACCATGTGTCTCTACTAAATTAAATAAAACTAATGTGTTACCTTTTTGTGCTAATGCTAAGTTACGTATAAATTTATTTCTTTGTTCGTGCTGTACAATATAACTTATTTCTTCTTGATATGTCTTTCTACCAAAAGCTTTTTTCTCCGCATCGTTATATTGCATGTGTAATACATCAATAGATACGTCTGATAATGTTTTAGATTCTATAAGTTTTTTAGTAGATGTTACATTATAAACAGGACCGAAACAACCTTCTAATACAAGCTTATGTACTTTAGTGCCATCAAGTGTACCTGTTGTACCGACTCTCATCCATGCATTTTTTAGTTTACCCATGACAGTAGTTAATGATTTAGCTTTAAATAAATGTGCTTCATCACCTACTACAGCACCAAATTTTTCAAACCAAGATTCAGGTAATTTATAAACAGATTGCCATGTTGTTATAGTTATTCTTGCATCATAATTATTTTTTTCTTTACCAGAATATATACGGTGTATATCTTTTTCACTAATTTTATGACCAACTGTACCATGAGGATTAGTACCTCCATAATCTAAAAAGTCTTTAAACATTTGTTCTACAAGAGATGTAGTAGGAACTATTACTAAAATATTCCATCCGCTATTGTTTAATACGTGCATTGCTAATGTATAAATGATTAGTGATTTACCAGATCCAGTTGGTGATACTAGTAATGCTTTTTGATATTTAAGAATATGTTGTACTGCATCTATTTGGTAATCTCTTGGTTTAGCTGGTTTACCATTTACATGAAGATTTAAATCTAAATGTTTATCACCACTTATCCATTGTAAAAATTCAGGACTACGATTACCACCAAATATTTTTTTAACTAAGTTATTGGGTACATCTATACTATATCCACGGCTTTCAACAAATTTACTTAGGTGATATAAAAGACCACCAGGTAATGTATAGTCTCTTGTATTGTATAAACGAATCTTTCCATCCCACATTTTATTACGATAAGATGGAACGAACTTATAACCAGGCACATAAAAAGTAAAGAACTCACTGAGTTCCATAATGATACCAGAATCATTAGGCTTTACAACAAGATGTACTTCATCTTTTTTAGAAACTACAATGTCACTCATATTAACCGCCAGATGTAAATCTACGCCAATCAATGATGTTTTTAATTGTAGAGTGACGCCAACGAATATTGTTCATTATTTCTTCCAATGTTTCAACTAATGTTTCCTGATATTCTATTTTTGCAACTAGTGCTTGTATATCAGGATCTGCATCATAGTAATAATCCATATCACCTTTGAGTGGTTTAGTACCACCTTTGAATGGATCATATTCCCATCCGCGATCGTCCATATCTTCTTTGGTCATTTTACCAGTATAATATAACCACTTATCTTTTTTAAGTTCAGATATTTTTAGACGTAGACGTTTTAGTTTTAGTTTAGATATTGTATATAGCTCTAGATATTTAGAGTGAAGTTTTGGCGTTGATGTTGAAGTTAAGTCTAAATCGATTTCATCAATTTTAGAGTCTTTTTTCCACATCTCAAGTATTTCTTCTACATTCATATAAGCTATATTATAACATAATTATGTACTAAATGTACATACTTTTATCTAAGAAATTCATATCTATTGTATCTGAAAGTTGCAGTTGTACTTAAGTATTCAACTCCAGTATCCTGAGTCGTAAACTCTAGTGCACCTAAACTTGTCGGAAACGCGTCGTGAAACAAGATTTGTTTATTAACTGTATTCTTGTTTGTTAAAATAGAAAGTGTTATGTCTCTATATTTTGGGTTTGTACTTTTATTTGTTATCAACCAATCATGTATTTCTAAATAGTTTGTCATTTCTTCATCTATGATAAAATTAACATCAAGAGTACCATATTCTATGGTATCGCCTGGAATGTAGGCATTATTATTTTTGTATCCAGTTTGTATTTCAGATTGTGATATACTAGGCACTGAAGCAGCAGTACAGAAAAATTGAATATTTGCATATTCTTTTGAATCGATTGTAACCTTAAAATTACCAGGTGACAACATATTTAAATTAGTAGTTATATTTGATGTACTCATACTTCTATTTATACAAAAAAAGAGACCCTCGAAAGGATCTCTTTATCGTAATCTATATCTAATTATTAGATACCAGATACAGTAAACTTACGGAAGTACACATTTGTACCTGCAGAAGCAAGCTCACCAGTGAAGTCCGCACCTTGTGAAGCACCGTCAGCTAAACATAGTGGGTTAGACACTAGTCCGTAACGAGTCTTGAATGCGATTCTTGGCTGGAAGTCTTCCTCACCAACGGCTTTCACCATTGTTAAAGGAACGTATGGGCAGTAGAATAAACCTGCGTCATAAGGACTTGCACCACGGTATCCAACGATTACTTGATCAGTTGATTGATAAGGATCGATGTAAACCTTAAGATTTCCGTTAAGTGTACCAGCAAACGTGTTACCAACTACGTCAACAGTTAAACCAGTGTTAGTTGAACCTGTGTAGTTAAGAGCACCAGAAGCAGCTAAAGCTGATCCGACATTTGGAGATACGATAACGAAGTTACCTTTTCCTCTACGAGTAGAAGTACCAATTAAGTTAGCTTCTTTTTCGATTTGGAATACTAACGCTTGGAACTTTTCTTGTGCCCAACGAGCGCCGATTACATCAGCTGAATTCGTTAAGTCAAATGTACCAGCTGAGTTTCCGTCAGTTGAAGTAACAGACTGACCTCTGATAGTTTGGATAACTTCTCGGTTGATTTCAGCTAGGATCTCAGTTGATAAGATGTTAGCTAACTCAGACTCAGCGTCAAGACCGTGAATTGCTTTAAGGTCTTGTGCTAGTTCCATAGTGTAACCAGCTTTTAACGCACGAGTTTTCGCAGTAACAGTTGACTTATCGATCTTGAAGCCCATAGCTCCGAATCCTTTAGCAGGAGACGTACGATCATCATGATCACCAGATAATGCTTCAGCTTCATCAGTGTCATAACCACGACCAGCGTCGTTCTTTAAAGGACCAACACCATCATTCCCACCGAAGAACGAGCTATCATCAGGAGCTTCCTGATTACTATCGCTACGATCATCACCAGAGTATTGTGGTTTTGCTTCTCCTACTAATGCAGCGTCATTATCTGATGCTCCACCCTTAGTAGATTTGAATAATGGAACCATAGAGAAGATCAAGCCAGTTGGTCCGCTCATTGGCTGTACACCTGCAACGTCATATGCGATCAAAGAAGGCATAGCACGTCTTACAAGTGCAACTAGTACAGGATCAAAGTTTTTTACGTTAGATGCAACTGTGTCATTACCTTCAGTCATGAAGCTAGATTGTGCATGTTGCTCACGTATTGCTTTCTCCTGGTTCTCTAGTAAAACTGCAGTTACAGCCTTACGATAAGAGTCCTTGATAGGTGCACAATCACTGTGCTCTAACAAGGGTGCCCATTTCTTTTGGGCCATTTCAGAATTAAACATAATAGTTTCCTCTTGTTGTTGTTTTATTAATTAAGTTGTATGGTTAAAATGCTTCTCTTTCTAATTTAGCAGAAGCGTTAATGTACCGTTGCATAGTTGTATCAACTTTAGGAGTTTCATTAACTTCTTCAGTGATTACAGTTTTTGCAACCCGATTTGAGGTTTCTTTCTTTTTAGACGGTGCTGGTGCAGCCTTCTTAGAGAAATATGACTCTTTGATTGTAGCAACTTTCTTTTTGAATTTAGAAGTAGACTCAAATGAAACATCTTCAGTTAACTCAACAAGCTTTGAAGCTTGTGTATCAACTAATCCTTCAGATGCTTCTTTGATAATTGCTTTACGATGAGAAGCAACAAGTTTCTTATGAAGAGCTTTGTTCTCTTCAACCTTGTTAGCAACAGACTCTTTTAATTGAGCATTCTGTTTAGTAACTTCATCAAACACATCTGTCTTACCTTCAGGCATTTCAATGTAGTGGTTAATAAATGTATCTTTTAACGCACCCATGAAGTTTTCAGCAAGTTCAGTTCTGACGTTAGCAACAACAGCTTCTTCGTTTTGAGTCATCCACTCTTCAGTAACATATGTTAGATAGTTGTCTAATTTCGTGATTAAGTCTTCATGAATGTTTTCAACTTCTTCAGCGACTATATCCGCATATGATTCTTCTAGAGATTCAATTTCTTTACGAACTTTGCTTGTTACAGCAGCTTCAAATATAGTTGCAGCTTTTTCTTTGAAACCTTCAGATAAAGTATCATCTTCAGCTACAAGAGCTTCGATGTCTTCCTTCATGCTGAATTTTCTAGCATCCATATCTTCCATTGCTTTAGTTGCTCCGGCTTTTACAATAGTTTGAGAAATTTTAGCTACAGCAGCTGAAACATCATCATCGGGCTTTGCAGCACCTGGTATTGCATCATCCTCTGCTGGTAGGTTTTCCTCAAGCTCTTCCTCTTCATGTTCGCCTTCCTCCATGTCGTCTTCCTCATCTTCATGAGCGCCTTCATGGTAACCAGCGTTGATTTCATTTTCGAGTTCGCCTTCGTCTTCTTCTTCGTGTTCACCTTCCTCGACTTCTTCCTCATCTTCATGAGCAGCTTCAGTTGGTTTTACAGGCTCTTCGTCGTCTTCGTGTTCACCTTCGTCCATGTCTTCTTCATCTCCGAGATAATTTTCAACGACTTCGTCTTCTTCATCTTCTTCTTCGTTCTTAGCGTGAGACATTTCCTCGACTTCTTCCTCATCTTCATGAGCGTCTGATTTCATATACCCAGGTTCGCTAAGTACTTCTTTTTCTTCTTCATCATCTTCGTGAGCATCTTCGCAATGCGCAGCGTTGATTACTTTAGCGTCAGATGGACCTTCATCAGGCTTTTTAGAACCTTCGATACCATCATCTTCTTCTTCGTGCATACCTTCGCTTTTTTCCAAGTTATCAAGACCTTTTCGGCCGTGATCTTGTTCAGTCATTTCTTCAGAGTCAGCTTGTGCATCGTCTTCCTCAGCATCTTTTTCTTCACCCCATATTTGATAAGCTGCAGTTTCGTTCGTAGGATTTTCTTCCTTTTCCGCCTCTGCATCCTTAGCATCATGAGCATCTTCAAGAAGTGCTGATAGTGCTGTGTCCAGCAATGATTTTTCTTCGTTTGCCATAATTGACTTTTCCTTTTTTGGATTACAGTTTCGAGAGGAAATCCTTAAACACCTTTTCTTGAACATTAGTTAGTTCTTTAGAAGAGGCCTTTCGAACTTCAGTCTCATACTTTTCAAGTTGCTGAGCTTTAAGAATACCATTGTCCCATATCCATTCTACACCTTCCATGATACCATTCACGAAAGCTCCTTGTGCAGATGGGTCTTGGACGATATCCACTGTTGCAAGTAGGAAGTCATCTTTTACAATGTTACCTGCTTGACTATTCTCAACGGTTCCCATACCACGACTAGAGACACCTAATTTAACTCCACCTTGTATAAGACCCTCAACGATCTTACCCATAGGTGTATTTAATATTTGTGCCTTTCCAACAACATCATTACCGTTAGCTTTTAGCTCGGTAATTTTGTGTGAAACTTTGTCTAAGTTAATCTGTGGACCTTCGGGGTGATCTAGTTCCCCGACTGCTCTACCAGGCTTAACTTGTTCAGTGACGTATTTATCTACAGCACTGAATAATACTTCCTTAGGATATATTCTACCATTGCGGTTTTTAGATTCGGCTTGCATAAAAACACCTTCGATATAGGTATTCTTTTGGCCATCTTTTTCCTCGGTTAAGTACTCTAAATTGTCAAAATGTTCTGTGATTAATTTCACGTTTATCCCCCGATTTCTTTGATCTTAGTAAAATAAACATTAGCTGATCCGGCAAATAATCCCTGTGTTTTAACCTTTTTGATAATCATGCTTTGATCTAAGCCAATTCTAAATGTATTAACTACGGTTGCGTCAGCATCTGATGTACAAATTGTTACTAATTGATCTGTGGCTTTGCTATGTACATACACATAAGTTGCATCGGCCAAATCTGTTTTATTACCTGATCCATTTGCTGTTGCAGCTGAACCATCAAAAGTTATTACGTTCATGTTAATCCTTTTTGTTAAAGATGTCAGCAGCAACTGCTACTTTTTTTATGTCTAAAGCTTCTTCTTTTTTAGCATGAAGCTCGTCGTTTAATATTTGACCAGCCTTAGCTGCGTCACCACTATATAAAGCATTTAATAAATCTCTACTCATTTCTATACCTTTTGTTACATATATTTATATAATTATGTTTTTTCAAACACATCTATTTTTTATTTTCAGTCGCAATTAATACAATATCGTTGTTCATTTCATCAACTTCTATGTAATTTAATTCATTTACTAAAAAATCTATAGCATGATATTGATTAAATCTCTTACTTTTTTGTAAATCAGTACAACAATCAGCACGATCCGTTTCACATACTATAAGTGGTCTATATTTTTGTATAGTATTTAAACCGCCTTGTATGATATCATACTCATACCCATCCGTGTCTATTTTTATATAATCAATATTTTTAAAGTCAAAACTATCTAATGTAGGTAATGAGTGTGGATCAGGTATATATTTTTCTTTCATTGCGTTATTACCTACACGCGGATATTTATTTTTTGTATTACCTAATGCACAAGTAAAGTGTGTAACTTTTTCTTTTATAACATTACCTGAAAATAACGGCCGTTTTCTCGGATCAAAACAAAATACATGATTAAACACATTTTGTAAGTGCCGAGTATATTCTCCATCCCTACAACCTATATCAACCGCATTTCTAAAAGAATAAATAAAAGGTATACTTTTTTCCCATGTTTGTCTACAGAAAATTGCTGACTCAATACTACCTTCTTCAAGTGTATTATAAGCGTCTTCAGGAAATGTTGTGGGATTAAGTGGGTAATTCTTCAGTTGGCTCATCATCTATTGGTTCTTCAGTTGGTGGTTCTTCAGTTGGCGGTTCTTCAACTTGTGGTTCTTCGCCACCTCCTAAATCGCCAAGATCACCATCATCAGCTTCTTTCTTTTCTTCTGCACGCTGTTTATCAATCTGATCAATATCTTCATCACTTTGTTTAAATACGTTTTTACGAATCCATTCTTTGGAGTAATAACCATTTTCAACAAATCCTTCTAACTGACCAGCAACGTCGATTCTATCTTTTAATATTTCAAACTCTTTTAACTCTGAAAAGTAATTATCCTTTAAATAATCGATTGATAATTCTTCACTCATTTCGTCCCAGTCTTCTTCAGCAATAATACCTTTAAGTATTAATTGGGTTTTAAGAGCATTTAATATAACATAAGAAAATCTTTGTCTTAGTCTGTCGACAAACTTTTGGAATTTAACTTCATCACGACTAACTTCGGTTGCTCTACCAAACTGGAATCCTGCATCTTGTTCTAATCTACCAATAGGAACATTAAGCGCCTTATATAATTTTTTCTGAAAGAATAATATATCGTCGATCTCACTTAGGTTTTGTCCTCCAGGTAAAGTAGTAATTTCAGTTCCTCTTCCACCCTCACGACGTGGTAACCAAAAATCTTCCATCATTGATTGATGTCTTCGGTCATCTCTTACTTCACCAGTGGTTGCATCATAAACAATCTTGTTACGATACTGCGACATCATATTTCTTACATACTCTTCCGCTTTACCTTTAGGTAAATTACCTACGTCAATGTAAAAGATTCTACGTTCTGGTGCACGAGATACACGATAAACTACTAATGAGTCTTCCATCATTCTTAATTGGTTGACTAACTTAATTGACTTATGTAAATGCGATAAAACTTTCTTTCTACTAGAATCCATCAAACCACTTGTTACATAAATCATTGCATCAGCAGATACTTTTAAACCTGAAGTTATATCACCGCCAACATTAGTATTTACTGTTGTAACTGTATTGCTATTGTTGTCATCTTCCTGGTAAATAAAATATTCTTCTTCTACTTCATTTATAATAGCACCAGTAAATTTATCTGTCTCAGTAGAAACCTCTCGTATTTTCCTCATAGTAATAGGATCTACATATCTTAATTCTTGAATACCAAGTTTAGGATTATCAGTGTCTACAACAATATGAAAATAAATTTTACCATCTACATACCATCTACGAAAATAGTCAGCTCCATGTTCATTGAATTTGTATAACTTAAGAATATAATCAAATTCATTTTTAATTTTGCGTTTGACGTCATCCGTGTAGGCTAGATTATCTAAATCTAAGTCGATAGGAGCTCCTGTTTCACCACTTACAATTGATTCATCAACGATGTCATCTATTGCTGAGTCACACTCAGGTTGCTCTGCTGCAGCTCTATATTTCAGTATTAGTTCTTTATCGTCTTGTACCGAAGTACCATCAATATCATAATACTGGCCATAATAACCGCCAGCTTGTATAGCAGTTACACCTTCATCTTCGTAAGGAGGTGCAAAAGATTGTAATTTTTTCTCAGGCTCTTTTCTGTTTTTATCGAGCCTTTTCTTTATTTCGAATCCAAATAATTCCATAATATACCTATTTATATAAATCTCTCCGGCTTTTACACCGGAGAGTTAGTTTAAGTTTAAGTTGTTGTGTTTGATTCCCAATATTGATATGCAATTTCAACAGTAAACTCTTCAATAGTATCATTGCTATCATAACTTACATCTATCTGTGAGATGCTAGTCGGAAATGCACTACGAAGTGTATATGTTTTAGTTGGATTGCCTTGGTTATCAAGCTGTTCAATAAGCATGTCAGCTTGATAATCTGATGGGTTGACCAATCCAGTATTGTTAACGTGCTCATTCATTCCATTCATCCAAGTTTCGAATGAATTTCTTACTTTCATTTCAGCATCGTTTAATACTGTGATTGTCCATGGTTCAAACGTACGATCACCTGCAATCTTCAGGACTCGGCCACGAAATGGTATTTCGATCTGACCGATAGTGCTGCCTGGTAAGCCAGCAGCTTTAGTCATGAAGGAAGTGAACTCACTATCTCCTCCAGCGTAAGCAGGGAAGTTGATAGTAGCTTTGAACATGTTAGCACGAGCGCCTCCGCCAACTAGTTTTGACTTGAAGTCATCTACACCTAATACAGCCATTTTATTCTCCTTCCTTAATTAGTACCTACAATTTCAGAGAACTCAACGCCTGTTCTTGTGGCGATAAAGTTAAGTGAAATAAAGTTAATAGAACGTGCAGGTTTTATGAATATGTCTGCAACGAAACGATTGCCATCTATAACTTCTCCAGTATTGTTTGTCTCATCACAAACAACTAAGAAGTCAGTGACACCTCTTCGGCCTTTGACATCCCTTAGGAATGGTTCAACTGCGTTACGGAACTGAGCACGAGTAAACTCGTCATTCAATTCGAACAGTTGGAACTTAGCCGCTGTCGCAATTGCTTTTTCTAAAGTGATAAACAATCTACGAACATTTATACGATCAAACGCTGATGGTTTAGACTGAGTAGTCTTATCACCAAATAACACAATGCCTTGACCTGGGAACGAAACAATTGGATTAACTCTACGTTTGTAAAGTTCATCACGATGTGTTTGTGGAGGATTGTAAGCAAGTTTTGCTACACCTCGTAATACACCTCTGTTGAATCCAGCTGGTGAAAACCAAGTTTCAGCCACGTTATCAGTATTAGCACATAATCCAGCAGTATGACCTGAAGCAGGAATATACTGGAATATATCATTATATTTGTCATATACATACAATGCAGTATTATCAATGAATCCATAAGAACTTGTGTTAATATTATTTGCAAATTCTTTTACATTTGCCAACTGAGTTGCACTAGATGTTAAATTTGCAGTCTGATTAACTCTAGGACTTACAAATGCAACACAATCTTTACGTGCGCTAGCAACAGAAATAATATTATTTGCTTCTGGAGCACTATGGCCACCACCAATAAGTAAGTTTACTTCAACTGTTTCAGCATCACCGAACAGTGTGTTGTAATTAGATGCAAGTGCTTGACTTGATGGAGCAGTTCCATCAGAACCAAGTCGAAGAGTAAATACTTCCTTAGTTGTTGATGTTAATTCTTCTCCGCACCAGATCCATTCAGATCTTTCGTTAATTACGTCATGATAATAGTTATTAGTTCCGTCAGCTAGTTTAGTACCTGATACTATGCTTAAGAAAGAATATTTTTCTAATACTGTACCTGCTGTACCACTAATAGCACCTGTATCATCCTCAATAACAACGTGTATTTCATTAGTGCCAGGAACTGCATCAAATTCTGTTGAAAATTCAACTGTGTCTGATGGACTGTCACTTGATAACATTGATGAATCAAGAATGTGCACTTTTAGCGCGTTACCTAATGCACCTGGATATTTTGCAAAAAAGCTACCAAATGCACCTGGTGAATCACCACCAAGTAGGGTACCTTTTTGTGCATCATAACTATCTTCGTTAAAGATACGAATTGCAACGCCAGAAACTGGCGAATCTGAATCCGAATCTGTGTGGCTTGATGTTGCGTTGAATGCATCTGATCCCACTATTCTGCCGACTTTTAGATTGTTTGCATATTGCAAAAATCCTGCAGCTTGAAAATATTGTTCATAGATACTTGCTGTTGGCTTACCAAATTGGGCAGCCAAGTCTTTCTCTGATCCTACAGTAACTAATTCATTAACGCGTCCCCATCGGAATTGACCGACGATTCCACCTATTGATGTAGATACTGATGGGATCACGTTTGTCAAGTCAATTTCATTGACTTCGACTCCGGGAGATACTAAGAATCCCATAATAGTTACCTCTTTCAGTTAATTTAATTTATAAGTTTTTCATAATACGATTATTCAATATATCTATTTATACGTATTACAATTCCCGCCATTTGCGCATTTCATCCGTCATCTCGATATATTCATTAGAAACTGAATCACTAGGTTGTGAAGCTAAAAATCCAAAGCTTAATAAATCGTCTTCTAATTCTTCTCTATCCTTATATAACATGTTTTTTAAATCTATATCATTTACTTCACCAAAAGCTGCAATAAACCATGCAAACATAACACAATTCATAACCATGTCATCGTGACAACCCTTATCTGCTTCGTATGAGGTACCTTTAGGAACAAAAGAACTTAACTCACTAATAGTATCTGCGTCACACACCTCTAATAAGTTTTGTTCCATTAAATCTTTTAAGTTTGAGCAACCAATTCTTTTAATTTTTTTAGTCATAGTCACTCCAATACCACTATTTTTAAGTGCTGATTCTACAAATGTATTTTCATATTCTAAATCATAATACAATCCATTACAAACAACTTGACCAACATCATTATTTTCTACTACAACTATTGCATTGTTATAGCTTCTTGCTGTCCATGCAATAAGATCTGGTAATAATAATGGTGATATTATATTATTTCTGTATGTAACAACTTGTTTAAACGGTTTAGTCGTAATATCAAACACAGTAAATGTAGAATAATCTTGGCCTCTACCCTTTGATACATCAACTGTTAATATATAACTGTGATCTGCTTGTGCCTCTTCATATAGTTTTATGTCGCGAGTAGTTCTTTTAAATTCTTTTGCTTTTAATGCAAGTAAACACTCAGATGCAATAAGTGTTGTAGAACTACCAACAAACTCATTAGAAAATTCTTGTGCAAATTGTGTATCAGATGTGTTTGCAATAGTCATCTTTTTCCATTTCTCATCACGACCAGGCACATCCCACCAATCGACACGAAAAGATTTAAATTCGTTTGCTTGTTGTACAGCACCTTCCCATATTTTATAGAACATATTACCTATACCGTTAGGAGTAGATGTAATGATAACTTTTGTTTCCTTACCCGCCGAGATTACGGGATATGTTGCTGTATAAAATGTAGCGGCGTTTTCAACAAAAGCAAACTCATCAAGAAATAGTAAGTTGACCGATTGACCACGAATAGAAGATGCTGATGTTGCAGCTGCGATGATTCTTGAGTTATTAGAAAACTCAAGTGAGCCTTTGTTTAAAACTCTACATCCTGGTTGTATAAAGTGTGGTAAATTTTCTAATGCAAGTGTAACACGAGCTAACATTTCACGTGCAGTTGCACCCTTGTTTGCAAGTATTGCAACAGTTTTTTCTGGATGAAATATTGCGTACCATAAAATATATATTACAGATGATATCGATTTACCTGACTGCCGACATGCAAGAACTACACTAAATCTATTGTTATCAAAATGTTTAAACATTTTTTCTTGATATGGATATAAGTTAAATGGAACTAAGCCTTTATCAAGATTAATTATCTTTGCATATGTTTTTGCAAAGTATACAGGATCTACCATACACTTCTGATATTCTTTTAT
>MDSV01197531.1_pt1 | contig 16323 bp, 17 predicted proteins | sample 810851 | NCBI WGS metagenome assembly MDSV01 (sample SAMN05326640, study PRJNA326480) | marine metagenome | isolation source: seawater | place: Atlantic Ocean: North East | collected 2012 | reverse complement strand
GGAGCAGGAGCACAGGGTGCTCAAGGAACTTCCGGTAATCAAGGAGCACAAGGTCCTGTTGGTTCAGGTGCACAAGGCGCCCAGGGTGTACAAGGAATACAAGGACATCAAGGGTTCCAAGGACAAACAGGTAGCCAAGGTAATCAAGGTAATCAAGGAGATGCTGGAGCTCAAGGTAATCAAGGTAACCAAGGTAACCAAGGTAACCAAGGTAATCAAGGGGCGATAGGTAATGGAGCACAAGGTGCTCAAGGTAACCAAGGTGCACAGGGTAATCAAGGAGATGCTGGAGCTCAAGGTAATCAAGGAGATGCTGGAGCCCAAGGTAATCAAGGGGATGCTGGAGCTCAAGGTAATCAAGGTGCTATAGGTAATGGAGCACAAGGTGCTCAAGGTAATCAAGGTAATCAAGGTAATCAAGGAGATGCTGGAGCTCAAGGTAATCAAGGAGCACAAGGAGCACAAGGAGCACAAGGAGGACAAGGTGTACAGGGACTAACAGGTGCTGGCGCACAAGGTGCGCAAGGTGCGCAAGGTGCACAAGGTGTTCAAGGTTTTCAAGGTGTTCAAGGAGCTCCTGGTAACCAAGGTGCACAAGGAGCATCGCTTACAGCAGGATCATTTGTTAATGCTGGTACTACTGTAGAAATAGGAAACGTTGTAGGTAATTATTACAACATGGCCAGTGCCAATGCTACCACGGCATATACCTTTACTAATACGGGTACAGTTGTTGGTGGTTTTGCAAGAGTATTAATTAACACTGCTTCTCAACCTACTGTTAGTGGAGCCACTAACATAAGTGGTGATCAATGGGTAAGTGGTGCTAATATGTATATGACAGTACAGTATAATGGTTCTGCTACACAGTTTTGGTTTGAGGCAATTTAAAATAAAAACCGCATGAGAAAAATATTATCAGGCAGGAGATCAAAAGCAGTTGGGGATTTTATCTTCACAATTTCATACAGCTCAGCACAGCCTTTCATAATTCCTTTACCTAGTGGTACTCCTACTGGTGGTGGGGTAATGGGGTTCACTGTTGATTGGGGTGATGGCACAACACCTTTGGTTGTAAATTCTGCTAATCACGGCTCAGCTCAACATTCATACGGTGGGGTCTCCGGAAATTATACAGTTAGAATCTCAGGACCTGTTAGAGGTTGGAGCTTTGGTGCTAATGCAGCTGCCTATAGTGCATCGGCACAGATGATGACTAGGATTCAGCAATGGGGTGATTTTAGATTTACAAACACTAGGGCATTTGAAGGGTGCCAAAACATGGGAAGTATAACTGCTACCGATGTTCCGTGGTTTGAAGAAATTGATATGACAGGTTGTTTTAAAGATTGCACTAAAATGTCAACCATAACTCAACTTAATGACTGGAATGTTTATGGTGTTGAGGTAATGGAATCATTCTTTGATGGTTGTGCAGCCTTAAATTTTGTTACCGGTAGTGGTACACCTAATTTAGTTAATTGGGATGTAAAAGCCGTCAAATCAATGAGGCTGATGTTTAATGGGGCTACTTCTTGGAATGGTAGGATGTTCAAAGTTCAAAGCACCACATCAAATTTAAGAGGAATGTTCCAGTTTGCCACATCGTTTAATAATAATGGTAATAGTGATATTGGCAATTGGGATGTTAGTAAAGCTACTGATATGGGTTTTATGTTTTCAGCAGCAAAAGATTTTAATCAGAATATTAGCTCTTGGAGTACAACTCAAGTAACTGATATGCAAAGTATGTTTGCAGGTAATGGTGGAGTGGCAATGGCATTTAATCAACCTATCGGTTCTTGGAGTACAAGCAATGTTACAAATATGAGTGGTATATTTACTAGGTGTGATTCGTTTGATCAAAACTTAAGCAATTGGAATCTAAATAGTATCTCTTCATATAATAATGTTTTCCCAATATTAACACAGGCAGTAGGTTCGTTTGGATTATCTACTTCAAATTATGATGCTCTATTAGTAGCATGGGACACATACAGTTATCCGAGTTTACCTGCTAACAGTACATTTAACTTTGGAAGTAGTCAATATAGTTTAGGTAGTTCAGCAGCCACTGCGAGAGCCAACTTAATTGTTAAATGGGGAGGAATCTCAGACGGTGGAGGAGTTTAAAAATAAAGAATAAATTATGGGAGCAGTATTAACACCAGGAACAGATACATTTGTAGTTATTTATACTAATGCAGAGAAGAATGCTTATTCTGCACAGACTTATGCGAGGTCTAGCCAAACTACAGAAATTGTTCCACCAGATTCAGAAATCAATACTTATACGAGCTTTTCTTCTTTTAACAGTGCTTTAGGTGCGGTGGGACAGCCTACAACTGATTTTAATCCGTTTGAGAATTCTCAATCGCCTACGAGCTAGATTATTTAAACAATTAACTTTTCTGAGGTATAATAATAAATACACACATTATGGCAAAAGCAAAAGAAAAAGAAACTGCTAAAGATATTGAAGAAGTAAAAGAATATAAACATTGGCAATGGATTAAAGGTGAAAATACTGGAAACGTTGTAACCATTAAAGATATTGATGATAAGTGGATAAACTTTAATGAAGGAGGAAGATTAGCAAAAGATTTAAAAGATGAGTTTATTCAACCGTTGGATGAAGATCTTGCTAATGAATTAGTAAAAACACAAAAACCAACACAACTTCCGGATATCCCACGTGTAAATGTTCCTAAAGAAAGTGTATCACCTATTAGACTTCTTTTAGATAAACAAAAGAAATTAGAAAAAGTTTCTATGGGATTGTCTTTTTCAGTAAAGATTCCTAAAAAGAACATTTATGAAGTATTAGAATCTTCATTTGACCCTAATGAATTAAATTTAGAATTAGAAAGATTTATAGAAGATCAGCTGGATAAAGATGAAATACTTAAAACTCTACAAGATAGTATAAAGATTCTTATTCAGGAAAAATACAAGTAAGTTAGCACACTTATAGCTAGTAATATATAATAAAATTAATCATATGAGCGAAACTTCAAAACAATCACCAAAGGCAGAATTTGAATCTAACGTTACACCAACGATGCCTAATAGAAGACAGCGTAGAGCTGCATTAAAACATCAAGGATACTTAAAACAAAAAAGTAAATTATCTTTTAAGGATTGGTTAAGTATCTGTAGAGATTTTAGAAAAAGAGGAAAGGAAATTCACGAAGCTAATGTAGAAGCGGCTGATAAAGCTATCTATGCAAGATACGAAGAAATAGAAAATAATAAAATATCTGAGTGGAAAGAAGAAGGTTATAATAAAGATGAAATAGAAAAACTTAGAGAAGCTTATGCGTCTCTTATGATTAGAGACAAAGAAAACTGGCACAGTGATAAAAAGAAAGCCAGAAATACAATTAAAGAATTAAGATCTGAATTATACAAAAGAAAGTAAATGATTAAGATAGTTTTAGAACCAGCCAGGAATGGTGTAATTAAAAAAGTCATTGACGATAACCACGGTGGGGGTAGAGAGCACTTTACTTCAACTGATGTTTATGAATCAACGGAGGGTGATAAGAATAAGCTTGACTATATTAAAAGATTCTTTTTTGATTTGTGTGATGATCTAGGTCTAGATATTGGCAATAAATTTGATCCACAAGTTTTGGATATTAGAGCAGATTGGGGAACTCACTATGATCCATCTATTAAAGATATTGACAAAAAAATAAAAAGACTCAAGAGTGAGCTTGAGGAATTAGAAGAATGGAAGAACATATAGAATTTAATTTTATATACTCTAATGATGCTTTACGCGTTAAAACTTTTTTAGGAAATGTTCCTAGAAGTATTGAGTGTATAAATTATATGGATATTTTCAACAAACTCACCAAAAATGATTTTTATCAATACGAACCATCTGATGCAGTAGTCTCTTCATATTTAATGAGACAGTTACAAAATGCAATAGGTCGTAATACCTCAACTACTATCTTTTATGTTTTAGGTAGTTTAACACATGATACTGTTGGTGGGATAAAAGAATATGTATCCACATTATCAAACAAACCTATTACATATAAAATATATCATTCACCTGATATTACTGTCAACGGTACTGCTGAGTTATTCGATGACATAATAGAATTTGAATGAAAGCTCACAGAATATTTGACAAAGGGCAAATAGTATATTGTTTATTAGCATCTCATACTAACCCTAATATTTTATTACCTATTAAAGGTATCATAATGGATTCTAAATGGGATCCTGTAAATCCTCTATACCAAATTCGTATTGTCAAATTTTATGATAATATGAAATTTCTTAAAAAGTATTTTTTTGACATGAACTTTAGACATGTTTTTGAAAATCGTGCTAGAAAAATGATTCTTAAAAAAGAAGATTATAAAACAGCCAAAGCTTTAGAGGAAAGATTAAATGAAAAAGATAGAGAAAGATTTTACATCGTGGTAGAATCTGTTATGTGTACTAAAACAAAGACTAGCTTAAGTAAGTTATTTGAAAGGGTCCAATTCTACATGATTTCTAAAAACCTAAAGGAAATAAGAGAAACCTCAGCAAGGCCTTTTTTTAAAGGTCCATTATCCTTGGATAGCGTAAGAGAATTTGATGCTCGCTATAAAAAAGGATTTTACGATAAATTTGAAAATGCAAAGATTAACATTGACAAATATCTAAATAGCTTAGGTTAAATATATAATAAAAATATCTTTTCTTTGTATGCTAAAATTAAGTAATGCAATATCGTCTCTTAATGATGCAATGCCACAGGCGCCGAATACGGCAACACCACAAACACTAGGAGCATTTGGTGGACAGTCTACTGGTTTTGCTAGAGGTGTTGGAGAATTATATACAAAAGGTTTTTATCAGAACAGTGCTGCACCAGATGCCTTTACAGTAGCTAAAGGTATGGAAAAGTTTGAACTTCCTAAATCTATAGCCAATTCATATGCTCTTTTTAACTATCAAGGATTTGGTGGTGGTTTTGTTAATGATGCAAAAGAAAATTATTTTGATAAAGAAGATAACCCGTTAATGGGAGGTACACAGGCACATAATGTTTCCTTACCAAAGATTATAAATTTCTTTGATACTAATTATCCTAAAATAGGTTATAAGCCAGCAGATTTTTTATATTCTAAATATTACAAGAAGATTCCAGTTAATCATTTAGTTACTTTAAGAAGATTTCCTTCTCCTATACCAGATAACATTTATGATTTAAAACAATCACAAGCTTCTAAAGATCCTGGTGGTGAAGCTAAAGCTGAATCAGAAAGTTTGTATACTGCTGGTGTTACTGCTGTTACATATTTAGGAGAGACTGCTGGAAATACATTAGAAGATTTATTGACAATGTCTTTTGGTACTAATTGGAAAGAAATAGAATCTGAGATGGAGTCCATAAGTTCAGGAGAAGGTGGATATACATCTCAACCGTTTTACAGTAAAATAGGTGGAATAGGTAGAGCACTAGCAGATGCATCAAAGGGAATTACTTCCGGAGATAAATTTAGAAAAGGATTAAATTCAACAGACGATAGGTTTGGAACAACATATGCTAACTTTGTAATTGGACCAGTAAACGTTGTAGACAAAACAACTATTCGTGATAGAGGATTAAAGTTTCAAAATGATATGAAACTTAAATTTGAATATGAACTTAAATCTTTAAGTTATGTTAATCCTAAAATTGCAATGATTGACATTATGAGTAATATGTTAACGATGACAACAAACAACGCTCAGTTCTTTGGTGGTGGTCATAGATATTATGGTAGCGCTGGTTATGTAGCTAATCAATTTGGAGATATTAGTAAATTAAGAAAGGGTGACTTCTCAGGATATATGGGAAGTGTAGTTCAAGATGTTGAGACTGGTTTCAAAGGATTATTTGGAACAGCTGATGGTGGCTTTGATGCTAACAGTATTTTAGATGGATTAAAAAATGTTGGTAAAACAATGCTAGGAAATATGTTAGGTGGATTTTTAAGTTCTCAAGTAGGAGCCATAAGTGGTACACAAGCAACAAAAACTTTTATTAGTGGAGAACCTACTGGTAATTGGCACGTGACTGTAGGTAATCCATTAAATCCTATTGTCATGATGGGTAATATGATATGTGATAATGCAACTATGACTTTAGGTAAAGGATTAGGTTATGATGACTTTCCAATGGAGGTTAGTTTTGAATTGGACATAAAGCATGGTAAACCGAGAGATAAAGGAGACATTGAAAATATGTTTAATGCAGGTCGTGGTAGAATTTATGCTTCTGCCGCTGGTGTAGAGGATATCTTAAATCTTAAAGGTTTAGAAGTTAAAACTTATGGATCGGTACCAGATGCTGGAACTTCTAACTTACAAACAAGTTCTAATGCAGGTGCTGCCCCTGGAAGTTTTAATAATGAATCAATAAACAATATAAATAAATCAAATTCAGATGCTCTTGCATCTAATGCTGGTAATTCTTCAGGTAATGCTGATTACATTTCTAATTTAACCAGTATGATGATTGATTCATAAAAGATAAAAAGACATGGATATAAAATCTCTTACATTAAAAAATAGATTAACAGATGAAAAGACTGGGGAACAGTATTTTGATCTAACAGCCCCTTCATTTAAATATATTGCAGAACAAGGCATTAAAGCTTTACATTATGTAACACAAGATCAAGCTGGTAGAATTGATAAGATATCTGAAAACTATTTTGGGACAGGTGAATATATTGATGCTATTTGTGTAGTCAACAATATCTTTAATCCATTCTCGGTTGAAGAAGGTGATGTTTTAGTTATTCCTAATCTTAATCAATTAGATCTTTTATATAGAAGACCTAACCCAGCATCAAGACCAAGCGAATCATTAGCACAATATGTTAACACTGATAGACAAAGTGTAAAAGATCAATCAAGAGTACAAAGATTAACACAAAAGGCGAAAACAAAGAAAGATGGAGTAAAGGCTCCAATTCCACCTAATATGCTACAGCAAGGACAAGACGCTAAAATATATGAAGGCGGTAAAATTTTACTAGGTGCTAATCTAAAGACTAGAAATAGTAATAGTTAAATTTAGGACATGTCAGAAAGTATAGTTGAAAGAAACATATTAACAGTAATAGAGCCTTCTATCGAATTAGATGCATTAGAAATTCTTGATGTAGAAAGTGGCACAGATAACTCTGATAATGCGACAATAAAAGAAAGACCTTCTAAGATTAGTAGTGCAATACCATTAGTTCGTATTAATGGGTATGAAGTACAAGGTGATCGTTTGAATTACTTTTGTTTAAAAAATAATGCTTTTTATCCAACTTGTAGAATAATTTTTGATGATGTAGACGGAATGTTTACTGCAAGATTTTATCCTAAAGATGGAGACTTGATTCAAGTAAACATTAGATCTCAGGGGGATGAAACTACATTTAAACCAATAAGAATAGATTTTACAGTTGTTGATATTAAGCCAGCTGGTGGTGGAGGGAATGTGTCAGCTAGTAAATATATTGTCATAGGTAGGATGTATGTTCCTAATCTTTTTACAGAGACTGTGGAATATGAAGAAGAAGTTACAAGCTGGGATGCTTTACTTAATATTGCTGAAAGGTTAAAGTTAGGATATGCTTCTAATGTCGAAGAGACAGCCGATACAATGACTTGGACTAATCCTAATGATACAACTGAAACATTCATTCAGGATATTGTAGCCAATAGCTATCTTAATGACGATACATTTTTTACTTCTTATATAGATCCTTATTATTATTTAACGATGGTTGATGTTAATCGTTTGTTTAGCCAGGAAGGTGCAATAGAGGCTAGTCAATCATTTAGTCAAAATGCAGGAGATACTATGGGAGCAGAGGGTGCAGATGGTGAAGAAGATGAGTTTCCTAATTACCTAAGTAATATGGTTCAAATGCAAGGTGGTGCTAGATATATTTCTAAATATGAGATGGTTAATAAAAGTGGGGAAATAAGTAAAGCAAACGGTTATAAAAAATATTCTCAGTACTGGGATCTTAATGCTAAAGAATGGGTAAGTGAATTTGTAGACCCTCTTACTAATGATACTCCTGGAATGATACCTGCAACTAAAGGTAGAATTATAGATGGTGAAGTAGAAGGCCCAAGAAATGATCAAGTAAAATATAAGTACTTAGGAACACAAGGTGATAATGTTCATCCTGAATATCAGTATAGTACTGTTCTTAATTATCAAAACATTGCAGAGATTAATAAAATGGGAATGGTTATTGAATTAGATACAGTTAACCCAGCCCTTGTAAGATATAGTAGAATATATTGTCAAATATTAGAATATGCTAATCCTGTACAAAGTACTTTACTTGCACCAGATAATGATGAAATTGAAGGTGAACAGGCACCACAGACTCGACCGGAAACTGATGGTGTTGGTAATGATGTGGAATCTCAAAATGGTGTAGTGAATGAATATCTTACTGGTTTTTATGTAATCGCTGGTGTTGAATACCTATACACCAAACCTGGACCTCTTAGGATGAGATTAAAATTACAACGTAGAGAGTTCACTCCATCTACTTAAATAAATATAAAAAGAAAACTAACTTATGCCTTTAATAGATTATTCAAATCCTGCTGGAAGTCAAGGCTTACAACAATTAGCTGGACCATTCGGACCCTTATTAGGTCCTGGTGCTACATTTCCTGCTAGTTATGATTTTGCTAAGAGGTTTGTTAATAATTCAAAAACTGCTGAAGGTAGTGGTGGGAACGGTGTTACTGCATTGGATGATCCTACTTATTTAGGTTTTCAATTATTATTTGATCCTTTTAGTCCATTATTCAATGGTGCAGGTATTGGTGACCCTAGTATTTCAAACGACAACTTACCAGGTGGAATAGGTAGTGGTAATTTAGGAAGCTTAGCTAATCAATTTGGTATTCCTACAAGCCAAGAACAAGAAGCTGCTGGTGGTTTTACGGACTCCGAAAGTGCTGTAGGTTATCTCCAAAAAATTGGTGAAGGAAACCGTGCCAAGTACTTAATGGCTTTCATTCAAGGAATTCAAGAGATAAATAGAACTCGTCCTTATTATTGGCAAACCATAGATGGTATACAAGCAGCATGGGAAAAGGCAACTGATTTTTCTGTTGATCCTTTTACAGGATCTGCTCCAGGTGAAGGTGTTACTATAGGATGTTTAGAAGCAATAGATTTAAAATTGACTGCATTATTTAGTTTATATAAAATGGCAGTATATGATGTTCAGTTTAAAAGATTTGTTTTACCTCCTAACTTAATGAAGTTTGATGTTTATGTTTACATTCAAGAAATAAGGAAATTTAAAACAGTAAGAAACTGGTTGACTACTCTTAACCCTAGTAATAATGGAGCTGATACGGCAAACTTTACAAATCAAAATACTTCTCAAGTAGGTTTTAAGTTTACTGACTGTACATGGGATATTGCAGCTGCAGGTAAAGTTTTTGAGACAGTAACAAATAGTGGCGGAGAAGTTACCACAACTAGTATTAAGTTTGGATATTCTAACGTTGAACAACAATCACAGTTCTCAGGTTATGATGGAGCCTTAAAAGATTGGACAAGCCAAAAGTCAAGTGCTAAGCTAGGTGCGACAGTTAAAAAGTTTGCTAAAGACCAATTGGCTAATCAAGCTGAAGGTGCTATTAATTTAGCCCAAAGAACAGTATCTAATGCAATACAAGGTTTTACTTTAGGAAATGTTTTTGGGGCAAGAAGTGAAATTTTCAGTGCTATACAAAACCCACAAGCATTAGCGAATGCAGCAGTAGGTGCAGCTTTACAAAACGGTGAGACTATACAACCTATACCTACTTCAGGTGGAGCTACTAATCTAGGTGATAATCCACTAGGAGACGGTGTTTCACCAGGCACAACATTAACAGGTGATAATAATATATTTCCTACGCCGGTAGCATCACCGTTAACAACATCTGATGATGTAGGCGGTTCTCTATTTCCTCCAGGTGCAGGGGGTCCATCTTTAGAATCAACTAATATATTTGACTAATGGGAAAAGTTAATCCAACAAATTTTAATGCCGATGATCTAAGAACTACTCAATGGGTAGGAATAGTAGAAGATACTAATGATGATATCTTTGAAGGGAGATGTAAGATTAGAGTATATGGTAAAATGGATGACCGTGTAGATCCAGAAGATCCACAGAGTGCATTTAAAATTCCAACTGCTGCACTACCTTGGTCCAGACCGCATCAACTAATGTATGGTGGAAGTAATAGTGGAAGTGGTAAATTTGAAATTCCAAAATTAGGATCTATTGTTAGAATTACATTTGACAATGGAAATTACTATCAGCCAGTTTATCATGAAAATATTTACCCTTCAGATGAAACTAAGGCTGAGGTAGAACCATCATACCAAAATTCTCATGTCTTAATCTATGATACGGCGTTTGGTTTAACTGGTACTTTAGAAGATGGTGTATCTGAAGCAACGAACGAAAGAGAAGGTGAACATATTAAAGTTTTCTTTACAGAAGAAAAAGGATTAATGATGGACTATACTACTACTGAAGGACCAACTACCGTAAACATAAAACCTGATAACTCTGTTGAAATAATAAATGCAAATGGAGATTCCATTGTAATGCTTAATGATGGAAATATAACATTTACTCATTCTGCTGTATTTACAGTTAATAGTGGTAGTGACACTATCATCAATACAGATGCTAACTTTATTGTTAATGCTACGTCTAATACTGAAATTAATTGTGTTGATGCCAAAATAACTGCAACGGGACAAACACATTTAAATTCACCAAAAATTACATTAGGGGAACAAGGAACTGATGCTGTACTTAAAGGTACACAATTTGTCAAACAGATTTTTAATAATCATATTCACCCTGCACCAGGAGGGCCAACTGGTCCACCTATACAAAAAGGAGATCCAGCATTAAGTACTAAAAACACGACAGACTAATGCCTTGGAATCCTATACCTGTTCAAACTACTCTTCCGGCTTGGATGATAGCTCAGTCAAAGAATCCTAACCTGAGTTATTCATATAAACCTTTGGCTAAACAGATTGCTTTAAATTATCACCTAGCTGCTACTGCTGTACAAACACCGTATGGTGCTCCGGTTATTAAGAGAGGAAAATCAAGAACTATTCAGTTAGGGTTTGAAGCATCTTTTAAATTAGCAGAAGAATGGACATTTGCTAACATAAAAGAAAATACTTATGTAGATAAACAATGGAATAGTGAAATGCCTAATGCTGTATTTTCTCCTGCCGCTAAATCAATTGTTAAATACTGGACTGGTGGTACAATGGCCACAGCACCTCCGCCTCCAGGTGGTGGTGTAGGTACTACAAATAAAATTTTAATTCCTGGGATTACTGCTGCATTGACCCCTGCCATAGCAGCTGCATTTAAATTAGGTAAAACATATCCTCTTTGTACAGCTCTTAATGTGGCCTTCATTGCTCACTTAAAAACTATAAGCGGTACTTGGATTGGGTTTGCTGCTGCTGGTACTCCACCGCCGCCATTTGTTTTTCCTTGGGCAACTTTAATCTAATTCTTAAACAAACAACTAACTTATAAGTATAACTAATATTAGATACAACAAGAGTAATATATAATCTATAATAACTTCTAAAAATAAAAAAATGATCGAACAAGAAATTACCGTACAATTAAGTGATGATCCATTTGATACCGAAACGATAAAGGTACAAGTCCCACACGGAACAAAGCTTATGAGTAATGAACCTTATACTGCTGATGCATTAGCGATGTATGGATTAACTGATGCTTCTTTAAGTAAAACTCAATTGATTGAAGATAAGACTGCCTATACTACTAGAGGAGAAGTATCTTTTATATCTGAAGACAGGACTAGAGCATTAGTTGATATTGGATCCAAATATACGGCCTTCTGTGCTTTAACTAAAGAACCTGATTTTATAGTAGAACAACTTCAAGTTGGTATGGAGATTGATATTAAAATCAAAACTTCAAAAACTGGAGATGTAATTGCTTCTATATCTGATGCATTAATGGAAGTTAAAATGAAAGAAATAAAAGATGCTATTGGTAATAGCTCAATTGGTTTTACTGCTCGAGTTAAAGAATTAATTCATGGTGGGTACTGGGTAGATGTTGCAGGAATTAAATGTTTTATGCCAGGGTCTTTAGGAGGATTAAATAAATTGCACGATTTTAATGTACTTGTTGGAAAAGAAATAATAGTAATGCCAATTACCTTCTCTAAAGAAAAAGATACTATTGTAGTTTCACATAGGGAATATTTAAGAACTATGATACCTTCTACTATTGAAAAACTTAAAGAGAATATTAAAGAAGAAAAAACTGGATTTGTTACCGGGACAACAAAGTTTGGTGTATTTGCTGAATTTGATGAATGCTTAACAGGATTAATACCTAAGGCTGAATTGAGTGAGGAATATCAAAAAGCTTTAGATGATAGATCAATTAAACCTGGTGATAAAATTAATTTTTGGACTAAAGAAGTTATTACAGATAGAAAAATTATTCTTAGTCAGTTAGGACCTAAGATTGATTTATGGGATGGTGCAGATGAAAAATATAAACCTATGATGGTTACTGAAGGTAAGGTGACTAAATTAACATCTTATGGTGCCTTTGTAGAATTAGAAAAAGGTATAAGTGGTTTAGTCCATAAATCAAAACTTAAGAATCGAGAAATTGCAAAAGGAGACGTAATTAATGTTAAGATTGGTAGTGTGAATGTTAGTGATAGAAAAATTACTATGAACATTGTATAACTGCTTTCCTGATTGTAAATATATAAACAAATCAGGAACTACATGTACTCAGACGAACAATTAAATGCAATATATTCTTCAAAGATTGGATTAGAATTTGAATTCTTTGCAAACGAAGGATTAGAGAAGGTTAAAGATAGTCTTTCTAATACTTTAAATAAGCAGATTAGAATAGAAGAAAAGGCTCATAGTGAGTTTTCACCAACAGAAGATATTTTTAAACTAGAACCTGATAACTCAGGAGGGACGGGAATGATTGAGTTGGTTACTGGGCCAATGCCTTTTGTTGAATCTAAACTTATTATTGCTAAAACACTAAAATGGATTAGAGAGAACGGATCAACGAATGAAAGATGTTCGATTCATATCAATGTAGCTTTTGATGGTAAAAAACTTGGTACCCCTGTTAATGTTTCTAAATTAGATATTGGTAAATTTGTTTTAAATTTTGATGAGAACAAAATTTATGAAGCCTTCCCAAACCGAAAAGATTCGGTATATGCAAAATCTATAAAATTTATTGTTCCTCTAAGTGGAATGACGCAACCTTCACCTGAAAAAAGGTTATGGAAAAATTATATGTTTGTTACAGAAAAGTATTATGGAGTAAACTTTTCAAAACTTCCTAAAAATTATATTGAATTTAGATATTTAGGTGGTAAAGATTACGAAAAGAAATATAATACTATAATGAACCTAACCGAGCACTTTGTGTTATCTTTATATGAAAGCTTAATGAATCCTAAATATACAGACAAAGACTTAAAGGTCTTGGATAAGCTTTTAGAAAAACATAAAGGTGTAGTTCAATCATATAAAACCTATCAAGCATTCAAGAAACAGTTTCCTAATATAAATTTGATGGTAGATTTAAAAACCTATGATCAAATAATAGAAATGTATTATCCTAAAATGCGAGAAAAAATATTTGAACTTTTAACTAAGGCAGATTTAAAAAGTGGATTAATTAACTATGACTCTGACACAGGAAGAATGCAAATAAAGAATGCTGAACTTATGAGATGTTTTGAGATATCAGGTGTTGATATTGTAGATAGCAAAATACAAGGTAACATTATCAGGTGTGATTTATTTACATGTGAATTGGTCAATTCTTCAATGACTGAATGTAATTTGTTTGGAGCATCTGATACAACCGATTGTAAGATAGAAGATTCATATGTTAGTAGAAATGTAATGTGTAAAGATTCTTATATTTATGGAATGCGTGGTGTATTTAGTGGTGAAATGGAAGGTGGTATTTTTAGAAAGGGAAGAGCTACTAAATTGGCTAGGTTTGAAAATACCGAAATAATAGAATTAGAAAAAATATAAAAGAGTATGGCTAACAAGAATACTTATTGTAATGATCCAGAAGAAGCTGCATGTTTAGATGCATTAATTAAAATAATTAATGATGATCTTACTATTGCATGTCAGATACCTTTTACAGTTCCTAAGAAAGAATTGGCTAATATCATAAACAGAGCAAAAAACTATTTTTATAAAATTTATGAAGATAGTGTTGAGCAGATGTATATTGCTTTGCCAGCTGGGGCGTTGGCAAAACAGTCCTTTAAACAAGGTGTTCCTTTTGGGGCTGGTACAAATCATGAAACAATAACTAATAAAGATAATATTAAAAATCCTAGGGGCGTTGTACAAATGCCATCACGTGTATATTCTGTTAATAATGTTTTTGAAATTGGTGGCTTTAGTGGAGAAGACGGTGGTTTTGGAGATTATAGTTTTAATGCTGGTGATGTAGATTTTTCAATTGATAAATTTATTTATAGCGATGTATATGGTGCAGGTATAGGAAGCGAAAATTTAATGTACTATGTTGTTAATTCTTTATTCTTAGATAATACGCGACAAGTTCTTTTACCTCAAATATCTTATACTTATAACAGACTAACAAAAAAGTTTAGGTTTCAAGGTGAGTTACCTAAAAGAGCTGTAATATTTGAAATCTTTTCTACTGTTCCTGATTGTGCTTTATTTGAAGATGAAGCATTCCAAAGATATGTTATAGGAATGGCAAAGATTCAGCTATCTAGAATTTTAGGAACATTCTCTTTTAATCTTCCGGGTAACATTACTATTAATTATGATTTAATTTCATCTGAAGGTAGAGATGAAGTCGATAGAGTGGTTGAGGAAATAAAAGGAGATGAAGGTGTTGACTACTTTTTTACTGGATAATTATAATCTGAAAGCTATCAAAATAAAAGAGAATATATAATAAAATAATTGTTCTCCTATGATTAGAGATATTTACAGTAGAGATATAGATGCACCTAAGTATGATGAGACTACTTTAGAAGTAACAGATCCATTATCTCAGCTGATTCTTAAAATTGAGAATTGCCTTTTTACAAGAAGGGGTGATGTTTTAGGAGCACCCGGTTTAGGAGCTAATTTAGAAGATTTAGTTTTCTCATTAGTTTTAAATGAAACGGTTATACAGAATACAATCAATAGTCAAATAACAGCATATTGTTTGGCTAATGAAGGTGGTTTTAGTATTGATACTAAAGTTACTTTTTATTCTACACCAGAAGCTGATGGGTGTTTGGTTGATATTTTTGTAAACGAACAAAGAGTTATAGGAGCTCTTTTTTAAAATAAAAAATTGAATGTCATTCTTTAGCAAAACACGAATAAGAGCCACGGAGTTATTCCAAGATTCATTTGAGTACCTACAGCGTACTTATGATCAAGCGCGAGAAGTCTTTACTCCTGCTTCACCATTCGGTCAAATCTTAACTGTGATGGCTAACTTAGGTGAAATGATTTTCTTCTATATCGAAGCAGTTGCAACTGAACTTAATATAAGTAGGGCGAGGAATATAGAATCAATATATGGTCTGTCTAGACTTACTGGTCATGACCCTACACGAGGTATATCCGCAAGAGGTATTATTGGATTAAGATTAAACACAAGTGCGTCTACTCTCTTAGAAGGCGACTACGTTCAAATTATTAATGGTTCTAGTTTTGAAATTGGAAATAACGGTTTAACATACTTTTTAAGATTTAATAGTGATTATATTAGACTTGACAAAACAACCAAAACTTTTGTTAATGTTGAAGTTATTCAAGGTGAAAAGGAAGACCAAAGTTTTACAGGTACTGGTTTGGCTTTACAGAGTTATAATTTATCCACCAAGGAACCTACCGATCAATTTTTAGTTGAGGTATTTGTTGATGGTAAGTTGTGGAAATTAGTAGATTCTTTATATGATATGAATAAAGGTGATCATTGCGCCATGATCAAAACTAGTGTTAATGGTGGATTGAGTGTGTTCTTTGGAAATAATCAATTTGGGTATCCTCCACCATTAGGTTCTAGGATTAGAGTAACTTATGTAAAGACTCGGGGTGTAGCTGGAAACATTGGAGGAAAACAATTAGATATTAAATTTGTGGACGAAGGAACAGACTCTTCAGGTCAGCAAGTAGATCTTAATGAAATACTTTCTTTAAATATTACAAGGAATCCTAATTTT
>MDSV01129778.1_pt1 | contig 16327 bp, 7 predicted proteins | sample 810851 | NCBI WGS metagenome assembly MDSV01 (sample SAMN05326640, study PRJNA326480) | marine metagenome | isolation source: seawater | place: Atlantic Ocean: North East | collected 2012 | reverse complement strand
CCGGCGCGAGGTTGAGGAGTCGGTCGCGGTCGATCACCGCGGGGGGGTCGGTGGGGATGGAAAAGACCAGGTCCGTGACCAGCAGCGTCCTCGAGGCTTTGTGCAGGAACACCGCCTCGATGTACGGGTTGGCGCCCGCGGTGTCCACGCGAAGCACCTTGTACTCTAACTCGTCGAGCCAAGGAGGTTGCGGGTTCGCCGGCGTCGGGTCGTTCGCGTCGCCTCGCCCGTTCGGAAACCGCCGGTCTGTTCCGCTCGGCACCAAGACCCCCGCGGGGTTGATCCCCAGAAACGTGTTCGGCAGGTCCACCGGCACGGACCACAGCCCGTCCGCGACCCACACCTTCGCGTCTCGGTACCGCCGCGCGAGCGCCGGCAACCACACCTTGTGCTCGATGGCGTACGTCGGCAACACGACGTGCTCGACCTCGCCGAGCTCGTCGAGCAGTTTGAAGAACTCGGCGGTGGGCGCCTGCGGCGCGAAGACCACCAGCCCCCCGGTGCGCTCCAGCCGCACCACGGTCGTCCGGATGTTCATCGCCAGAACGTCCAGCGCCTGCTCCTGCTCCAGCGACCAGACGGCGCCCGGCACGAGCTCGCGGCGCACGGTGACGCGTTCGCCGAAACCGAAGTACGGCTCCCATAACGGCGGGAAGGTCTGGAAGAAGCGTCGGGACGCGTCCAGGCCGCCGGGGGTGAGCTTCACGGCGGCGGACGCGTCGGGCGGCGCCCCGAGCGCGGTGGTCGCCGCCGCGAGCGCGGAGGTGAGGCCGACGAGCGCGTCCCGACGCGACGGGGTGGAGCGCGCGGACGCGTCGCGATCGGGGTGGTCCACTTCCGACGACGATGGGAACGAGGCCCGAACGCGCGAGGCGTGGACGGCTCGGCACGCGCGTCTCGGGCACGAGGGGACCTTCGCGCGCGCGCGGTGCCGGATGAACGACCGCGCGGACGCGTCTATGGCGGCGGACATGTCTGCCGTGCGCTCGTCGCGCAACCCGCGATGCGAGTCCACGTGACGCGCAGAGCGCGACTACGTACTGTATTCGTGGCTCTCGACGAACGCGCTGCGCACGATTCGCCACGCGGCGTTCGCAGACGGATAATAAAAAGCACGACGTCGACCCCGCGCGCGCGCTATCCTCGTCGCGGCCTCGGGGTCGCCACGAGGCAGTGGACGGGAGCGATGGCGACGGTCCTTTCTTCGACCGCGACGGGTATCGCGGGGAGCGGTGCCGGCGGGCGCTCGGAGCGACGCGTCCGCTCGCGTTCGGTTTCGGGACGGCGAACCGCGCCTCATTCGCGACGCGTAGCCGTCCGCGGCTGGTCCCTGGAGCAGTGCGACCCCGACCCTGACTACGCCCCGAGGCGAACCACCGAGCCTGACCGGGACCGCGCCTCCGAGACGCGCGACTCGACCCCTCAGCCGGCTCGGACGCAGTCCTCGTGGACCTCTCGCGAGGCGACGCAGGATGCGTCCGGCGTGGACTACCTGGTGGAGCTCGGGCGGCAGTCCCCTAACACGAACATCGAGGTGGGCGCGCGGTACGGTCTGGTGGACGACGTGTTCGCGGGCAGAGCCAACAACGCGTTCAACCTCGGCGCCGACTCCGACATCGCGTCCGGGAAGCTTCGGTACACGGAGATGCCGCGCACGTTCAACAACCTGGTGGGCGACTTCCACGTCCCCCAGGCGTTTCAGGATCGCGTGGCGCTGCACTTGGCGAAAAACTTTCTGAGCGACGTCTCGAACCCCGGGGTGAGCGGATCCGTCGAGGGCAACGAAAAGAGCAGCGCGCTGGGCACCACCAACGTGCCTTTGATCTTGGGCATCTGGGGAGGCAAGGGGTGCGGCAAGACGTTCAACCTGGAGCTGAGCTGCAAGGCGATGGGCGTGACCCCGGTGGTGATGTCGGCGGGCGAGCTGGAGGACGAGTGGGCGGGCGAGCCCGGTCGCCTGGTCCGCCGGCGGTACCGCAAAGCCGCCGAGCTGATGAAGAACGCGGGTCAGCCTTCGTGCCTGATCGTGCACGACATCGACGCCGGCGCGGGCACGTTCAAGCAGACGCAGAACACCGTGAACATGCAGATGGTGGTGGGGACGCTCATGAACCTGTGCGACCACCCGAACCGCGTGAGCGACGAGTCGGACGACGAGATCCACGACTGGCGCGAGGAGGACATCGTGCGCCGCGTGCCCATCATCGTCACCGGGAACGACTTATCGACGTTGTACGCGCCTTTGCTGCGGGACGGGCGCATGGAGAAGTTTTACTGGGAACCGTCGTTCGCGGACGTTTGCGACATGGTGCACGCCATGTTCAAGGACGAGGACGTGTCCCGCGGGACGGTCGAGAAGCTGGTCGAGGCGTACTCCGGCCAGCCCCTGGACTTTTTCGGCGCCATCCGCGCGCGCATGTACGACGAGGCGATTCGCGCGTGGCTGGAGACGTTCCGGTCCCAGACCCCGAACGAGCACACTGGACAGCGCTTCGTGGGCAAACAGATGGGAGAGACGCTGATGGACAAGCGCGGCAGGGAACGGCCGGACGACGAGGAGGACCCCGGTCGCTTCATCTACTGGCGCCCGGATTTCATCAACCACGGATCCGGCCAGTCGGGCGTGGACATGTCGGAACGAACCATCTTCGCGTTCGCCGCGGATCTGCAGCGAGAGCAGCAGCTAGTGAACGACCAGCGGTTGTCGCTGGAGTACATGCGGTACCAGAAAACCTGGGACGAGCTCGTCGCCGAGGGGAAGGCGAGGCCGGATGACGCGCCGCCGGAGAAAACCGCCGAGCAGATTTTCGCCGAGGACGCGGCGTTCGCCGCGCGAAGGGAGGCTGAGGCGAAGGCGACGGCGGCGGCTCGCGCGGCGCTCCTCGAATCGGAGGCGGAGGCCCGAGCCGAGCGCGAGGCGTGGTTGCGAGCGAACCCGCCCGCTCCCGAGCCTGAACCCGAACCCGAGCCCGAGCCCGAACCGGAGTTCCCGCGCGACTGGGCGCTGGTGCCCGTTGGCGAGTGCTTCGACGCGTTCAAAAACGAAAACGTGCCCGTGGTGGACGTGCGCGGGACGCGCGACTTCGACCGCGAATCCGTCGTCGGGTCCGTCAACGTCCCAGCGGTGGAAGTCACCGGCCGTCCCCTGCATTGGGAACGGGAAAGACTGGACTCGTTCGTGGACGCGTTCGTGGAACGCTTCCCGGACACCGACGCCGCGATCGTGGTCGTCGGGTCCGGCGACTCGGAAACCGCGGAGGACGGTGCGGCGGTGGCGCTGGCGCGCCTGCGGGACGCGGGGTTCGCGTACCGCAACGCCGCCGAGGCGGCGGGCGGGTACGAGAACTGGGTGCGGCAGTACACGCCCGCGGGAAAGAAGCGCACCGGAAACGCCAAGTACACCAACGTGGTGGGCGCGCCGGGAACGATCTGTGCCTTTTCGGAGATCATCACGCAGGAGGACGGCGTCTTCGAGGACCTCATGCAGAAGTGAGCGAGCGAGCGGGAACCGCGCGAACAGTATTATTGCTCATGCCTTCGTAGCTAGCTATAGAGTAGTATGGCCAAGTCATAGCTACGTAAATACAAACGAGTTGACGATCGTAATAGTACACCTCACCGGCGTTTCGCGTGAGAAGCGCGGCGAAACCGGACGCGTCAGACGAACGCGAACGCGGCGCCGCGCGCCGCCGCCGAAGACGTCGCGGCGCGAAGCCCGCCGGACTTTTCCCGGCGCCATCGCCGCGACGCGAACCCGAGTCCGGCGGCGAACCTCGATCGGCGCGCCGGGCCGCCTCCGGCGACGGAAGGGAACGCGCTCGCGCGACCGCCGCCGAGGGGCTGGGACCCCGACCCCGATGTGTCGTCGGTTGTCGCGGTGGGAGAAGGCGGCGAAACGCTCGGCTCGCGGGTCTGCAGACCCTCAACCCTGGCGGGCCGAGTCCTCGGCCGCGCGACGCGCGCCGCCGGTTTCGATTTCGATTCCATCCCCGCGCCGCTCTCCTTCCCGTCGCCGCTCTCCTTCCCGCCGCCGCCGCCGCCGCCGCGTCCCCGCTTCGCCTTCGCGTCGCCCGGTCTCCCGGCGCTCCCGCCGCTCGCCTGGGCCGCCCTCCTGGGTTTGATGCGTCTGGGGGCTCTGGGGGCTTTGGGCTTCCCGCCGCCACCCGGCCCGCCGGGCACGGGCGGCGCCTCGCCGCCAACCGCCCAGGCGGCGATGACCGGCTCGGCGTCCCCGTCGTAGCGCCGGATCTCGTGCATCTGCCCCCCCACCGGGCGGCACCCGGCGGGCGTGACGCGCGCGGCCCAGCGCGGTATGTCCTCCTCGTCGGTGAGCGCGTCGTTCAGGGTCAGGTCCACCTCCGGCGGGTCGCGGGACTTGTGGTGCCAGATCAAAACCGGCTGGTCGCCCAGCGTCCGCAGAGTCTCCTCGTCCTCGTTCAAGCCGTCGTCCAGGCTGACGCGCGCCACCGCGCCCTCCAGGTCGTTCAAGGGCGGCGGGGGCTTGTCCTGCGCGTGCTGCGGCGCGCGGCTCAGGTGCTCCAGGTGGCGCCGGTTGAGCTTCTTCAGCACCTCGCGCGCCACGTCGCCGCCCGCGGCGGCAGCCTCGCGGATCGTCGCGTCGCCGCCGGCGAACTTGCGAGACAAATCGCGCGCCCGCGCCATCTCCGCGCCGCGCGCGTCTCCGCGGCCCCGGCCGCGGCGCCCCCTTCCCCGGCCCCCGGCCCGCCCCCCGCCCCGCCCGCGGCCGCCGCCGCCGCCATTCCCGGCGGACTCCTGCTGAATGACGCGCTCGAGCGGCCCGGCGGTGATCCTGTGCTTGATGCAGGTGACGCAGTAGTCGTCGCAGAACAGGTGGTGCACCGGGCTCCCGGCGTCCACCAGCGGGCGCACGCCGCGCGCCAGCATGGCGCGCCCGCCGCGCGGAATCACCGCCAGCGAGTACGCCAGCGGCGTGATCGGGTACCGGTTCAGGTACGCGATGGACGCGCGGTTCCGGTCGCGCAGCGGGTCCAGGCTCGGGTCGTACGTGTCCGGCAGCGTCTGGAAGTCCGCCAAATCAACCGCGGGAGGGGGTGTGGTGTTCCGCCCGCCCATGTGCGGAGGCTTGGCTTTAGGGTGATCGCCCGTCGCCGACGGGTCGGCGGGCTTGGAATCCGCCGCCGCCGCCGCCGCAGCCGCCGCCGCCGTGACCGCCGCCGTCGCGGCGGCGGTCGCGGCGTCGTCCGCGGCGCGCGCAAGCTTTCTCGCGCCGTTCTCGTGCTCGCCGCCCGCCCCGTCCTCCCCGATGGTGGCCGCGATGCCGGCGTTGTGCTCCTTGGAGCTGTACTGGAAGTGATACCCGTAGTCCAGGCAGGCGCCTCCGTAGTACATCTCCAGCACCCAGCCGACGCCGTGCACGTACTCGTACGCGCGGCGCGCGCTGCGCTTCGGGTCCAGCATCGCGCGCACCACCCCTGCGACCCCGGGGATGGTGGAGAAGCTGCCCTCGCGCGACTCGTCCGGCGCGAGGTCCTCGTCGCGCTCGCGCTGCTCGCGGCCGTCCACCGAGTTTTCGCGCAGGTTTTGATGAAAATTCCCCGGGGACAGGCTCGCCTGGAAAGCGTCCGGGCCGGCGTCGGCAGATGCCGCCGCCGCGTTCACCGCCCTCTGCACGTCCGCGCGCGGCCTGAGCCCGCCAGAGACCTGCCACTTGACGTACTCGGGGTCGGAGAGCACCGTGGCGAAGTCGCGGAGCATCGGCCAGTTCACGGGGGGGGGATGCCTGAAGGCGAGTTTGCCCTCCTCGTACACCGCCGCGCTGGAGACGCCGCCGAAGAAGTTCCGCCGCGTGCCGCCACGCGCCCCCGGGGGACCCCCGAAGTCCGACTCGCTGGGGACGGGGAACAACGCCGTGTCCTTGTACTTGCCCCAGCGCACGTCCGAGGCGTAGTCCACGGTTCGGACGTCCGCCTCGGCGTCCCCGCCGAAGGCGCCGGAGTCGTTTCGGTTTCGGTTTCGGCCGGCGAACGCCTTTTTCTTCGGGAACGCCTCCGCCTCCGCCTTCCAGTCGGGCGCGTCCGCGGCGCCTCTGAGCCGCGCGTACGCGCGCCAGCTGTACTTGACGCCGAACCTGGAGCCGGGCAGGTAGTCGTTTCCCATCATCACCGCGAGCGCGACGAAGTCGCGGCGCGCGCCCCGCATCTGCGCTTCGGACATGCCCTCCGGGAGGTCCTTCTCGAGCGAGGCGTTGAACGCCCGCACGCTGAACACCAGTTTGGACGACAGCACGAAGACGTCGGCGGGGGCGGCGGTCATCGCGAGCAGCAACGCGTCAGAGTCTTCCGAGACGATCAAGTGCGAGTGCCCGCGGAACTTGGGGTTTCGCACGCGCGTCTTCATCGAGCGCAGGATCTTCACTTCGCCCTCGCCCGGCACGCGCGTCCCGCTGATCTCGAACAGCAAACCCTTCGGCAGGGCGTTGCGGCTGAGCAGTCGCGTCGCGGCGTAATACTCCAGCGCGCGGTCAATCTTCAGCGCCAGCGCGCTGCCCGGGGTGAGCCCGATCTTCAGCAACCGAGGGGGGTCCTCGGAAAGAGGCACCTTCTCGCCGCTGCTCAGCCGGATGCGCCGGCGGCGCTGCGTGATGGTCTTGGCGATTGGCGCCGGACCGTCCAGCGCCAGAACCACCGTGTACTGCGGCCGGGTGCGGCGCATGTTCAGGTCCAGCAGCGCGAAGAGCTTCTTGAAGAACGCGTCTTCGTTTTTCGTGTGGTGCGCAGCGACGTGAAGCACGTTGTTCACGTCGATGTACACGTGGTCGTACGTGCTGTTGGCGTAGTCTGCGCGCTTGTTGGATTTGAACGCGCTCGTGAACGCCTCGGCGTGCTCCTCCTGCATCCACTTGCCGAAACCCGACCCGACGCCGTTCGCGGCGACGTCTCTTCGTCGCGCCCGCCAACTCGGGGACGGGGAGAGGGCGTGGCACATCGCCGGCGTCTTTCCCGCGAACGAACGAACGAGCCGTGAGCCCCATCGACCGGAGGAAGAGGGCAAAGCGCGCGCCGCGCGAGACTCCCGCCACCGCGACGACGTCGACGCCGACGTCGCGGAAGAGAAGATCGTTCCCTCCGCTGCATCCCCACCGCTTCCCGTCGTCCCCATCGGTCCCATCGGTCCCGGTCGCCGCGCCTGCGACCGCGCGCTTCTCGGCGTGCTTCCAGGAACCGCGGGTGCGTCCTCGGCGTCGACTCCGCGCCGTCCGCGCCCGGTGATTTGACCCGCTCCGTTCAAAGCAGGGGCTTCGGGGCGAAAACAAACCTACGTTCACGCGGGTTGGAATCTGGTTGACCCCGTCTTCCATCGGGGGCCGGTTTCGAACTTTTGGCGATACACCCATCGCCCCGATGAACAGAACCGATCGCGATCCTTATCCCACCCAGACCTGCAGTTCCGCCAGGTAAGCAAGCGGGCTCCTTTCTGCCTTCCAGTGCACTTGACCGCGTCCACTTCCACACCGCACGAACATGTCCGCCTCCGCCGTCTGCCACCAGTTCCGCGCGCCCGCCGGTGCCGGCCGCATCCGCCGCGCGGCCAACCGCAGCGCCCGCGCCGCCAAGGTGCGCACCGCGTCCGAGCGGACCCGTCACGTTTCTCTTCCCGATCGATCCTCGTCACGTTCTCCGCGAGACCCCGACCGCCGGACGCCGGGCGACCGATGCGGGACGCGAAGGACCGGACGCCGGCGGACACGCGCGCGCATGAGCCTTCGCGTAGCGCATCCGCGCGATCCGCGCGACACACCCCCTCACTCACGTCGGCTGACCGCGCCCACTCCCTTCCCTCTCCCGGCAACCCCCCCCGCGTTCCGTGCCTCCCCGCGAAACGAACCGCGTCTGAACGATCCGGGCTGGCGCGTCGTCGTCGGCGCGCGCGACTTTCTCATCCGCTCTTCGCCGCGCAGCGCGTCTCCGCGCGCGCGTCGCCCGCGGTGGCGGCGGCCTCGGTCTCCCCCCGCAAGGTGCTGATCGTGAACACCAACGGCGGCGGCCACGCCAACATCGGGTTCTGGCTCGCCAAGACGCTCGCCGCGCAGGGCCACCAGGTGACCTTGAACGTGGTCGGCGACGCTGAGGACGCGAAGATGCAGAAGCCCCCGTTTTCGTACTTCGGCGAGCTCGCCTCGGCGGGCGTCCGGACGGTCTGGGCCGATCCCGGCGACCTGGCGTCGAAGGCGGCGGGCGAGCGATTCGACGTCGTCGTGGACAACAACGGCAAGGACCTGGACTCCGTCGGGCCCGTCGCGGACTACGCCGTCGCCGCCGGCGCGTCTCAGTTTTTCTTCGTGTCGTCGGCGGGCATGTACGTGCCCACGGCGACGCCGCCGCACCTGGAGGGCGACGCCGTGAAGGAGAGCGCGGGACACAACGCGGTGGAGCAGATGCTCGCGTCCAAGCCGTTCAAGTACTCCTCATTCCGGCCGCAGTACTTCACCGGCTACGGCAACAACAAGGACTGCGAGGAGTGGTTCTTCGACCGGCTGGTCCGAGGACGGCCGGTGCCCGTGCCCGGCTCGGGCGACCAGCTCTCCGTCGTGGCCCACGCGGAAGACGTGGCGACGATGATGGCGGCGGCGGTGGGCAACGACGCCGCGGCCGGCCAGGTGTTCAACGCCGTGACGAACCGCGCCGTGACCCTGAACGGCATGGTGGAGATTTGCGCGAAAGCCGCCGGCGTGACCCCCACCATCGTGAACTACGACGTGAACGACATGCCGGTGGGGGTCGAGGTGAAGAAGGCGTTCCCGTTCCGCCCGATCCACTTCTACTCGTACCCGGCCAAGGCGCTGGAGGTGCTGGACTGGAAGCCCAAGCACGACCTCGCGTCGGACATGGCCGAGCGGTTCGCGTTCTACAAGGCCTCGGGGCGCGCGGACAAGGAGATGGCGTTCGAGAACGACGACAAGATCCTCAACCACGTCAGGCGCTGACGACGGACGGACGGTTTGGGGAGGAGCGCTTTTATCACCGAATCACGCACGTCTGCACGGTTGACGGTCTTCTCTCTTCTGCCAACACATGTCGACCCGTTCTGTGCGCTCCCCGAGAATTTATTTGTCCTCCGACGATCGCCGAGCGCGCCGCACAATCGAGACGCGCGCGCTTCACCCGCACGCATCAACCGCACCGCACGCCCAGAGCGCTCGTCCTTGTTATGGCTGACGACCTGTCCAACCTCGGTGCGTGCGCGTTCGACCCTCGCGTTTCGCGCCGTGGCGGTTTCCCGACGCCGAACGTGATCGCGCACGCGCTTTTTCTCTCGGGCCGCGCGGTGCCGTCCAACGCCGGCCGGACGGGTCTCGACCGACACGCCCCGGGGACGCGTGCGATGCGAAAACGCCGCTCGCGAACGTCACGCATTCGGTGACGTGCACGGGTCCCTGCGAGTATAGATCCGATCGCGCGGTCCGACGGTCGTGCGCGCGGGGACGGCAGGACACCGGCGCGGGGGCGCTTTTTCGTTCTGCGGCGGGCGCGGCACCACCGATCGTCGGCGGGGAACGACCATCCCTCGGTGGGGACGTCCTTCGACCGTTCCGTCGATGGCACCGCCCGCCGACCGATCGGAGGACGCCAAAATCGCCGCGCGAGCGATCGACGTCGCTCTCCCTCGACGGTCGCGTCCCCGGGACGGCGCGGCCACCCCTCGCGTCCCCACCCCCGACCCTCGTTCGCCCTCCGCCCAACGTGTTCCTCCCGAAGCGGACACGCCGCTGACGCGCGTTTCGATTCGCCCATCTCCTTGGTTTGGCGTTTCGCAGGACCCAACTTTGACTTTGCAGACGACGACGGCGCGCCCGCTAAAGAAAAGCAGTCGGCGGATTCCGTGCAGTCTGGGTACATCCACATCCGCACCCAGCAGCGCAACGGCAGGAAGTCCCTCACCACGGTGCAGGGCGTGAACCCCAAGATCAACAAGAAGGTTATTCTGAAGGAGTGCAAGAAGAAGTTCAACTGCAACGGCACGATCGTCGATGACCCCGAGCTCGGAGACATCATCCAGCTCCAAGGCGACCAGAGGAAACTCGTCGCGCAGTTCCTGATCGACGAGAAGATCGCGAAGAAGGACGTGATCAAGGTGCACGGCTCGTAAACGCCGACCGCCCAGCCGAGGAGAAAGAAGCTGGTTCGGGTCGCGAAGCGGGATTCGCGGCGGCGACGCGATTCGCGCGGCATCCGCCGCGGATCCTTCAGGAAAACCGGCGACGCCGAAACGCGCGGCGCTAGGGGGGTCATGGCCGTCTTCGACGACGTCCTGACGCATCGGGAGTACCGCCGCCGGCGACGACGACGACCGCGCGCGTGAGTGCTCTCCACCGAATCGATGATGAACACGACGTACGTTTCATTTCACGCGTCTCGCCGAGACATAAAATACTCCTACGCGCCTTCGATTCACCACGCCGCGCCTCCGCGTCACTCCGCAGCGAGTTCCGTCGGCGTCGCCGCGTCGCTTTCGCCCGCCGCGTCGTCGGGTTCGACGTCCTTCCCCCCGTTCACCAGCTTCTCCCCCCCCGAGACCAGCTTGGCCCTGGTGATGGTATCCCCGGTGCCGAGCTGGCTCAGGAAGCCCTCCTCCTCGCCCCGCACGACGTACCCGAACACAGAGAACTCGCCCTCCTCGAACGCCAGGCCCCCCAGTCCGGCGCTGCGCTTGTCAAACTGGTAGATGAAAAACTGCGAGGCGCTGCTGGTGCCGTCCTCGGCGCCGCGCGCCATGGCCAGACTCCCGTTCACGCTGAGCGGCAGCGTGGGGAGCTCCTCCGCGCCCATGACGTTCAGCGGCGAGCGGTACCGCGGCTCGTAGTCGTCCAGGGGCTTCACCTCCAGCGGCAGGGTCAGGGACGGGTCCGCCTTCCCCTCGCGCGGCGGCGCCAGCAACGCCGTCTCGGACTTTTTCAGGCTCACGCCGTCGTACACGCCCCGCCGGACGTTCTCCACGAAGTTCCCGGCGGTGATGGGCGCGTTGTACCCGTCCACGACCACGCGCAACGTCGCGGTGTTGGTCTCGTCGCCGTTCACGAACCCGAACGAACTTCCTTTCGCTTTTCGCACGGTCAGGTCCACGACGGCGCGGCCGTTGAGTCGCGGGAGCGCGTCGTACTTGCGCGGCACGTCGAAAGGCAAACCCGGGGCTTGATACACCCGCAACCGCGACGTCGCGTCGAGCGCCATCGCGACCCCCCGGTCGAACCGCTCGACGTCCTGCGCGCCGGCGATGTCCGTGAGCTCCACAAGCAGCTGCTCGAGCTCCGCGCGCGTCTCCTCGGCGGCGGCGGAAGCGGCGCCCGCCGGCACGGGCTCCAGCAGACGGTCTCGCCGGTCGCGCACCACGGCGAGCGACGTCTTGATGTCGTCGCTCATGGTGCCCCAGGGCTTGCGCTGGGGGATGCGCAGAAGGTACGCCGCCTCCTCCAGCTTGCTCTGCACGGTGCCCGCGTCCTCGTTGATGGCGGGGACCGCGCGGCGGAGCGCCGCCACGCCGTTGCGCGGGAGGCGCGTGTTGGGGTTGCTCAGCGCAGCCTCCGCGGGGGCCGCGGCGACCGCCGAGGCCAGGCCCACGGCGGAGGCGAACCCGAGCGCCTGGGGAGAGCCCACGACGAGCGGCTCGAGGCTCAGCAGCGCCGCGAGCGCGCCGGCGACGGCAGCCTGGCGCGCGGGCGCTGAGGGTACGGCATCGGCGCGCGCTTCGACGGGTGTCGCGTTCGACGCGCTCGGGTCGGACGCGGCGTCGTCGGATCGGATCGCAGACACGCGTCCGCCGATACCCCGGGGGGCGGTGGAGGCGGAGACGCGCGCGCCGCGGGCGAAGACGCGCGCGGGGGACCGCACGCCCGCCTGGGCGAGCGGCGTGCGGGGATGGACCGCGCGCATCGTGTTATGGCGGGCCCGGCCGTGTGAGGTGGGCGGATAGACGAAACACGCGGCGATCGCGTTTCGGCGGACGTGTCGCGGTGTCGGCACCGCGAGCGGAAGTCGATCCCCGCGTACCGGTCGACGGATCACGATGAACCTCGGCGTCCCTGCGTGTGTTTCATTCATGTTTCAGCGATCGGCGGCTTTTCGTTTGCGAATTTCTTTTATACGCGAACGACGGCGGCGACTGCGCGCTCTCGCTCTCGCTCGCGCGCGTCGCGTCGAATCACCTCCTCCCATATTAATATCACGCGTCTCCCGCCAGGTACGACGCGACGGCGTTCCTCCCGCTCAGCCCGCTGTACTCCTCGAGCCGCCCGGGGGGCTTGGTCCGTCGATCCGACGTCGTCGCGCCGTTCGCGCCCGTCTCGCCCGGCGCATCCGCGGCGGGGGCGTCGCCCGCGGGCCCCGCGGCGCGCTCGAACGGCGCCACCGCGTCCAGCACGCACTGCCACCCGGGCTGGGCCGCGACTCCGGGAGTGGCCGCCTCGGAAGAGAGGAAGGGAGCGCTCCAGGGGCAGTGCGCGCGGTGCCGGCGGAGCGGGTGAAACGCCCCCGGCGGGTCGGCATCGCGGGCGGATCCCGAAGCCTCCGGCGTCTGACTCGTCGGCGTCCTCGCGGCGGGCGTCGCGGCGGGGCCGCCGAGCGCTCCCGCGGCCGCGGGCGATCGGGGTCCCGGGTGTGTCCGTCCGAAGGGCGAGTCGTCGCGTTTCCGCTTGGCGCCCTCGCCCGGCGCCGGCGAGCGAACGCCGGGGGCGCCGAAGGGCGCGTCGACGGCGGCGCCGGCGCCGAAGGCGGGCGGCGGCGCCGCGCCGTCCTTCACGCCGTCCCCCGCGCCCGCACGGGCCCTCGAGGGCGTCCCGCCGCCCGCGATGGAGAGCCCGAGACTGATCATCGGGCTCGCCGTCGTTTCCGACCCGGAGGATCCGAAACCGGCTTTCGGTCCCGGCGCGCCCGCGCCGCCGCCGCCGCGAAACCCGGGGCTCGCGGCGGCGGCGAACACGCTCGGCCCGAACGCGCTCCCCACTGCGCCCATCAGCGCCGCGGCGGACGCCGTCGGCTTCCGCTTCCGGAACGACGCCGCCCCACCCGGTGTAGGGTTTAGGGGCAGAGTGCCGCCGCGCGCGTCGGCGAAGTTCCACGTGGCCGCCTTGGCGTCGCACAGCGCGCACCGCAGGATCGAACCGGTGACCTTCCCGAGGGCGGACGCGCGCCGCGCGGCGCGCCGCGGCGAGGGGCTCCACGCCGCGGCGTCCCGCCCCGCCGGCGCCCCCGCGGCGTCCACCCTCGTTTCCGAGGAGGCCTCGCGCGTGCCGACCGTCCACCCGCAGAGCGCCAGCGCGGTCGCCGCCCGGAGGCGGGCGGGCGAGGCTTCGCGCGGCGCGAATTTCGTGCTGACTAAATACTCGTCGGAGAGGTCGGTGGCCGACGAAACAGCCCGCGCGACGCGTTCGGCGACGGCGGCGGACGCGAACGCTTCGCGCGCCCGGAACGCGTCGCGGTTCGTCGCCGAGTCTCGCTTCGCGTCGTCCTCGGCGCTCACGATCGAACACACCTCGGGGAGGTGTTCGAGCGCAAACAGCGCGTCCCTTCTTTGCGAAAACTCCGCTCGGAGCGTGTCGTCGGGGACGCGCGGGAACCGCGCCACCGACGCGAGGCACGAGGTCCCGCGCCACCCGCAACTCGGTTCGTGGTTTTCGTCGAGTTTGGGCGCGGTTCGCCGCGCCAGCGCCGAGGCGTCACCGCTCGACGCCGTCGGCGGCACCGCGAACAGCAGCCGCGCCTTGCACGACTCGCACTCCAGCGTGTCCGGGCCGACGCACGTCCAGCCCCGCCGCGCGCAGTCCACGGGCCGCATAGGTTCGGGTTTGGCGAACCAAACCGCCGGGCGGAACGTCGCGACGCGGCGGAGGTAATCGCGCCGATCGCTGGGGCGAGCCTCGTGGCGCCGATCGACAACAGCGCATCCGGGGCTCGACTCGCGATGTCCCGACGGGGTGTCGGCCGCGTCGAGCCCGCCCGACGCGATGGAGGCTCGCGGAGCCGTCCCCGAGTCTTTGTCGTAGTACAGAAGCTTGTCCAGGGACGCGCGGAACCGCGCGGCGGAATCCTCCGCCATGGCGCGAGCGTCTGAATCCAGGAAGGCCCGAAGCTCGCCGCGAGCGGGGGCGGGGGCGGGGGCGGGGGCCCGGACTCCCAGGTTTCGGGGGTGTATCCTGGTGTGGCCTCGAGTGCGCGTGTCGCCTCCGGGAACGTTTCTAAGCCAAGACTCCCGAGACGTCGCCGCGCGTCGCAGATCTGGCTCGGGACCGAGAGAATTGCGCGTCCCGAAACACAAGTGACGAGGTCGACCGGTCTGCCGGTTCCATCGGGGAGAAATCGGTGGAGCTTTCTTTTTGCCGCGCTTTTTCTTGGCAGCGGGATAAGCCGGCACAACGATGCGCGCGGCGGGGTGTGCCACCTCCCCGCGGGGCTTCGCGCCGCACGCGCGTCGACCCCTTCGTCCGCGCGCGTCGTGGAGTGGTCGTCCCCTGCTCGCGCGAGCGGTTCGGTGTCCTTCGGCGTTCTCCGCCGAGGACCTCGACGCGGAGGATGTTTTCGACGGAGACGTGTCGGTCACGGCGGGAGACGCTCCCGACGCCGACGATGGCGCGGTCTCCTTCTCCTCGTTCTGCGCGACCGCCCTGGAGATGACCGACGCGGACGTCGCGAAGGTGCTCGAGCGCGTCCCCAAACTGAAGGGCTACGACGTCGAACGCGTGCTCGCCCCCAAAGTCGACCTTCTGGCGCGCGAGCTCGGCGCCGGCGCGGCTGCGTTGGGCGCCTCGGTGAAACGCGATCCGCGGTTGTTAACCGTGAGCCTGCAACGCCTGCGCGCGACGGCGCGGTGGGTGGAAGCCGAGTGCGGCGTCGGGTCGCACGCGGTCGGCGCTGTGCTCTGCAAGCAGCCCTCGTTGGCGTGGCTCAGCGTGGAGAACACCCTGGGACCCGCGCTGGCGTTCCTGCGGGACGAAATAGGCATGGCGCCCGAGTCCGTCGCCGCCGTCGCGGCGCGCCATCCCAGCGTCCTGGCGATGTCCGTCGCGAACCTCACGAAAAAGCGCGACTTTTTCGCCGACGAGCCGCTGTTTTTGGGACCCGAACGCGCGAACGGGATGCTGCGCAAGAACCCGCAGCTCTTCGCGCTGTCGTTGACCGAGTCGGTCGCGCCGAAACTCGCCTTCTTCGCGAACGAGCTGGGGTTGGGCGAAGACGGCGCCGCGCGGCTCGCGGCCAAGTCCCCGTCTATCCTCTGTTTAAGCCTGGAGCGAAACATACGCCCGACGGCGCGTTTTTTGGAGAAGGAGCTCGGTTTGGGTCCCAAACGCGCCGCGAAGCTCATCCTCTCGCGCCCCAACGTGCTGGCGTACTCCATAGACAACAAGCTCAGGCCCACGGTGGCATACCTCACGCACAGCTTCTTCCCCACCTGCGACGCGTACGACGCCGCGATGCTCTGCACGTATTCGCTGCGCGGGCGCATCGCGCCGCGCGTGCGGGCGTTGCAGAGGGCGGGCCTCATGGCGACGGCGGCCTCGGACCCGGCGTTCGCGCCGAACACCGTGATGTGCGCGAGCGACGCGCGTTTCTGCGAGATGGCGCAGATCGAGCGCGAGTCGTACGACGAGCTCGTCCAGCAGGCCAAGGGCGACCCGGACGCGGGGAGGCTCGGGTGGCTCGAGGACGGGCGGAGAGACGCGGCGGAGGAACGAGAGGCAACCGTCGCGGGATCCGAATCCGCCGCGAAGGCGAAGGCGCGAAAAACGGTGTCGCTGACGTCCGAGGAGTGGACGCTGGAGGCGGCGCGGGAAATGGCGGCGCGCGCGTTGCGGGAGGAGAGCGGGGACGCGTCGGTGACGAACGGCGGGTAGCCCGCGTGACTCGCGACGCGCGAGCGCGACTCCGGCGGCGACGGAACTCGTTCGAAACTCGGATTGATAACTTTATATTTTTTCGCGAGGGGCGCAAGCCTTCGAAACGTCGCGAAAGTCGTCTATACACTCGTCGAGCGTTCACGCGGGCGGAGGCTTGAGTTCGCCGCCGAGCTTCCTGTAAAATCCGGGCGGGCCCACCTCCGCGCCCTCGTGCTGCGGCGTGATTTCGAGCTTGTTGATCTTCGTGCCGTCCTCGGTGAGGAACAGCGCGAACTCCTCCGGCCCGATCTTGACGTTCTTCTGTGACGTCGGAATCTTCTCGAGGTGCGGGAGGGGCGCGAAGGGCGCACCGGTGTGGTCGCCGCTCACGAGCGTGAGCGCGGCCCACGAGCCGTTGGCCTTCTGCTTCACCGATTTGGTGGGCGCGAACGTGAGGTTCGGGAACGAGGCTTGCAGGTTCTT
>MDSV01012985.1_pt1 | contig 16327 bp, 11 predicted proteins | sample 810851 | NCBI WGS metagenome assembly MDSV01 (sample SAMN05326640, study PRJNA326480) | marine metagenome | isolation source: seawater | place: Atlantic Ocean: North East | collected 2012 | reverse complement strand
ATAGAATTTACAACCTCCTCAACAGCTAAATCCTCAATAACTTCGGAGGCTTGTGTGATAGAATTTACAACCTCCTCAACAGCTAAATCATTGATAACATCTTGTTTAGATATTATTTGATCAGAAGATTTAGAATAATGAAAATCTCCTTCATCATCTTTATAAATATCTTGTAACCCTAATGACAATTGAATATCAAGAGAATGAACATCCTCTGATTCAGAATAATCTAGCTCAAAATCTGTAAAAAAATTAACAACTAAACCAAAAACAGAAATTTCATCATTAAAACTAATCGGAATTTCTGGTAAAAAAATATGATTAGTATTTACAGAAGGAGTATTCCATAATTTGAATTTAGCATCAGCAGTATTAAATAAACTAAATAATACTACCGATACAACTAATATAAAAATATTTTTTCTCACTATATTTTTACATAGGAATTAATCCAAATAAAAATGAACCACCTGTAAAAAACAGTATAGCAATAACCCATACAGTAAAAGCAAGTAATGGTTGATTTTTATTTTTTTCTTGCTCTGCTTTTATTAATGTCATAAAATACCAAGGATCGTTAGCCCTAATAGTAAATATATGATAAAATAAAGAAGCAATATATGACATAGCAACAGCAAGAATCATCCCACCAAATAAAGCAGTAAACAATATTGCAAACAAAAATGCAAAATTCTTAAACACTTTTAGCATAGTTCTTTGGGATTTATCATAATCTATAAGCCCCTCAAACATAGATATCTTATCTAATGCAAATTCTAATTTTTTATTCAATTCTACCAATCTTTTTTGTTCTAGATCTATTTTCTCCTGCATTAAATCAGCTAATGATTTTGCTCCAAGAGTAAGGACACCATCTGATGCGTTAGCTGTTATATAACCTTTAGGCCTCTTATTTCTCACCCAATTCCATCTTTCAGTACTATAACCAAAATTATACGTCCAATCTAGCTTCACGCTTCTGAGATTAGCATCTGCATCTAACCTGGTAGGTGGAGATAATCTTAATTGATGTGAAACAACAGATGTAGGACTTGACTTACCATTTGATCCTTGAGCAAACATACGGTAATCGTATTTTTTACGATGCTTAGATCTAACATCCGAAACAACATACTGAGAAATATCTGGACCAACAGTTGCATACTCCGACCATTTTCCATTAGTATTAGAAAGTCGTCTTTCAATTACAAAAGCATCCTCACTATCAGAATTATCATCCCAAGCAAATATTATACGAAAGTTTGACTCAGATTTAATCCTTAAATTAGAAGGCGCAACTAAACTACTATTTGATGTTCCTTTACCATAATCAGCACTCCAAGCAGAATTACCATTCTTATTTATAGCTTGAACTCTATAAATATAAGACTTACCTTCTTGAACATTTACATCTAAAACAGAAGTTATATCAGTACCTTGCGATATAACCTTCCATTTATCATCTTGTTCCCCTTTTTCCTTTCTTTTTACAGTGAAACTCCACTGTTGACTCTTGTACTGTGAAATATGCTTAGTTATTCTCTGTATTAATGATGCAGTAGCATTTATTTGTTTTCTTATTTCAAGAGTATCATTGATAGCACCCGCAAGCATTGCTGGCAATTCACTAGTATAAACCGTTATGTTATCGCTAAAAATAATCTCTGGCTGTTCTATTACATTCTGAGGAAAATCCAAACCAAATGCATTTTGATTAGACCTTGTATTTAATTCAATAGCTTTCTCAAATGCATCTTCAACATCAGAAATATTTTCAGTAGTAAAATTAGAAGTGAGTTCAGAAACTTCTGAATTAGCTTCGTTAATATTTTCTTCTATACTATCAGCTCTTACTGATAATGTATTTTGCTTTAAAGTGTCTGATGTTGAAACCGAAACCATGATTAATGCAACTGGAATAATTAAAACTAATAATGTCCATAATGAAGCTGGTATCAATGATACTATTAGTTGTAAACCTTTATCTCTTATTGAACTCAAATAATTCATAACAGATTCCTGCACAGATGTTGACTCATCATTGTACAACAGATGGTTAGGGAATATTGATTGAGCAAAGAAAAGTACAAACAAAGAAAGTATTAAAATAGCTGATAAAAATACATTTGTATTAATAGCTACACCTAAGAAAACTAAGCCAATATCTGGTATCCAACTAAATAATAATAACAATTCAATAACAACAACAGCAACTATTGAAGCAATAACATAATTTAATGCAGTCCTCATAACTTTTGATCCATGATGGTTATGATCCCTGTCATCAGTATAATGCGACATAGAAGTAACTGTTCCGTATGCCTTTATTGATGGTAAAGTTGCAATCAATAGCCCAATCATTCCAAGCACAACATAACCAGTTAAAATAGATAGGTAAATAGATAAACCAATAATTGACAATGCATAAAAAGCGCCCTCAAAAGTAACTCTCAACCTACTTTTATTATATGTACCTCTAATAGAAGAAAAAGATGTCTTATATAAATCCCAAACCCAAAGTATGCAGTAGTGATATAATGACATTAATATAATTTTAATTGGCATCCAAAATATATTCCAAAACACCCAAATAAGTGCGCTAACAATCCATTTAACAATTCTCCATATTGGAAAAATAGTTTTAAGAAATTCCCATATTGGTTTTAATATATATTCAATAAATGGTCTTACTATATATTCTAAAACCAAATCATAAAGAGTCTTAATAAGGTACGCTGTAAAATGTGCAATTACTACAATTGCATAGCCTGACCAAACAAATAAATTATATATGAATAAAAGTGGAGCAATAAGCAACAAAAGCAAAGTCCATGCACCCTTTAAGTTTTTAACTTTATCTAAACCAAGAATATAAGAAGGTTCTTCTCCTCTATGCTTAGAAAATAAAAAACCTAAAGTAGCAAAAGGAAAAAATGAAAGCAAACAAGCTACAAGAATTACAATCCAAGTATCAGAACTACCAAAATTAATGATGTCATAAAAAATATCCATAAATAAACATTTTAAGTTAATATTTAGCAATAATAAGAAAAAAATATAAATAATTGATTGCTAAATAAGTAAATAAAAAAGCTGTTTTATATTATGATCCCGCGCTCTATAATTATAGAAAGTAATATATTTGTAAACACTAAAAAAAATACAAAAATGTCAAACGGATTTTATAACGTACCTATTGCAAAAAATGAAATAGTAAAAGAATATGCAAAAGGTAGTCCTGAAAGAGAAGAATTACTAGCTGAATACAAAAGAATGTATAATACTATCGTTGATGTACCTATGTATATTGGAGATAAAATGGTATTTACTAATGATAAAAGAAAGCTAACACCTCCTCATGAACACAATCATTTAATAGGAAATGCAAATTATGGTGGAGAAAAAGAAGTGCAAGATGCAATTGATGCTGCAATGAAAGCTCGTTCAAGCTGGGCTAATATGAGTTGGGAGAATAGAGCCTCAATCTTTTTAAAGGCTGCTGAATTACTATCAGGCCCTTTTAGAGCCAAACTTAATGCAGCAACTATGATTGCGCAAAGCAAAAATGTGATGCAAGCTGAAATTGACGCAGCTTGTGAATTGATTGACTTTTTTAGATTTAATGTACAATATATGAGTCAACTATATAAAGAACAGCCAAATTCTGGACCAGGTATGTGGAATAGATTAGAACATAGACCATTAGAAGGCTTTATATTTGCGCTTACCCCATTTAACTTTACATCTATCTGTGCTAACCTATGTGCTGCTCCTGCTATGCTTGGCAATGTAGTAGTATGGAAACCAGCTGAAACACAGATATATTCTGCACAAGTAATAATGGAATTATTTCAGGCAGCAGGACTACCTAAAGGTGTAATAAATATGGTAACTGTAAGTGGAGAAAAGATTTCAAAAGTAATATTTGAAAATGAAAATTTTGCAGGCCTCCATTTTACAGGAAGTACAGAAGTGTTTCGCACTCTCTGGAAAAATATCGGAAATAATATAGAAAAATACAAATCTTATCCTAGAATTGTAGGTGAAACAGGAGGTAAAGATTTTATTATTGGGCATAAATCAGCAGTTGCTAGTGAATTAGCAACAGCAATATCAAGAGGTGCTTTTGAATACCAAGGACAAAAATGTTCAGCTGCATCTAGAGCTTATATACCATCTAATCTTTGGAATGATGTAAAAAATAAAATTATTTCTGACACTAAAAACTTCAAAATGGGTAGTCCTGAAGATACATCAAATTTTATAAATGCAGTAATATCACAGAAAGCATTTGATAAGATTACCACATATATCGATTATGCTAAGAAATCTAACGAGGCTGAAATTATTTCAGGAGGAAAATATGACAAATCAATTGGGTACTTCATTGAACCAACAATTATTGTAACCACTAATCCAAAATTTAAAACTATGGTAGAAGAAATATTTGGACCTGTAATTACAATTTATGTATATGATGCAGAAAAATGGGAGGAGACACTTGAATTAGTAAATGAAACTTCAGAATATGCTTTAACTGGAGCTATTATGTCAGTAGACAGATATGCTGCTGAATATGCAACTAAAGTATTAGAAAACGCTGCTGGAAATTTTTATATTAATGACAAACCAACAGGAGCTGTAGTAGGACAACAACCTTTTGGAGGCGGCAGAGGATCTGGAACAAATGATAAAGCAGGGTCAATATTAAACTTATTAAGATGGGTTTCACCAAGAACAATAAAAGAAACTTTTGTCCCCCCAAGAGATTACAAATATCCATTCTTAAGCTAATATAATTCAATATTATGCTAATGGCGTAGGCCCTCCAAAGTTAATAGGGATACCAGAACCAGGATCTATATCTTTAATCTCGCCATGCTGATTTTCAAATTTACTTATATTGTCAACAAGAGCCTTCATTAATCTTTTAGCGTGTTGAGGAGTTAAAATAACTCTTGACCTAACTTTTGCCTTTTTTACACCAGGCATCATTTGAATAAAATCCACAACAAACTCTGAAGGAGAATGATTAATTATAGCAAGATTACTATAAATTCCTGCTGCTACATCCTCTGTAAGCTCAATATTTAATCCGTCCTTTTTTTCTTCCGACATTATTTATTATATTATTACGAAACTTGATCAGAAACCTCCTCAGATACAACACTAACTTCTTCTTTCAATTGCATTAATCTGTCATACTCCTCCTGAGACCCAACTAAAGTATCCTCAGCATTAATCAACCCAGTTCCTGCAGGAATTTTCTTTCCTATAATTACATTCTCTTTTAATCCAATGAGATTGTCTCTCTTCGCATTAATTGCTGCTTCATTAAGCACTTTAGTAGTCTGCTGAAATGATGCAGCAGAAATCCATGAATCTACCTGTAGTGAAGCTCTAGTAATTCCTTGCAACACTGGAGAAGCAACAGCAGCAATAGCATCTCTAGCCTGAACCTCCTTAATATCTTTTCTCTTAAGTCTTGAGTTTTCTTCCCTTAATTCTCTTGGAGATACAATTTGTCCAGGCTTTAATGCATCTGAATCACCTGCATCAGTAACAATTTTCATACCAAACAACTTGTCATTCTGCTCTTGAAATGTATCTTTTCCTACTAAAGTTCCTTCTAAGAAATAAGTATCACCTGAGTGAGTGATTTTTACTTTACGCATCATCTGCCTTACTAATACCTCAAAATGTTTATCATTAATTTTCACACCCTGTAAACGATATACATCTTGAATTTCATTAACAATAAACTGCTGTACTTCGACAACACCTTTAATAGCAAGAATATCTGAAGGAGTAATAACACCATCACAAAGAGGCATACCTGATTTAACATAATCGTTTTCCTGTACAAGAATATGCTTAGACAATTTCACTAAATACTTTTTCTTTTCACCTGTTTTTGTAGTAATAATAATTTGTCTATTACCCCTAATAACCTTATCAAAAGATACTGAACCATCTACCTCAGTAACTACAGCAGGATTAGAAGGGTTTCTTGCTTCAAACATCTCAGTTACTCTAGGTAATCCTCCAGTAATATCTCCTGATGAACTTGCTGCTCTAGGAATTTTAACTAAAACTGTACCCGCATCTATTTTATCTCCATCTTCAACAGCTAAATGAGCTCCCACAGGAATGGAATAATTTTTATTATTAACACTTAATGAAGGAGAAATTTTCTTGTTCCTACTATCAATAATTACTTTTTCTTGGTATCCTGTTTGTTCATCAGATTCTGTCCTATAAGAAACCCCCTCTAAAATATCATTAAATTCTATCTTACCTGAATCTTCTGAAATAATAACTGCATTATAAGGATCCCATTCACAAATCTTATCTCCTTTCTTTACATTGCCATCTTTAATAAAGATACTAGAACCGTAAGGTATAATAGATGAAGAAATAATTATGCCATTTTTGTCATCGACTATTTTTGCTTCTGCAGCCCTTGAAACAACAATTTCTATTGATTTATTCTTTGATTTAACAGTTCTTAGATCCTCAATCTCTAATCTACCATCTTTCTTAACCATAACTGATGAATCAACCTCTGACCTTGATGCAGTACCACCTACATGAAAAGTTCTTAAAGTAAGTTGTGTTCCTGGCTCTCCTACTGATTGTGCAGCTACAACTCCAACTGGATCACCCACTTGAGACATTCTATTAGTTGATAATGACTTTCCATAACACATCCTACAAATTCCTCTTCTAGTTTGACAAGTTAATGCAGACCTCACCTCAACTGATTCAATTCCCGAATCATCAATAATTTTTGATATACTTTCAGAAATCATTTCATTTGAAGCAACCAATATCTCTTCTGTATCAGGATGATAGACATCATGCAAACTAATTCTACCTGAAATTCTTTCAGCTAATGATTCTAAAATATCATCATTATCCTTAAGTGCAAACACCTCTAATCCTTTTAAAGTATAACAATCTTCCTCAGTAATAATTACATCCTGAGCAACATCAACTAGTCTTCTTGTAAGATAACCAGCATCTGCAGTTTTAAGAGCAGTATCTGCCAAGCCTTTACGAGCCCCATGAGTGGAAATAAAATACTCTAATATTGATAATCCTTCTCTAAAGTTAGTTGTAATAGGATTTTCAATAATAGACTCTCCATGATCACCAGACTTCTTAGGCTTAGCCATTAAGCCCCTCATTCCTGATAATTGACGTATCTGTTCTTTAGAACCCCTTGCTCCAGAATCAAGCATCATATAAACAGAATTAAAACCTTGTTTATCAGAACTAATATTATGCATAACAGTATCTGTTAATCTAGCATTAGTAGTTGTCCAAACGTCAATCACTTGATTATACCTTTCATTATTAGTAATAAAACCCATTGAGTAGTTATTCTTAATCTCATCAACCTTTTGATTAGCATCATCAATTAATTTTTCTTTTTCATCAGGAACAATTACATCTCCAAGATTAAATGACAAACCTCCTTTAAATGCCATATTAAAACCAGCTGTCTTAATAGCATCAAGAAAATGAACAGTTGCAGCAACACCACATATCTCCAAAACTTTACCAATAATATTTCTTAAAGCTTTCTTAGTGAGTAATTCATTAACAAATCCTACCTCTTTTGGAACAAACTCATTAAATAAAACTCTACCTACAGTAGTTTTGATTAATGAAGTTTCTCCCTTACTATCAGCAATCCTAACATTAATCAAAGCATGAAGATCTGCTACTTTTTCATTATAAGCAATCTTAACCTCATCTAAAGAATAAAAATTCATACCTTCTCCATTTACTTTCAAATCATCTGTTGAAATCCTTTTTTTAGTCATATAATAAAGACCTAAAATCATATCCTGAGATGGAATAGTAATAGGAGAACCATTAGCAGGATTTAAAATATTATGTGAAGATAACATTAATACTTGTGCTTCCAAAATTGCAGCCGCACCCAATGGCAAATGAACAGCCATTTGATCTCCATCAAAATCAGCATTAAAAGCTGCACAAGCTAATGGATGTAATTGTATTGCTTTTCCTTCTATCATCTTTGGTTGAAAAGCCTGAATACCTAAACGATGAAGTGTAGGAGCTCTATTTAAAAGAACAGGATGTCCTTTCATAACATTTTCTAATATATCCCAAACAACTGGCTCTTTCGTATCAATAATCTTTTTAGCAGACTTAACTGTTTTTACAATCCCCCTTTCAATCAATTTTCTGATAATAAATGGTTTATAAAGCTCAGCTGCCATATCTTTTGGAAGACCACATTCATGCATTTGTAATTCTGGACCTACAACAATTACAGAACGAGCAGAATAATCAACTCTTTTACCAAGCAAATTCTGACGAAACCTTCCTTGCTTACCTTTTAAAGAATCAGACAAAGACTTTAATGGTCTCTTACCATCTGTCTTAACAGAAGCAGATTTTCTTGAATTATCAAACAAAGCGTCTACAGATTCCTGCAACATTCTCTTTTCATTTCTCAATATAATCTCTGGAGCATTAATTTCCATTAATCTTTTCAATCTATTATTTCTAATTATCACCCTTCTATATAAATCATTTAAATCAGAAGTTGCAAATCTACCTCCATCTAGAGGAACTAAAGGCCTTAACTCTGGCGGAATAACAGGAATTATCTTTACAGTCATCCATTCTGGTCTGTTTTCAGTATGCTTCTGACCTTCACGCATAGATTCAACAACTTGTAATCTTTTAAGAGCCTCTTTTTTTCTTTGTTGAGAAGTTTCGTTATCAGCTTGATCTCTTAATTGGTATGATAAATCATCAAGGTTAATTTTTGCTAATAAATCTCTAATTGCTTCAGCCCCCATCTTTGCAACAAATTTGTTGGGGTCATCATCAGATAAATATTGATTTTCTGAGGGTTGAGCATCTAATATATCTAAATATTCTTCCTCAGTTAAAAAATCTAAATATTTCACCTCCTCTCCTTCATTATTTGAAATTCCACTAGGAGCATTAATTACTACATATCTTTCATAGTAAATAATCATATCTAATTGTTTAGATGCTAAACCAAGCAAATATCCTATTTTATTAGGCAATGTTCTAAAATACCAAATATGAGCAACAGGTACAACTAAATTTACATGCCCTATACGCTCTCTTCTTACTTTCTTCTCTGTTACTTCAACTCCACATCTATCACATACAATACCTCTATATCTGATTCTTTTGTACTTTCCACAATGACATTCAAAATCCTTAGTAGGACCAAAGACTCTTTCACAAAATAGTCCCCCCATCTCTGGTTTATAAGTTCTATAATTGATAGTTTCTGGCTTAACAACTTCACCAGATGACCTACTCAAAATATCCTCAGGTGAAGAAAAGCTAATCTTAATCGAATTTATATCCTGTGCTTGTATTGTTTTTTTTGTATTTTTCATGTATATTTTATTCAAATGTAACTTTTAAACCTAACCCATTTAATTCATGTAAGAGTACATTAAATGACTCTGGAATACCTGCCTTAGGCAATTCCTTTCCTTTTACCATAGCTTCAAATGCCTTAGCTCTTCCTAAAACATCATCAGATTTTAATGTAAGCATCTCTTGCAAAATATTTGAAGCACCGTAACCCTCAAGAGCCCAAACCTCCATTTCTCCAAGTCGCTGACCTCCAAACTGAGCCTTACCTCCTAAAGGTTGTTGTGTAATTAATGAATAAGGACCAATTGATCTTGCATGCATTTTATCATCAATCAAATGACTAAGTTTAAGCATATAAATAACACCAACAGTAGCTGTTTGTTCAAAACGCTCTCCTGTGCCACCATCGTATAAATATGTTTGACCTAATCTAGGTAAACCTGCCTCATCAGTCTCATTATTAATTTGATCAATACTTCCACCATCAAAAACAGGTGTAAAGTATTTTTTGCCTAATTCTTTTCCTGCCCAACCTAAAATTGTCTCATATATCTGTCCAAGATTCATTCTTGAAGGTACTCCAAGTGGATTCAAAATAATATCAACTGAGGTACCGTCTGATAAAAATGGCATATCCTCTTCTTTAACAATACGAGATACAATTCCCTTATTACCATGACGACCAGCTAACTTATCTCCTACTTTTACTTTTCGCTTTTGAGCAATCTGAACTTTTGCTAATTTCAGAACACCACTAGGCAATTCATCCCCAATAGTAATTGCAAAACGATCTCTTCTATAATTACCATAAATCTCATTATATCTTCGCAAATAATTCTCAATAGTTCTATTAACTAATTCATTATTTGCTTGATTTCCTGTCCAACTATAAGGGTCAACTAAAGTATAATCAATAGATAACAACATCTTCTTTGTAAACTTCTCACTTTTTGGAATAACTACTTCTCCTAAAATATTATTCACTCCTTTTGATGCCTTTCCTCCAATAATCTGATAAAGTTTAGTAGATAAAATATTTTTCAAACTATAAGCCTCCTTCTCGAAATCAGCATCTAACTTTTCTATAAGATCCTTATCTTCAGATTTAGCTCTCCTATCTTTAATTGTTTTTGAAAACAATGATTTTCCTATAATGACACCAGCATCTGCAGGTTTTGTTTTTAACGAAGCATCTTTAACATCACCAGCTTTCTCTCCAAAGATTGCTCGAAGTAATTTTTCTTCAGGAGAAGGATCAGATTCTCCCTTAGGGGTAATCTTACCAATTAAAATGTCACCCTGCTTTACATGAGCACCTATCCTAATCATACCATTCTCATCTAAGTCTTTTGTTGCATTTTCACTAATATTAGGAATATCAGCAGTCAGTTCTTCCAGTCCTCTTGTAGTTTCTCTTACATTTACAACATGTTCCGCAATATGTAATGAAGTAAACAAATCTTCCTTAACTACACGCTCAGATAGGATAATTGCATCCTCAAAATTATACCCTTTCCAAGGCATAAAAGCTACCTTTAAGTTTCTACCAATAGCAAGTTCACCATTATCAGTAGCATAACCATCACATAACACCTGTCCTTTAATAATTTTATCTCCAACTCTTACAATAGGTTGAATATTAATACACGTTCTTTGATTAGTTTTTTGAAACTTGGTTAATTCATACGTTTTTTCTGCTTCATCAAAACTAACTAATTCCTCTTCTGCAGTCTTGTTATATTTAACTTTTATTGTATTTGCATCAACATAAGTAACAATCCCATCCCCCTCAGCATTAATCATGGTTCTTGAATCCCGAGCAACATATGGCTCAACACCAGTACCCACAATAGGAGCATCAGTCCGTAACAATGGTACAGCCTGACGCATCATATTAGATCCCATTAAGGCTCTATTAGCATCATCATGCTCCAAAAAAGGAATTAATGACGCCGCAATAGATGCAATTTGATTTGGAGCAACATCCATTAAAGTAACATTTGACGGTTCTGCAATAAGATAATCTGCTTCACTTCTTGACTGAACTCTATCAGATTCAAAAGAACCATTTTCATCTATAGTAGCATTTGCTTGTGCGATTACTTGCCCAATTTCTTGCTCTGCTGTTTTATAAACAGGAGATTCAGAAAAATCAATATTACCCTCTTTTACATTTCTATATGGAGTTTCAATAAAACCTAGACTATTAATCTTTGCAAAAATAGATAAAGAAGAAATTAATCCAATATTTGGTCCCTCAGGAGTCTCAATTGGACAAAGCCTTCCATAATGTGTATAATGTACATCTCTAACTTCAAAACCAGCTCTCTCCCTAGTTAAACCTCCTGGTCCTAAAGCAGAAATCCTTCTTTTATGAGTAACCTCGGCTAATGGATTTGTTTGATCCATAAATTGTGATAATTGTGAAGTTCCAAAAAATGAATTAATTACTGCAGATAAAGTTTTTGCATTAATTAAATCAATAGGTGTGAACACCTCATTATCTCTCACATTCATTCTTTCTCTAATAGTACGCGCCATCCTACTCAGCCCTATATTAAATTGATTAGCTAATTGTTCTCCAACAGTTCTAATCCTTCTGTTACTTAAATGATCTATATCATCAACATCTACTTTAGAATTTACTAAAGAGATAAGATTAGTAATAATACATACTATATCTTCATTTGTTAACACCATTTTATCTTCAGGAATATCTAATCCTAATCTTGAATTTATTCTAAATCTTCCTACATGCCCTAAACTATAGCGTTGATCTGAAAAAAATAATTTATCAATCATTGCTCTAGCTGTATCATCATCAGGAGCTTCTGCAGTTCTTAATTGTCTATAAATATGTCGTATCGCCTCTACCTCAGAATTCGTTGGATCTTTCTGTAAAGTATTATAAATTAAAGCATGATCCGAAGAGCTCCCATCATTTTTATGTAGCAAAATAGTTTCAACACCTGAATCAATAATTTCTGCAATATGTGCCTTTTCTAATACCACATCCCTTTCAATAATCACCTCATTCCTTTCAATAGGAACTACCTCTCCTGTATCTTCATCTACAAAATCATCAACCCAAGACTTTAAAACTCTTGCTGCCAATGTTCTTCCCATATATTTCTTTAATCCAGTCTTAGAGACTTTAACCTCATCAGCAAGGCCAAATATTGATAAAATATCCTTATCAGATTCATAACCAATAGCTCTTAACAAAGTAGTAACAGGTAATTTTTTCTTTCGATCAATATATGCATATAAAACATTATTTATATCTGTAGTAAATTCAATCCAAGAACCTTTAAAAGGAATTACTCTAGCAGAATATAATTTTGTGCCATTAGAATGAAAACTTTGACCAAAAAACACTCCAGGTGATCTATGTAGCTGGGAAACAACAATACGTTCAGCACCATTTATAACGAAACTACCTCTAGGTGTCATGAAAGGTATATTGCCAAAATAGACATCCTGTACAATAGTCTCAAAATCTTCATGTTCTGGATCTGTACAATATAATTTTAACTTAACCTTCAAAGGAACCTTAAAAGTTAGTCCTCTCTCAACACATTCTTCAATAGAATATCTTGGAGGATCAATCATATAGTCAATAAACTCTAACACAAAATTATTGCGGGAGTCTGAAATAGGAAAAAGCTCTTCAAAAGCTTTATACAAACCTTCATTTCTTCTCTCATCTAAGGTAGTTCCAATCTGAAAAAAAGATTGAAAACTTTTAAGCTGAACATCTAAAAAATCAGGAAAATTAGCTGAGTTTTTTATTGATGCAAAATTAATTCTTTGGTTGTTATGTTGTGTAAGCAAGGTTGTAAGTTTAAGTTAAAAAAAAGGTGCAAAAAAACCAAAGGGTTCAAGTCTTATCCATATATAAGACCTAAACCTTTTAAGGATTCTAGTTATTCTACTTGAGCTCTACTTCTGCTCCAGCTTCTTCTAATGCTTTCTTAATTCCTTCTGCTTCATCTTTAGCAACTCCTTCTTTTACTGTTTTAGGAGCAGCATCTACAATATCTTTTGCTTCCTTAAGTCCTAATCCTGTTAATTCCTTAACAGCCTTTACAACTTGTAACTTTGAAGCTCCTGCTGATTGTAGTACAACATCAAATTCTGTTTTTTCATCAGCTGCTACTGAATCACCACCACCTGATGCTGGCCCTGCTACTGCTACTGCAGCAGCTGCTGGCTCAATACCATACTCATCTTTTAGTATAGTTGCCAACTCATTAACATCCTTTACGGAAAGGTTAACTAATTGTTCTGCGAAATCTTTTAAATCTGCCATTTTATTTATTTATTTATTTATTTATATTCATTTTAAATGTTGGAAGCATTCTTTTTATTATTCTTTATTTTTCTTGTAAGGCTTTTACAATACCTGAAAGTTTATTACCACCTGATTGTAATGCAGTAATAACATTCTTAGCTGGAGATTGTAATATGGTGATAATATCACCTATTAATTCATCCTTAGATTTTAAATCAGCAAGCGCAGATAAATTATTATCTCCAATATAAAGGGATTCCTCTAAATAAGCTGCTTTTAAAATTGGTTTTTCATTCTTTTTTCTAAATTCTTTAATAACCTTTGCTGCAGTACTAGGATCTTCAGCTTGCATAATTGAAGTATTACCAACTAACACATCGTATAATTCGCTAAAATCAGTATCATTTTTTTCAAAAGCTTTCTTTATCAGTGTATTCTTTACAACTTGTAAAGAAACTTCTCGTTTATAACACAATCTTCTTAAGGCACTATTCTCCTCAGCTGTTAAACCAGAAATATCTGCTAAATAAAAATTAGCATTATCACTCAGCATACCCTCTAGGGCTACTATCATTTCATTTTTCTCATTTCTATTCATTTCTAAACTTTTACAAATTAATTAAACTAATGAATTCGTATCAATCTCAACTCCTACACCCATAGTGCTAGACATATAAACACTCTTTAAATATACACCCTTAGCAGCTGATGGCTTAAGTTTAATAATAGTTTGAAGTAATTCTTTTGCATTATCAGCAATCTTTTCAGCATCAAAAGAAACTTTACCAACTGAAGCATGAATTATTCCATTTTTCTCTACCTTAAAATCAATTTTTCCTTTCTTAACATCAGCTACAGCTTTTCCAATATCCATTGTTACAGTACCTGATTTAGGATTTGGCATTAAATTTCTTGGACCCAAAATTCTACCTAAAGCTCCTATTTTCCCCATTATAGAAGGCATTGTTACAATTACATCTACATCTGTCCATCCAGACTTTATTTTATTAATATATTCATCCAAACCAACATAATCTGCACCTGCTTCCTTTGCTTCTTCTTCTTTATCAGCAGAAACTAATGCTAAAACTTTTAAAGTCTTACCCGTTCCATGAGGTAATGAAGCAACACCTCTAACCATTTGATTAGCCTGTTTAGGATCAACGCCTAATCTAACAGCCAAATCAACAGTCTCATCAAATTTTACTTTAGAGTTTTCTTTTATAATCGCAGATGCGTCACTTAAATTATATGACTTTTTTAAATCAATATTTTCTAAAACAACCTTCCTATTTTTACTAATTGCCATCAAATCTAAATTTAATTATGAAGGAAAATTTCCTTTAACATTTATACCCATACTTCTTGCAGTACCAGCCATCATTTTCATAGCTGATTCAATTTTAAAAGCATTTAAGTCTTCCATTTTATCCTCAGCTATCACTCTTAATTGCTCCCAAGTAACACTTCCAACTTTTAGTTTATTTGGCTCTGCAGATCCACTTTTCTTCTTAGCCGCAGCTAGAATTTGAACTGCTGCTGGTGGAGTTTTTGTCACAAACTCAAAAGATTTGTCAGCAAAAACTGTAATCACAACAGGTATTATACTACCTGCTTTTTCCTGAGTTCTAGCATTAAACTGTTTGCAGAACTCCATAATATTTACTCCTTTTGCTCCAAGAGCTGGACCCACAGGAGGTGCAGGATTTGCTCCTCCTCCTCTAATCTGTAGCTTAATTAAACCTGAAATTTCTTTTGCCATATTTTATATTTTTTCTACTTGCATAAAATTTAACTCTAAAGGAGTTTTCCTACCAAATATTTTCACCATCAATTGCAGCTTCTTTTTTTGTTCATCAATAGCCTGAATCTCAGCATTAAAACTATTGAATGGCCCATCTATTACTTTTACATTTTCACCAACTACAAAAGGAATATTTACTTGCTCATCAGCTAAAGCCATATCATCAACTTTACCTAAAATCCTGTTAATCTCACTTTTTCTCATTGGTACAGGAACACCCCCCTTAGTTGCTCCTAAAAAACCTAAAACATTAGTAACATTTTTTAAAACATGAGGTACTTCACCAACTAAATTAGCTTCCACCAAAATATAACCAGGAAAAAAATTCTTTTCCTTACTTACCTTTTTACCATTCCTAATCTGATAGACCTTTTCTGTAGGAACAAGTATCTGAGAAACAAAACTTTTCATATTTAATCTGTCAATTTCTTTTTCAATAAAATCAACTGTTTTTTTCTCTTTACCACCCATGACTCTGAGTACATACCATTTCATATTTTCTATTTCTTGTTGTTCCATTTAAATATGAAATAAATTAAAATAGACTATAAAATACATTCATCATATTACTAAATATTTGATCCATCAAGTAAATTATTAGAGCTATAATTAATGAAGCAATAGCAACTACAATAGAACTACTTTGTAATTCTGACCAACTCGGCCAACTTACTTTGTTTATAAGTTCATCATATGAACTCTTGATATATGATTGTTTCTTTGCCATTTTTTAATTCTAATAATATATCGCACGGGTGGAGAGACTCGAACTCCCAGCCAATGGTTTTGGAGACCACTACTCTACCAATTGAGCTACACCCGTT
>MDSV01245634.1_pt1 | contig 16328 bp, 14 predicted proteins | sample 810851 | NCBI WGS metagenome assembly MDSV01 (sample SAMN05326640, study PRJNA326480) | marine metagenome | isolation source: seawater | place: Atlantic Ocean: North East | collected 2012 | reverse complement strand
TCATTATTCAGATAATGGTGTACAAATAGGTCTTTTTTTATCCTTTTCTATAAATTTTGTGACCTCTTCAACTAATTCGTTGCCTTTGTATTCACCATTAATTTTACTTAAATTTTCTTGAAGATTGCTGGAAGAAAATATCTTCTTATATGCCTGATCCAGTTCCATAATTTTTTTATTATCATATTTTTTTCTTCTTAAACCTATTAAATTAATACCTTTTAAATAATTTCTATTTCCAAATGATAAGCCAAATGGAATCACGTCCTTTAAAACGCCGGTCATACCACCGATCATTGCTAATCTTCCTATTCTAGTAAATTGTTGAACGGCTGAATTACCTCCTATAACAACCGAATCTTCGATCGTAACATGTCCTCCCAAAGGAACATTGTTAGCAATAACAACATTATTTCCTATTTTACAGTCGTGAGCGATATGAGATGAAATCATGAATAAACAATTATTGCCAATAACTGTTTTATTTCCTCCACCGGCCGTACCTGGATTAATAGTTACGTACTCTCTAACAACATTGTTCTCACCAATTTCTAAACTATTCTCTTCCCCTTTATATTTTAAATCTTGAGGTGCTGTTCCAATACTTGCAAAAGGATAAATTTTTGTTCCTTTGCCTATTTTTGTATTTCCTTCAATATGAATATTTGAAATTAATTCAACGCCGTCTTCTAGTTTTACTTTTGGTCCAACAAAACAGAAAGGTCCAACCTTTACATCTTTTCCAATTTTTGCTTTTGGATCTATTACGCTTGATTTATGTATCATTTATTTCTTTCTACTATTGTTGCGGCCCATTCTGCATCAGCAACTTTTTTACCATTAACTTTAGCGACACCTTTGTATTTCCAAACTCTTCCGTGAGATCTAATTGCTTCAATATCTAAATGTAATTCGCAATCAGGCATCACCGGATTTCTAAAACGAGCTTTGTCTACACTCATCAGATAAACAAGTTTATCTTTGTATTCTTTAGGATCAATTCCATGTGCAGTGAGTGCTGCAGCAGCTTGACCAAAAGCTTCAACAATTAAAACTCCAGGCATAACTGGTTGGTCCGGAAAATGACCGTCAAAATAAAATTTTCCTTTTTTTACATTTACAATCGCAGTAGCAGATTTTAAGGGAACAATATTGATTAATTTATCGATCAAAAGCATTGGCTCTCTGTGAGGAAGAAGTTTTTGAATTTCTTCTTTAGTAATACTGTTAGTCATTATTTTTTTCCTTTTTTAAAAATTCTTTTAGTGGAACTGCTGGATAGCCCATTACCGTAGTATTATCTGGGATATCTTTTACAACACCGCTGCCACCACCTATTCTCACATTATTACCTATTTTTAAATGTCCAGAAACTCCTGCTTGTCCCCCGATGGAAACGTTATCTCCAATTGTTGAGCTTCCAGCAAAACCTACTTGTCCTGCTATCATGCAATTTTTTCCTACTTTAACATTGTGTGCCATATGGACCTGGTTATCGAGAAAAGTATTTTTTCCTATAACTGTGTCACCTATGGAACCTCTGTCTATTGTACAATTAGCTCCTAATTCGACATTGTTATGCAAAATCACTCTACCTATGTGTGGAAATCTAAAATTTTTATCTTTCAAAGGAACAAATCCAAATCCTTTTACTCCAACTTTACAACCATCTTGTATCACAACATTATCACCTATTATTGTATTTTTAATCGTAACATTCGAACCTATAAGACAATTTTTGCCAATTTGCACATCGTGTTCTATAACAGTGTTACTACCTATTAAGGTCTTAGATCCTATTTTTACCTTTTTTCCAATTAAATTATTTTTACCAAATGTGACAGAGGAAAATTTCGAAGAAACTTTTTTTGATACTAAGAGAGATTTGTCTGGATAGTCTAAATCTGCTTCAGGATAAAATTTTTTTGATATTTGAGCCGTTGAAAATAAAACGTTTTTTACAAAGATTTTAATACATTTTTTTGGTAAAAAATCTTCTAAATTTTTCTTTGTTATACAGGCTGCTGCTTTAGTTTTTATAGCATCATTTTTATAATTAATTGAATTTAAAAAAGTTATATCTTTACTTGTAGATTTATCTAAAGTTTTAATATCAAAGACTTTAATTTTTTTTAAATCTTTTGGTAAATCAGAAGATAAATCGTTAAGATAAAATGGACCTTTAGGTTCAAAAAAAGTTATGTTGGACATTAAGACTTAATCTATTTTAATGGATTTTAATTCTTTATTTAAAATATCTATAACTGGTTGTGTAAGATCTCTTTTCGAATTTGCTAGAATAACATTTTTTTCATTAACAATCATCATAATATTATTATCGGTCATATATTTTTCTAAAATTGGATTTATAGCTTGTATTAATTTTTTTCTTGCATTGTTTTTCTTTTTGACAAACTCATTAGATGCGTTTCTTCTTCTTGTTTGAAAATCTGTATTTTTTTTTCTAAGAGCACTAACTTTTTTTTTGTATTCCTCTGGAGATAGTGATTTTTTTTGAGAAATCAGTTGAGTCTCTTCATTTTTCAAAGCAGCTGACTCACCTTTAAATTTTTTATCTTGTGATGAAAAATGTTTTTTCAATGTTTCTTGAGCAGCACTTCCCGCTTTGCTTTTGTTAAGGACTTGTTGCATATTCACGAAATAAACTTCTTCTGAATATGATGAATTAATAAATCCTAAGAATAAAAGTAATCCTATTAATAATTTAAAGTATTTCATGCTTTTAAAATGAGGTTCCTATTTGAAATTTAAATGTTTGAGTTTTATCACTTTCAGCTTTTGACAAAGCCTGGGCAAGAACAAAATTGACAGGTCCTATAGGTGTCCACAACTGCGTTGTAATACCTACTGATGATCTTATTTTGCTTGAACTACCAACGCTGCTATCATAATCCACTGACCAAAGATTACCGAAATCTAAAAATGCTGCAACATCGGTTTGTGTATTTTCAGGAAGTAAATTTGGTAACTGCGCCTCAAAATTAAGAGCTGCTACATAATTTCCGCCAACATAATCACCTTGGTCTACTGGTCCTATATTCTTAGAGTCAAAACCTCGTAATCTTTTGCTTGGCATACGCAATCTTTTACTTAGTCTTACATCATCATCTAAGGCCGTTATTGTAGCTCCATAAAATTTTAAAGCTCCTATAACATTTTCAGAAAATAGATGGTACTGTGAAAAACTTAAACGATTCAAAAGTGATGCCTGATCTGCAAATACTGGTACTCCTTGGCTAAAAGAAATTATATTACCATCTGTTGGCATAAAAGATTTATCCCTTTTGTCTCTTTCAAGGCCATAGTTAAAAGTAAATTCAGTGAACTCTCCTGCCTGATTTTTTAAAGCTGTTGATGCTGAACTATCAACCCTTAAATCATCAAAAGATAAATCTAATCCTGGTGTAAAATAAATGTCTTCATATTGTTCAAATTTAGTACCTAAGTTAAAATTTATAACAGTATTTTCATAACCTGAGTCAGGTCTATCAGTTTTAGTTGAACTTACTCCTCCATATACTAAGTTCCCACTATATTTGTAGTTAGGGTCAGATATTGAAACGGCTCCTCTTAGAGACTCTTCTGTTAAATTCATTGTAGCATCAACTCCTAATCCTTTACCTAAATAATTGTTCTCCTTTACTGCAAAAGATAAAGAAGTACCTTCTGTACCAACACCAGCGCCAGCCATAATTTCGCCTGTGGGCTTTTCTTCAACTCTTATTTCTAGAACTTTTAAATCGTTTGTTGATCCATCAATTATTTTCTCTGAAACTTTTTTAAAAATATTTCTTGCTCTAATATTAGAGATAGATTTGTTTAACTTTATCTTGCTGTAAGGATCTCCTTCATCTACCAAGAGTTCAGCTCTTATTACCGAATCACGTGTAACAGTGTTTCCAAAGATGTTTACTCTTTCAATTTGAACTTTTGGACCTTCAAAGATTTTAAATAAAATATCAATTCCATCTTCATCTATTGTTTCTGAAACCGAATGTTGAACAAATTGAAGTTCGTTGTCATCAACTATATCGTCTATTTTTGCCAATATTTTTTGTATTTTAAAGGGTGAATAGTAATCGCCAGCAAAGTTGTTAAATTCTTTTGCCAGTTCTTGAAAAATTGTAGTATCAAAAACTGGGTCAATGTCTGTTGAAAGTTTCTTGATTCTAAATCTTTCACCAGCATTTATACTGTATGTGAGCTCTATGTCAGTTTCTGTTTTACTTTCAGCGCTACTAGAAACAACCTGCACGTTGTAATATCCTTTATCTAAATAGTAGCTTTTTAATAATCTTTTATCTAATTCTATCCTCTCTGCATTTAGATAAACATTTCTTGATATGAATTTCCAAAATCTATGTTCTTCTGAAGCTATAACATCTCTTAATCTTTTATACTTAACTTTCTTATCTCCAATAAAATTAATTTTTGCAATTCTATATTTTTCTCCCTTACTAACTGAAAAAATTAAATTTAATCTTTTTTTATCATCCCCAATTACTTGACTTCTGGCTTCAACTTCGGCTGAGTAATAACCTAAAGATTTGTAAAAAGACCTTATAGTTTCTATGTCATTTTTTATATCACTTTCAACATAAGAACTTTTTTCTTTTAATGAGATAACTTCTAAGATTACCTTTTTGATTTTCTTTGCCTTTTCTCCATCAATAATTATTGTGTTAATAATCGGATTCTCTTCTACAATTATTTTAAGAGTGTTGTTGGAAAAATTTGTTGATATTTTTGAAAAAAACTTTGTATCGTAAAGTTTTTTAATAATATTATTAATATCATCACCAGAATAATTTTTGTTTAATTCTATATCTCCATATACTTTGATGGTTTCAGATGAAATTCTTGAATTACCTTGAACTTCAAGTTTTTTTAAAACCTCTGCACTTAAATTGCTAGAGAACAAAAATACAAGTAAACACAAGCTGGATAAAAATTTTTTCATCTATTTTTTTTCTCAATTAATTTAATTGTCTTATTTCTGGCCCACCTATCAATTTTGTAAATATCATTGATACTTGGCGATCTTTTTATAGCATATTTTTTAAAATCTTTATCCCCCAAAACTGCCTTTAGAGTTGGATATATTGATTTAAAAGATACTTTACCATCAATAAACTTGCTTACTAATACCTCGTTACTTGCGTTCAATATAATGGGTCCAGAGTTTTTATTAAAATATTTCGGCAAGAGTGTAACAATTGGAAATCTTTTTTTATCAACTCTTTTGAATTTAAACTTTTCAAAATTCTTTAATATGTCTTTCCTTCTTTTAAGAATATTTTGAATATCAAAATTATTTTCATATATTGCATTTGCTATAGGAATCCTCATATCTGTTTCGTGATAAAGAAATTTTGTTTGTCCATTTTTAAAAATAATAATGGCATGAACTAATGACTGTGGATGTATAACTATTTCATATTTTTTAGGGTTGAAAGGAAACAATCTATAAGCCTCTATGAGTTCCAAAACTTTATTCATTAAATTGGAAGAATCAATTGAAATTTTTTTTCCCATTTTCCATTTTGGATGTTTTACAGCGTCTGAAGCTTTTATTCTCTTAAAGGATTTTAATGATCTATTTAAAAATGGACCACCTGATGCTGTTATATAAATTTTTTCTATATCTTTATCTTGAAAATTTTTTGTTAACTGATCAATTGAAAAATGTTCTGAATCAATTGGAATTATTTTAGTTTTAGTTTTTTTACAAAGATTTCTAATTATATGCCAACCACAAATTATTGTTTCTTTATTAGCTAAAAGAATTTTTTTACTTTTTTTTATAAACTGTATAGTAGGTTCTAAACCTGCAATCCCAACAATGGCTGATATTGTAATATCTAATTTTGTTAAGGATAAAGGAATATGTGAAAATTTATTATAAATTTTAATTTTTTTATTCTTATATTTTTTTTTTATTTGTTTATAGACAGCAAAATTGTTTATAACGAAAACCTTTGGTTTATATTTTTTTATTTGTGCATTAATTAATATCTGGTTCGAATTTCCAGATAATAAAAAAATATTAAATTCTTTTAAATTATTTTTAATTATCTTTAAAGAAGCTTGTCCAATTGATCCAGTAGATCCCAATATGGCAATTTTTTTTTTCATGGAAAGAATTTTAAATTATATAAAATATATGCAAGAATAACCACAAACATCAAACTGTCTATCCGATCAAAAATACCACCATGTCCGGGTAAAATTTTTCCTGTATCTTTGATTTTTTCTAATCTTTTAAAATATGAAATACAAAGATCACCTAGTTGGGCTGCCAAAGAAAAAACTATAGCTAGTAAATAATATCTTGGTTGTTTAAAAATTTCTAAATCTAATCCAGTAAAAAAATGAACAAAAATTCCTAATAAAAAAACAGATCCTAAAGAAAATATGAAAGATCCAAGGACTCCTGATAAAGTTTTTTTAGGACTAATTTTAGTTAATTTTTTCCACTTAAAAAGTTTTCCAAATACATATCCTCCTACATCGGAACTGATAGTCAAAACAATCACCCAAATTAATAATACATATGATGAAACTGTATCGTTTCTTAAATGCAAAATAGAAAGTAAAGAAAATACAAGTATTACATCTAAAAATATTATGGATAATTTTCTTTTAAATGCTGAAAATACTTCAAAATTTCCTAAAATTAAAACTGCATACAAAAAAGATACCGTGTAATTTCCACCCATAGCTATAAAAAAAATCGCTAATGGAAAAACTACCAGTGAAGTTAAAATCCTTTTTTGAAGATTGCTCATATATTTCCAAAGTTTCTTTTTACTTTTTTAAAATCTTTAATAATCTTAATATAATCGGAAACGGTAAAATCTGGCCATAGTTTTTTGATAAAGTAGAGTTCTGAGTATGCTAATTGCCACAGTAAAAAATTACTTAGTCTCTTTTCACCACCAGTTCTTATTAAAAAATCTGGTTTTGGTAGATCCTTTGTATATAAATTTCTTTCAAAACTTTTTAATGAAATATTAGTATTTTTTCTTCTTAACTGTTTGTGTGCGTTTAAAATTTCGTATTTTGATCCATAATTTATTGCTAGATTAACTATAATTTTTTTAGAATTCTTGGTTCTCAACATGCTTTCGATCAAACAATTTCTGATCTTCACAGGTAAAGGCTTTAAATTTCCTAAAATATTTATTTTTATATCATTTTTAACAAGATTATTAATTTCTTTATCAAAGTATTGTTTAATTAATTTAAAAAGGAAAGTGATTTCCTTTCTTGGCCTCTTCCAATTTTCTGTTGAAAACGTATAAAAGGTTAACACTGGAATTTTTAACTTAATTGATTTTTTTACGAGCTTTTCAATTACGTCTACTCCCTTTAAATGTCCAAAATTTCTAGATTTACCCTTTTTCTTTCCCCATCGACCATTACCATCCATAATAATGGCAATATGGTTAATTCTGTTCATAAAGTAAGGATTTCTTTTTCTTTCTCTGTTAATATTTTTTCTATTAGAGAAATATTATCATCAGTGCTTTTTTGAACTTCAGATTCATAATCTTTACTCTGGTCTTCGCTGATCTTCTTTTCTTTAAGAAGTTTTTTTATATTATCATTACACTCTCTTCTGATATTTCTGATAGAAACTTTTCCTTTTTCTCCTAAGTTTTTTAAAACTTTAGTTAATTCTTTTCTTCTTTCTTCTGTAAGTTGGGGTATATGAATTCTTACTATTTGACCATCTACCTGAGGGTTAACTCCAAGATTTGATTTTTGTATTTCTGAATCCACTAGTTTGACATTATTTTTATCCCAAACTTGTATTGATATAGTTCTAGACTCAGGTACAGTAATCGTAGCAAGTTGGTTAATTGGCATTTTCTGCCCATAAACATCTACTCTAATAAGATCAAGCATAGCAGGGTTAGCTCTACCTGTTCTTAATGTACTCAAATCTTTTTTAAATGAATCAATTGTTTTTTTCATTTTTTGAGAAGCTTCATTTTGGTTGAAGTCACTCATGATTAATCAATCCCTTCTCCCACTTTGAATCTGACAAAATCTAATACTTTGATTTCGTTACCGTCTGAATGCTGTTTAATAACCTGACTTACTTTCATTTTTGTATCCATTATCCAAACCTGATTTAACAGCGTATTGTCTGAAACAAATTTTTTAATTTTACCGTTTGCAATTTTTTCAATCATATCTGTTTTCTTTCCGGTATTTTTCAACTCTTCTTTAATAATTTCAAGCTCTTTATCTAAAATCTCCTTTTTTATACCACTTTCGTCTATAGCGATTGGGGATTGTGCAGCTATATGCATGGCTAATTTAACCCCTATTTCTTTTAAGTCTTTTTTATTATTTTTACTCAATTGCACTATTGCTACTACCTTGCCAATATTTTTTTCTACCGAATTATGCACATAGGCAAAATTTAATCCCTTATTGTCAAAATATTTACTTCTTCTAATAGTAATTTTTTCTCCGATTTTAGATATTAAAGAAATCAAATTTTCATCTACAGTTTTTCCATTTTTCATTTTACTTAATTTTAATGAATCTAAATTTGATTTGTTTTGAAAATTTATTTCTGAAATTTCCTTGCAAAATAAAATAAAATCTTTATTTCTTGCAACGAAGTCTGTTTCACTGTTAATCTCAATGGCTGAAATTGTGCCGTTTTTTTCCTGTATTAAAGCTAATCCATCGGCTGCTATTCTTCCCATTTTCTTTGAAGCCTTAGCTATGCCTTTTTTTCTTAAATACTCTATAGATTTATCTATGTCACCATTATTTTCTTCGATAGCTAGCTTACAATCTTTAAAGCCTACACCTGTAATCTCTCTGAGTTTTTTTATACTTTCTAAGATTTCTTTGCTGGACATAACAAAAATTTAATTTATTTGATTATTTTTTAGCTGTCTTACTAGCTTTTTCTTTTTTACTTTTGTCTTCATTCTTTATTTCTTTTTGGATATTTTTAATTTTTGGTTTTACTTGATTTTCACTCACTTCTTTTTTTGCAATATATTTTTTTGCATCTATAATTGTATCTTTTAAAACTTCACAATATAAATTTATTGATCTTCTAGCATCATCATTTCCGGGTATAGGATAATTAATTCCTGTTGGATCTGAGTTAGAGTCTAAAATTGCAATTATTGGAATGTTTAATTTAATTGCTTCTTTTACTGCGATAGATTCAACGTTTGTATCAATAATGAAAAGCATGTTAGGGACTGTTTTCATTTCAGCTATACCGCCTAATGATCTTTTTAATTTATCTCGTTCTCCTGTAAATTTTAAAATTTCTTTTTTTGTAAATCCGATATCTTCTTCTTGAGATAGATCTTTTTCTAATTTTTTTAATCTTTTGATAGAATTCTGTATTGTTTTCCAATTAGTCAACATTCCACCTAACCATCTATGATTTACGTAAAATTGATTTGTTTCATTTGCTACTTTTAAAACACTTTCTGCAGCTTGTTTTTTTGTAGAAACAATCAAAATTTTTCCACCACTTGAAATACACTTGTGAGCTTCTTGCATGGCGTCTTTGATTAAAGTTACTGTTTTGGTTAGATCAATAATATGAATAGAATTTTTTTCACCAAAAATGAATTTTTTCATTTTCGGATTCCATCTTAAAGTTTTGTGTCCTAAATGAACGCCTGCTTCTAATAATTGTTTTATAGATACGTTTGGTATATTCATAATTTTTCCGGTTAAACCACCACAGCTTTCCTTTCGGACCGGTGGGCTTTCACCCTAATGCTGTGTGCGAAATTAAATAGTACTTATAGTTTATTAGAAATAAAATCAAGATATTAAAAAGTGATTTTTTTTACATATTCTTTGTTTTTAATATGGTTAAAGATACCAATATTAAATTTTCTTAGGTTTTTTAATGAAAAGGTGTAAATTTTTGATGTATTTTTAATCTTAATCTCAATCTTTGTATTTCCGTCTTCTTTTAATATTGATTGGAGTTCGTTCAAATCGGATTGATTGGCAACCTCTATAGTAACTTTTTCATATTCTTGTTTTGTAAAGTCACCAAGATTAGTTAGCTTTTTGATGTTTATTCGTCTTGAAAAAGAAGAGTTGTTTGAAGTTTCTTTTTGTAAAGTCAGTATGAAAGAATTGGCTGCTTTAAGATTTTCTCTATTTGAAACCAATAAATCTGAAAATAAGAATAATTCAAATTCACTTTTTAGATCACTAAATTTTACAATTGCAAAAGGAGTTCCTTTTGAACTTTTCTTTTCTTGTATAGACATAATGGTGCCGGCCACAATAGCGGTGATTTCTTGACCTTCATTAAAGTTATTAAAAGACACAACTTTCATTTTCTCAAAGTAGTCTTCATAAGCTTTAAGAGGATGGTCAGACATATAAAATCCTATAGATTGAAATTCATTCATAAGATTCTCGTTTTTAGACAGTGGTTCAATTTTTTCTAGTTTAAAAATTAATGACTCATCATTTTCGTTATTAGAAAAAAGACTGTTTTGATTACTGGATCTTTCTTCCCAAAGACTTTTGCTTAATTGTATTAATCTTGGAATAGATTTTATTATAGAATTTCTATTTGATTCTAGATTATCGAAAGCACCTGCTTTGGATAATCCTTCTAATTGAAGCTTGTTTATATCCTTTGGATTTACCCTTTTTATAAAATCATTTAACGATTTAAATTTTCCATTTTTTTCCCTCTCTTTAACAACGTTTGATATTGCTTCACGGCCTACACTTTTAATTCCTGATAAAGCATAATAAATTTTATTTTTTTCTGGTTTAAAGTCGGCAAAACATTTGTTTATACAAGGTCTTATAACTTCTATATTAAGTCTTTTTAATTCCTCAACAAATTCTCTAAGTTTATCTGTGTTTGATATTTCTGTTGTCATTGTTGCGGCTATAAAGTCTTCTTTATAGTAATATTTTAAATACGCAGTTTGATAAGCAATTAAAGCATATGCTGCTGCATGACTTTTGTTGAAACCGTACTCTGCGAATGGTTTTATTTTTTGAAATATAAATGAAGCAATATCTTTACTTATTTTGTTTTTAACAGCACCTTTTATAAACTTTTCTTCTTGTTTTTCTAATTCCTTTCTCTTCTTTTTTCCCATTGCTTTTCTTAAAATATCCGCTTCACCTGCTGTAAAACCGGCAAGAACCTGTGCTATTTGCATTACTTGTTCTTGATAAATAATAATACCATAAGTTGGTTTAAGAATTTTTTCTAAACTTGCGTGAATGTAATCAGGTTTTTTTATTCCATTTTTACAGTCATTATAGATTGAAATATTATTCATTGGTCCAGGTCGATATAAAGCAACTAGTGCTATAATATCTTCAAATTGATTTGGTTTCATTTGTCTCAAAGCTGATCGAACACCTGAGCTTTCTAATTGAAATAATCCGGTTGTTTCACCCGTAGAAAGCATTTTGTATATTTCTTTATCGTTCAAAGGAATTTTACTAATATCCACTTCTATTTTTTTATCTTTCAACATTTGAACTGTCTTATGAATTACGGTTAGAGTGTTTAATCCTAATATATCAAATTTTACTAACCCGGCATTTTCTGAGGAATGCATATCAAATTGTGTGGAAGGCAAAAGTAAATTAGAGGTAGTATCTTTATATAAAGGGACCTGATCTGATAATTTTTCTCCAGCTATGACTACGCCAGCTGCATGTGTGGCTAAATTCCTATTCAATCCTTCTAATTTTAAGGATAATTCTATTAATTTTTTAACCTTTGGATTATTTTTTTCTTCTTCTTTTATCCTGGGTTCTCTCGAAATAGACTCTTGAAGACTTAATGGTCTTGAGGGATCAAATGGAATCATTTTACAAATTTTATCTACGTGTCCATACGGTAAACCAACAACTCTTCCTATATCTCGCAGAGCCATTCTAGCTTTAAGTTTTCCAAAAGTTATTATATGTGCCACTCCTCCTTTATATTTTGATTTTAAATATTTAAAAACGAGATCCCTTTTTTCTTCACAAAAATCAATATCAAAGTCAGGCATAGAAATTCTATCTGGATTTAAAAATCTTTCAAAAATTAATCCAAATTCTATTGGATCAAGGTCTGTTATATCTAGAGAATATGCTACCAAAGAACCTGCTCCCGATCCTCTTCCAGGACCAACTGGAATATTATTTTTTTTTGCCCATTTTATATAGTCAGACACAATTAAGAAATATCCGGCGTAATTCATTTTATTAATAATATCTATTTCATGCGATAGTCTTTCTTTATAAATTTTTTCTATTTTAGATTTATCTAAAGATTTATTTTTTTTAAATATAAAATTTTTAAGTCTATTTTCTAAACCAAGTTTGGATTGAGCCGAAAGTTCTTCTTTCTCTGTTAAATTGCTAGATATTTTTATTGAAGGAAGAATAGGTTCTGATTTTTTTAATTTATAGCTAAATCTATATGGAAAATTATAATTATTCTCAAGCGCCTCTGGTAAATCTTGATATATTTTTCTAATTTCATCTGACGATTTTATATAGTGTTGATCGCTATATTTTTTTCTATTTTTTTCATCTACATACGTTTTTTCACCAATACAAAGCAAAGCATCATGGGCTTCATACATATCTTTTTCAATATAATAGATTTCCTGTGAAGCTATAAGTGGTACTTTAAATTTATTAGATAATTTTATAAAAATGTTTTCAATATTTTTTTCTCCAACATCACCATGTCTTTGTATTTCAAAATAAAAATTATCTAAAAATGTTTTTTTAATATTTGAAACAATTTCTTCCAGTTGCTTTAAATTATTTTTTTTTACCAAATTCGAAAAAAGTGAATCAATTCCACCACTTAATACTATAAGATCTTCAGCATTTTTAACGAGATCCTCTATTAAACAGTGTGGAATATCATCGTCTTTGACCTCTAGATAACTTCTAGATGATAGTTTGGTCAAATTACGATAACCTTTTTCTGTTTTAGCGAAAACTGTTAGTTTTCCTAAAGTATCATAAAATTTAAAATTTATTTGCGATCCAATAATTGGTTGGGTTCCTGTTTTGCTAATTTCTTCAGAAAACTCTAAGGCACCGCACAAATTGAAGCTATCGCTTAATCCGATAGATTGAATTTTGTTTTCTTTGCAATATTTTGCTAAATCTTGGATCTTAATAGCACCTTCACAAATAGAATATTGTGTATGTATTTTAAAATGTGTGAAGTTTTTTGGTGCATTATCCATTTACTCTTTTTATATTACCATTGCTCAAGCTTAAAGTATAATCTGCTTTTTTTGCGATTTCTCTATTATGAGTTGCAATTAAAATTATTTTATTTTTTTCTTTTAATTTTAAAAAATAAGAAAAAACTTCAGCAGAATTTTTATAATCTAGGTTTCCCGTTGGTTCGTCTGCTAAAATAATTTTTGTTTCTGATACCAAAGATCGTGCTATTGCAACTCTTTGTTGTTCTCCCCCGGATAAGTCTGAAGGAAAATGTTTCAACCTATGACTTAAATTAACTTGTTTTAAAAATTTTTCAGCTTTTTCTATAGCATAACTGTAACTTTTATTTCTAATTAATAAAGGTATTGCCACATTTTCGAGTGCAGTAAAATCTGAAAGTAAATTATTATTTTGAAATATAATTGAAACATGTTCTCTTATCATTTCATTTTTTTTGTCTTCAGTTAATTCAGAAGTTGATTTACCTAATATAGATATTTTTCCTTTTGTGGGTTTGTCTAATAGGGAAAGTAAATGCAAAAAAGTAGACTTGCCAGACCCGGAAGGTCCTACAATAGCTATAACTTTTCCTGATTCTAAATTCAAATTCACATTTTTAAGAACCTTTATAGTTGAGTTATTGTTTTCAAACTGTTTGTCTAGATTTTCAATTTTGATTAATAATTTACTCATATTTTAATGCTTTTATTGGTTCAATTTTAGTTACTGCTAAAGATGGAAATAAAGATGCTAACATTGTAATTACAATAGAAAAAATTGATATCGAAAGAATAGACGATATATTTATTTCACTTGGCATTTCATTTAAAAAGTAAACATCTTCTGGAAAAATTTGTAAATTTAATGTCGCTGATAAAAACTGCCGAATTTCCTCTATATATATAGAAAATATTATTCCAAATATTACACCGACAGTTGTAGCAAAAAAACCTATTAGGAATCCTGTGAGAAAAAAAGATTTAACGATTGATTTTTTTGATAAACCTAGTGATTTTAAAATAGCTATTTCTTTTGTTTTATTTTTTATGAGAATTGTAAGTCCAGAAATTATGTTGAATGCAGCAACAATTATAATAAGAGTTAATATTAAAAACATTACATTTCTTTCCACTTTTAAGGCAGAAAGAAAAGATTTGTTAAGATCTGACCATGAATTAACATAAAAATCAGAGTTCTTGGTCTGTATTTCTTTTTTGTATTTATCAGCATTTAATGGATTTTTTAAAAAAATTTCTAAATTAATATCATCGACAGTTTTTTCAAAAAATGAAAGAGAATCTTCCAAGTTAAAAAAAGCAACATTTCTATCAAATTCATATAAACCACTGCTAAATACAGCAGCAATTTTATAAGAAGATTGTTTTGGTACAGCTCCAAGAAGTGTTGAAACTGATGAGGATGACATGATATTAATTTTATCTCCTACAACTACTCCTAGTTCAATTGCAAGCTGTTTTCCTAAAACTATTGTTCCGTCTACAAAGTTAGATAATTTTCCGTCAATAATATTTTTTTTAAAAAAATCTATTTTTTCTATTTTATCAGGATCTATACCTCTAATTATAACTCCCTTGGCAGAATCACTCATCATAACAACCGCCTCACCATTATATACTTTTATAATTTTAGCTTCTTTGTATTCTTCTTGAAGATTAGAATAAAATTCTTCACTAATATTATTGCTATAAGGCTTTATAGTTATGTGGGAATTAAAACCCAAGATTTTTTCAGTAAGCTCAGTTCTAAAACCATTCATTACTGACATGACAATTATCAAGGTAGATACACCAAGCATTATCCCTAGAAAAGAAAAGATTGAAATAACCTTTAAAAAACCTTCTTTCTTTTTAGGTTTGAGATTTCTCGTTGTTATTAATTTTTCTATAGTGGTAAACAATTTAGTTTTTCAAAAGTTTAATAATTTTATTTAAATCTAACATTTGTGAATCTTTGTCTATCTCTTTAAATTCAAATTGATCTTTTGTTGCTTTTGAGCCTATGATGATTTGATAAGGAATTCCAAGCAAATCATGCTTTTTAAATTTGTTCGAAATATTTTCTTCAACATCGTCCAATAATACATCAATCCCCTTGATTTTAAGCTCTTCATAAATACTATTTGCTTTTTCAAGGTTTGAATTATCATTTTTATTAATAGCTGGAATAATTACAACGTCAAAAGGTGAAACAGATTTTGGCCATTTCATCTTTTCATTTAAGTACTTTGCTTCAATTATTGCTGCTACTAATCTAGAAACTCCAATTCCGTAGGAGCCCATTTTAACAAAGGTTTTCTTTCCATCCTTTGAGTCAACAGAACAGTTCATTGCTTTAGAATATTTATCGCCAAAATAAAATATATGGCCAACTTCAATTCCTTTTGTTTGTATTTGATCTCCTTTTTTAACATTCTTATCAAAATCTTCTGATTTAAATTTGTCATCCGTAACGGCATAAAATTTGGAAAAATCATCTCTCATTTTCTTTAAAGAAGCTTCATTGTTTTTATATTTATCTATTGGAACATCAAAAATTCTTTTATCTGCAAAAATTTTGCTTTCTCCGGTATCTGCTAAAATTACAAACTCATGTGAAAGATCTCCTCCTATTGGGCCGGTATCTGCTTTCATTGGTATAGACTTTAAACCCAATCTCTGAAAGGTTTTTAAATATGCACAAAACATTTTGTTATACGACGAAACTGCGTCATTTTCATTTAAATCGAAAGAATAAGCGTCTTTCATATAAAATTCTCTACATCTCATAACACCAAATCTAGGTCTTAATTCATCCCTAAACTTCCATTGTATGTGATAAAAAATTTGAGGCAATAATTTGTATGATTTAACACTGGATCTAAATATTTCTGTAATTTGCTCTTCATTTGTTGGTCCATACAACATTTCTCTTTTCTGTCGATCTGATATTCTAAGCATTTCTTCTCCATAATCATCGTATCTACCACTTTCTTTCCATATATCTGCTGACTGTATGGTTGGCATCAGCATTTCTTGAGCACCAATATTATTTTGTTCTTCTCTAACGATTTGTTCAAT
>MDSV01151200.1_pt1 | contig 16329 bp, 17 predicted proteins | sample 810851 | NCBI WGS metagenome assembly MDSV01 (sample SAMN05326640, study PRJNA326480) | marine metagenome | isolation source: seawater | place: Atlantic Ocean: North East | collected 2012 | reverse complement strand
TTTTAAATTTTTCTGATTTGTCTTCAATATATGAACTAATAGTATTTGAGAGTAATCTTAGAAAGTATAGAGATTTGTTGGTCGAAGGTGAGTCTTTTATCATTAGTGTTGATTTTTCATTTCAAAATGGAACTTTAAGAGGCGAATTAAAAAAAGTGTTTAGTTTCGATGATGTACAAAATTTAAATCTCAAAAAGGTAACGGCAGAAAATGAAGAAAAGGCAAATTCATTAATAAAGATATACGCTGACGGTAATTTCACTAAAGATGAACTTCTGAAATTAAAATGGGTTAAGGGTATGCAGAAAGTAGAAATTATATATGATAATCAACTACTTAAAATTCCTGGAGCATTCAAAATTAGCGCTGATATGATCAAAGAAATCAAAACTCTTAACGGTGTAAAAAAAATAGACCTTAGCTGATAAAACTATTGAATATTAAGCATCCTTGATGTAATTAAACGCTTAATTTAATCACACAACGATAGCTTTTGCTGTCCGGTCCTTGTTTGAGGTCAAATTGTTGTGGATGTATAACCGGAGAAATTATATGAGTATACCGAATATTGATCTAAGAGAACTAGTTAACGCCGGTGTTCACTTTGGACATAAGTCTCAAAGATGGAACCCTAAAATGCAAAAATATATTCACAGTATAAGAGAAAACGTACATATCATAAATCTTAATCATACAGTTCAAATGATGCAAGAAGCATTAAATTTAATACACAGCGTTACTTCGCGTGGTGGTAAAATTTTGTTTGTTGCAACAAAAAAACAAGCATCGGCAAAGATTGCTGAATTAGCAATTGAAACTGGACAGTACTACGTTAATCATAGGTGGCTAGGTGGCATGCTTACCAATTGGTCTACAATTACAAAGTCAATTAAAAAAATGAAAGAACTTGAAGTTCTTAAGTCAAATCCAAATAATGAATTTACAAAAAAAGAAGTATTAAAACTCAGTAACAAGCATGACAAACTCGTTAAATCTCTGAGTGGAATAAGTGAGATGAAGAAATCTCCAGATTTACTTTTTATTATTGATACAAAATTAGAGCATATTGCCGTCTCGGAAGCCAATCTTCTAAATATACCAATAATTGGAATAGTTGATACCAACTCAGATCCAGACGAAATAAGCTATCCAATACCTGGGAATGATGATTCAAGAAGATCAATAAACCTTTATTGCTCTCTTATAAAGGAAACAATTAAATCAGTAGAGCCTCAAATAAGTTTTACAGAAGATAAATCTAAAATAACATCTGATACAGAATTAGATGATCAGGCTGAAAATAAATCTTCTGATAATAGCGCTTAATATTAAGAGAGAATATTATCACATAAAAGTAAATAAATATGACAATTAGCGCAAAAGAAGTTCAAGAGTTAAGGAAAATGTCCGGTGCAGGTATGATGGAATGCAAATCTGCTCTTTCAGAAGCAAATGGTAATCTTGATGAGGCTTTTAAGTTATTGCGTGAAAAAGGAATTGCAAAAGCGGAAAAAAAATCATCAAGAGATGCAAACGAGGGCCTTGTTGCAATAAAAAATGAGGGCAATTCAGCGGCCATGATTGAAGTTAATTCTGAAACAGATTTTGTATCACGAAATTCAGAATTTCATGTACTTGTTAACTCTATTCTTGAAATTGTGATGCAAAATAAAAACAATATAGATAAATCAATTGAAGATACAAAGACGCTAATTAGTGATGCAGTGGGTAAGATTGGAGAAAATATTGTACTCAAAAATATAAAATTTGTAGAAGGAAATATCTATAGTTATATACATAACAGTGTAACTGATGGCATGGGAAAAATTGGTGTTTTAATAAACTTTAATTCTGACTCTAGAGAAATAGACACTATTGGAAAAAATATTTGTATGCATATTGCAGCATCTGCTCCAAAGTCACTAACAATAGATGACCTTGATACAACAATCATTGAGAGTGAAAAAGAAATAATTTCAAAGCAATTGAAAGAGACAGGAAAGCCCGACAATATTCTTGAGAAAATGATGAATGGAAAGTTAAACAAATTTTATGAAGAGAATACACTAATGGGACAAAAATTTGTAATTGATCCATCAATTTCAATTGAACAATATTTATCACAAGCTTCAAAAGAAATTAATAGTCAAATTAATATTAAAGAATTTCTTCGATTTGAAATAGGCTCATAAAGAATGAATAATAATAAAAAAAAACGGGTATTAATAAAATTATCCGGGGAATCTCTTATGGGCAAAGGAACCTATGGAATCGAGCTTAAAACTGTCGATCAATTAGCAAAAGACCTTTATTCACTAAAAAAAATTAAAGTAGAATTATGTATTGTTATAGGGGGTGGAAATATATTCAGGGGTCTCGCTGCATCAGCCAAAGGAATGGATAGAGCTAATGCCGACTATATGGGTATGTTGGCTACAGTAATGAATAGTCTTGCATTGCAAAACGCTTTAGAAAAATTAAAACTTGAAACAAGGGTAATGTCAGCATTTCCAATACAATCTATTTGTGAGACTTACATAAGAAGAAGAGCAATTAGACATATGGAGAAAGGTAGAATAGTTATTTGTGCTGCAGGAACTGGAAATCCATATTTTTCAACTGATACCGCTGCTTCATTAAGGGCAGCAGAATTAAAATGCAATTATATATATAAAGCAACACAAGTTGATGGAATATACAGTAAAGACCCTAAAAAAAATAAAAATGCAAAAAAATTAAAAAATATATCTTACAATAAATATTTATCTGATAATCTTAAAGTTATGGATAGCGCTGCAATTAGTGTGGCCAGAGAAAATAATATACCTATTAGAGTATTTTCAATATTAGAAAAAAATTCATTCTTAAAGGTTTATAATAATAAATTAAACTATTCTGAAATAAATAATGTTTGATGAAATTAAAATAGATATTGAAAAACGCATGGAATCATCCATTCAGTCATCAAGATCGGAAATGAGCGGTATAAGGGCAGGTAGAGCATCTCCAAGCATGCTAGACTCAATAAAAGTAGATGCTTACGGGCAAAAAATGAATATAAACCAACTTGCAAATATTACTACACCTGACGCAAGAACAATTAATATCGATATCTGGGACCAATCAAATGTGAATATAGTTGATAAAGCTATAAGAGAGTCTGACTTAGGAATTAATCCAATGATAGAAGGAAATTTAATTCGATTGCCCTTACCTCAATTAACTGAAGAAAGAAGGATTGAGTTTTTAAAAATGGCCGGTAAAATTTCAGAAAATACAAAAATAGCAATTAGAAACATTAGAAGAGACGGTATTGAGAAAATTAAGAAATTAGAAAAAGATAAAGAAATTGGTCAAGACGATTCCAAAGTATTTCAAGAAAATATTGAATCCATAACATCGAGTAAAATAAACATTATTGAAGAAATTCAAAAATCTAAAGAAGAAGATCTAAAAAATATATAAGTTAGCTTTATAGTGAAGAAAATTAAATCTCACAGTAAAAATATCAAGCATGTTGCCATAATTATGGACGGTAATGGAAGATGGGCCGCTAAAAAAAATGTTGAGAAAAAAAAAGGTCACATCGCTGGTGTAAAAAACTGTATTAAAATATGTGAGAATTTAGATAAACTGGACTTTAAAATATGTGAAATTTCTTTTTACATTTTCTCGACTGAAAATTGGAATCGTTCAGCTTCTGAGGTTAAAAATTTATTTTCATTGATTGAAACTTTCTATTCGTCTTTCAAAAATTCAGCAATTAAAAATAATATGATAGTTAGGCATTATGGATCAAAAGATAAACTATCAAAAAAAATGGTAAGAATAATAGATGAAGTTGTTGAAAGCACAATGTACAACACTGGTACTTACATTAATTTGTTATTTAACTATGGCTCACGAAAAGAAATCGAAGATGCAGTAATTAAAATTAAGCGCTCAAAAAATAAGACACTCGATTTTAGAGATTACTTATATATACCTGAGTCAAATGATCCTGACTTAATCATTAGAACTGGGGGTGAAATGAGACTCAGTAATTTTATGTTGTGGCAAAGTGCTTATGCTGAACTTTATTTCACAAAAATACTATGGCCTGATTTTAAAATTTCATCATTAAATAAAATTATTCATAATTATTTAAAAAGGAACAGAAAACTTGGCAAATAATTTACATAATTTATTTAATTTAGAATTAATTTTAAGGGTCTTATCGCTAATTATATTTGTACCTGTCATGATTGTACCTCTTATTTATAGTAATTTATTATTAGTATTTGTGTACTTATTATTCAATGCAATCATTCTTCAAGAAATATTTTCGTTAAAGAGTAAAAGTAGTCACAATAATATTTTTAATATTACTATAACAATAATAACTTTTACTTTTTTTCTGTTTATTCTCTCTAAAATTACTGAATATTTAGTAGTTCGGCTAATAATTGAGATTATTTTGATAATATGGATTTTTGATACTTTTTCATTTATTGGAGGTAAGATTTTAGGTGGGAAAAAATTAATTCCAAGCATTAGCTCCGGAAAGACTGTCAGTGGTCTTTTAATTGGAATTTCTGTCACATTATTATTATCTCAAATTTATAAAACAATTGCTGAAACAGAATTAAATCTATTTTTTATAATTTTAATAATTTTCTTTTCTTTTTTTGGAGACTTAAGCGCCTCTTTATTGAAAAGGATATCATATACCAAAGACTCAGGTTCAATTATGCCTGGACATGGAGGATTATTAGATCGTTTGGACTCCTTCCTAGGAGTGTTCTTTATGATTACAATAATAAATATATTTATATGAAGAAAATTAATTTAGTGATATTCGGAGCAACTGGTAGTATTGGAAAATCAGTACTCTCAATTGTACGAAGCAACAGGGATAAATTTAATATTCAAGGAATTACATGCAATAAAAATCAAAAAAAACTGATTAAAATTGCTAATGAATTTAATGTCAAAAACATAGGGATTAATAAAAATATAAATGAGAAAGGAAGGCAATTAAATAAATTTAATATTTTCCATGGAATCGAAACTTTCAATAGCATCATAGACAATAAAACTGATATAATTATATTTGCTATATCAGGATTATCTGGATTAGATTTAGTTTTAAAATTAATTAAACTAGGAAAAAAAATTGGCTTTGCAAATAAAGAATGTATTATTTCCTTGGGTAAAAACTTATACAAGCAGGCATATACTCATTCAACTCAGATAATTCCCTTAGATTCAGAGCATAATTCGATTTATCACTTATTAAATAATAATCACAATTCTTTTGAATCCATTACTATAACTGCATCAGGTGGTCCATTTAGAAAATTGCCATTAAAAGCCTTTAAGAAAATTACAAAAAAACAGGCGCTATTTCATCCAATCTGGAAGATGGGAGCAAAAATTTCTGTTGACTCAGCAACGATGGTTAATAAGGCTTTAGAAATTATGGAGGCAAAATATCTATTCAATTTAAATGACAATCAAATAAATGCCGTAATACATCCTCAGGCAATCGTTCACGCAATGATTAATTATAAAAATGGAATTACGACAGCTTTAATGAATAAACCAGATATGCGCATTCCTATTTCATCATTGTTTTTTGAATTTGATAAATATTCAAAAAGAAATAAATCATTCAATATTTTGAATTATTCTAATCTAGAATTTTTTGATATTGATCCTATAAAATTCCCAGCTATAAAAATAGGCAGAGATGTAATGAAAACTGGAGGATTGGCACCAAATGCATTTAATTATTTAAATGAAATATTAGTAAGGCACTTCATAAAAGGATCAATTAAGTTCTTAGATATTGTATATTTAAATGAAGCAAATTTAGAGAAGATATTTGCTAAAAATAGTAATATAATGAATCCTAAATTAGATGATATTAGAAATATTAATAATTGGATTGATAAAAATATATTTTTAGGTCAATAAATTAACTTATTTTATGAAAAAATTTTATTTATATTTATCCTTCTTTTTAGTTTATGGGTCTTATTTATTAGCATCTGACAATTCAATAAATTTTATCAATATAGAAGGAACTCAAAGAATTGATGTTGAAACAGTTATTTCATATTCTGAAATCACTGAAGGTGAAATTTATACTGAAGAGAAAGGAAATCTAGTATTAAAGCGCTTATTTGAGACAAATTTATTTTCAAATATTCAAATATCTTTTTCCGACAATATCTTGAATATTTTATTGAAAGAAAACCCGACAATTAACTTGGTTAGTTTTAAAGGGAATTCAAAAATAAAAGATGAAGATTTATTAATTGAAGTTTCATTAAGAGAAAGGTCTGTTTATTCAAGGTCTAAAGTAAAGAAAGATATTGAAAGAATGTTAACTTTATATCAGAGATCAGGAAGGCTATCGACTGAAATTAACCCAAAAATTGAAACTTTAGATAATAATAGAGTAAACTTAATATATGAAATATCAGAGTCTGATGTGGCAAAAGTCTCGAAAATAATCTTTATTGGAAACGAAATTTTTACTTCATCAAAACTGAAGTCCATCATGAAAACCAAAGAGAAAACATTACTTCGTTTTTTATCTTCATCTGATAATTATGATCCCGATAAATTAGAATATGATAAGCAGCTAGTTTCTCAATTCTATAGCAACAATGGTTATCCAAATTTTAAATTTATTTCATCTATTGCGCAGTTAAAAGCAAATTCTAATAATTTTGAAATAATTTTAAATGTAAATGAGGGTGACAAATATAACTTTGGAAACGTTACCGTAGAAAGTAAGTTAAAAAAAATGAATGCCGAGGCAATAGTAAATGTTTTACCTATAAAGCAGGGAGAATTATTTGATAGAAGTAAAATAAGAAAAAGTATTGATGAGTTAAAAGAATTTGCTCAATTGGAGGGATATACATTTATAGATATTTCAACAGATTTAAATGATACCAATACATTAAATGAAATAGATGTAAAATTGATTATTAATGAGGGACCAAGAGTTTACGTTGATAAAATTAATATTTCTGGAAATACGAGAACTGTAGACAAGGTTATTAGAAGAGAAGTAAATCTCTCTGAAGGCGATGCTTATAATAAATATTCAATAAATTATTCAAAAGATTCTATAAGAGGATTAAATTTTTTTTCAAAAGTAGATATCAATGAAATTAAAACGTCATTTCCAGATAAGATTAATTTAAACATTGATGTTGAGGAAAAAAATACAGGAGAAGCATCAATTGGAGCGGGCTACTCCAGCGCAACTGAGGCCTCACTTCAATTGGGGTTAAGGGAGAATAATTTTTTAGGCAAAGGCCAAAAAGTTAAATTTCAATCTTCTTTTGCTAATACTAGGACGACTTACGATATATCAATAACAGAGCCATACTTTAACAATAAATCCCTTTCTGTGACTGGAAAGTTATATAGTAACTTTAATGACCCTTCATCGGCTAACTATGAGACAGAAGATTTAGGGTTTGGCTTATCAACGTCATTCCCTCTTTCAATTGACAGATTTTTAGAAATTCGTTATTCCCTATTTACAGCTAAAGTTAAAGCAGATTCTAATGCTACCGCTTACGAGAATGCTCTAGCTGGAACAGATACCGTTTCATTAATTGGATATTCTCTTTCATTTGATAGAAGAAATAGTAGATATAAACCATCAAATGGCTTTAATTTAATACTAAATCAAGATTTAGCAGGGTTAGGGGGGAATAGTTATTATTACAAAAATAGTTTAGAATTAAATTCTTATAGAAGATTAACTGAAAATATAATAGGAGCACTGAAATTCCAAACTGGAAATATAAATGGCTATAATGATAAATATGCACCTTTGTCATCAAACTTTAAATTAGGTGGAAAGAAATTAAGAGGCTTTAAATCTGGAAAGGTTGGCCCTAAATTAGGAAATTCTTATACAGGTGGACAATATTTCTATCTGACATCTCTTGAAACAAATATTGATTTAAATATTGATGCATTTGATATTACTAGTACATTTTTTATTGATGTAGGTAGCGTATGGGGTTTAGAAAATCCTGGATACGGAGCGATAGATGATGAACAAGAAGCAAGGTCATCAATTGGATTAAATTTTAATTGGGATTCGGCAATTGGTCCAATCAACATAATTTATGCGAAAATTATCAATAGCAATAAAAATGATACTACTGACAACCTTTATTTTGATATAGGATATAATTTTTAACACTTAAACTATTATGACAAAAAAACTAATATCAACTGTATTTACATTATTATTTATAAATAACATCGCATTAGCTGATTACCCAAATACTTCAATCGGAATAATTGATTTAAACGTGATCCTATCTGAAGCAGATGCAGCTGTAATGGCTTCAGAACAAATTGAACAAATAGCATCTGAAATTGAAAATGAAATAAAAAATGGAGATGATGAAGTAATAAAAGAGCAGAATCTTTTAATTGAGTCACAGTCAATAATGGCACCAGAAGCATTTGAGGCAAAAAGAAATGAATATGAAAATAAAGTTCTAAAATACAATAATGAAAGACAAGCTAAATTAATGAAAATTGATGAATTAATTGCCGTATCAAGAAATGATGTTTTAAATGCTCTAAAGCCAATATTAGAGGAAATTTCAAATGAAAGAGGTATAACAGTTCTTTTAGAAAAGAGTTCAGTAATGTTAAGCGCTGATAAGATGGATATTACTACTGAAGTTCTAAAAAAACTTAACAAAGAGTTGCCTAAACTAGAAGTTACTAGAGATTAATAGTAAATGAATCCTAGTTTTTTTAAAAACCTAGGTCCTATAAATGTTACAACTATAAAAAAACACATAGATTGTGATGTACATGGCTTGAGTGATGAAACGAATTTTGTAGATTTCTCGAGTATCCAAACATTAAAAAAAAATACCCTATCCTTTTTAGTTGACGGTGAATTTTCTACTAAAACCAAATACAATGAAGGAACAATAATATGTAGTGACTCAACACGCAAAAAATTTAATGGAGATAATGCATTAATTTTAGTTAAAGATGTCCAATTGTCAGTGGCGATTCTTTCGCATGTTTTTTATCGTTCTTTTCATTCCGATGAAATTGATGAGCTTCATAAACCTATAATTGGAAGTAATTGCAAAATTGCTAATACTGCCATTATTGAAAACGGTGCTGTAATTGGAAAAAATGTTAATATTGCACATGGCTGTGTTGTTGGCTTTAATAGTATAATTGGAGATAATACTTCCATTGATTGCAACAGCATTATAACTAATTCTATCATAGCTGAGAAAGTGAAGATTGGCAGAAACTGTTCTATCGGTCAGCAGGGTTTTGGCTTTGCTATGATAAATGGTAATAATATTAATATATTTCATAAAGGCAGAGTTATACTTCAAACAGGAGTTAATATAGGATCTATGTGCACAGTTGACCGCGGTAGCTTTAAAGATACCGTAATTGGCGAAAATACCTTCTTTGATAATTTGTGCCACATTGCACACAATGTTACTGTAGGAAATAACTGTGCATTCGCTGCAATGTCCGGAATAGCAGGTAGTGCAACAATTGGGAATAATGTTATGGCTGGGGGTCAATCTGGAATTGCTGGTCATTTAAATATTGGAAACAACGTTAAAATTGCTGCACAAAGTGGTGTTCTTACAGATCTAAATGATAACAAATCCGTAATGGGGCATCCAGCAATAAATAAATTTCAATATATAAAAAATTATAAAAAAATTTATGACTAATCTAAAAATAAGTATTGATGAGATCAGGGAGCTAATACCACATCGTGAGCCGTTCTTGTTTTTAGATGAATTAATAAATATTGAGAAATTAAAAAAGGCTACAGGAGTCAAAACTTACTCTATTAAAGAAGAATTTTTTAAAGGACATTTCCCAGGTCAGCCAGTTGTTCCAGGAGTAATTCTAGTTGAAATGATGGCTCAAACTGCTGCAGCTTTAATAGCTTATAGTATAAGAGAAGAAACATTCGACAAAATTGTTTATCTGATGAATATTGAAAGCACAAAATTTAGAAAACCAGTGTTTCCAGAAACAAAGATATTTACAGATGTAAATGCATTACGCTCTAAAGGAAGAGTCTGGAGGTTTGAGGGTAATTCATATGATATTGATAATAATGCTATATGTGAGGCAAGATGGAGTGCGATGATAATGGATAGAGATAATGAATAATATACATAGTACAGCAATAATTGGTAAAAATGTAAAAATAGGGGAGAAAGTTAATATTGGACCTTATTGTGTTATTGAAGATAACGTAAAGATAGGCAACAATAACACATTGCATTCTTCTGTTAATATAATGGGCAACACTGAAATTGGAGATGGCAACGTTTTTTTTCCTTTTTGCTCAATTGGATCGATACCTCAGGACTTAAAATACAAAGGCGAGAATAGCAAACTTGTAATTGGAGATAAAAACATATTTAGGGAGCATTCCACAGTAAATCCAGGTACTGCGGGCGATAAAATGATAACTATTATAGGAAATTCTTCATTATTTATGATCGGAGCTCATATTGCTCATGATTGCATTATAGGGAATCATGTAATTATGGCAAATCAGGCCACACTAGGTGGACATGTGCAAGTAGATAATAATGCTGTATTAGGCGGAATATCTGCAGTTCACCAGTTCTGCAAAATTGGAAAAATGGCGATGATTGGTGGAATGTCTGCTGTAGAAAATGATGTTATTCCTTACGGTTTAGCATTAGGAAATAGAGCCAAAATAACAGGCATTAATATAGTGGGCCTTAAAAGGGCTGATTATAGCAAAAGTACAATTAGAGAATACGCTAATACCGTCAATAAGATTTTTACTGGACAAACAATTTCTTCAGAAAAAGATAATATCAAAAATACACAGAACGAATTAGTAAAAGAACTTTTAGAATTTTTAAATAAAGATAGTTCAAGGGGTCTTTGCAAGTATGCTAAATCATAATGCAATTTGTATAATTGGTGGTTATGATTTGCTTTCTAAATCAGTCTTTAAAGAACTAAAGAGTAAATATTCGACTGTCTTGTTTATAAATTTATCAGAAACTATTTATAAAGATAAAAATTTATATAATTATAAGATATTTGAATTAAAAAAAATCTTAGACTTGCTGACATCAAATAGAGTTAGAGATGTCATTTTTTTAGGCAAGCTAATTAGGCCAAACTTATTAGATTTTAGAAATGATGGTTTAGTCGAAAAATATATACCATCACTTTATATGGCTTATAAAAAAGGCGATGGCGAAGTCTTAAAGTTAGTCATAAGTATATTTAAAGATCATAATTTTAAAGTAGCTTCACTTTCTAAATACACATCAGAATTTATGTTAGGCAATTTGGATGTTGAAAATACTTATGCAGACAAGGACATTCTAGATATAGAAAAATCATGTAAACTGCTTAATTCATTATCTAAATATGATAATGCACAAAGTGTAGTTTCAGTTAATGGCTATATCATTGCTATAGAAGCAGTTGAGGGAACTGACTCTATGTTACAAAGAGTTAAAAAATTAAGAAAAGAATTAAATCAATTAGACAGTATGTCAGGTTTACTTATAAAAAAACCTAAAACAAATCAAAGTAAGTTTATTGATTTGCCAGTTATTGGTCCAAAAACTATTAAATTAATAAGAGAAGCAAATTTAAGGGGGCTTGCAATAGACTATAAAAATACAATTATTTACAATAAAAAGAAAGTTTTAGAGCTAATTAGAGAATTTGAATTAATTATCTATAATACTAATTGATTATTTTATCTGGTATTTTTTCTTGATCTATAAACACCATATTTTGTAAAATTATTCCCTGTGTATAGTTGCCTAGGTCTACCAATTTTTTGTATTGGGTCCTCTATCATTTCTGTCCATTGTGCTGTCCAACCCGCAGTTCTTGCAATTGCAAATATTACGGTAAACATTTCTGGAGGAAAACCAATAGCCCTCAATATAATTCCTGAGTAAAAATCAACGTTTGGATAGAGCTTTTTTTCGATAAAGTATTTATCCTTTAAAGCAATCTTTTCTAAGTCCATTGCTAGTTTTAAAATAGGATCATTTTTTATTCCAACATGTTTAAGCACTTTTGCGCAGACACCCTTTAGTATGCGAGCTCTCGGATCATAGTTCTTATAAACTCGATGACCAAATCCCATTAATTTAAAAGGGTCCTTTTTATTTTTAGCTTTTGCTATATATTTTTTAATATTTTTTGATGATCCAATCTCTTCGAGCATTTCTAATGCTGCTTGGTTGGCGCCTCCATGAGCTGGACCCCATAACGAAGAAACGCCTGCAGCTATACAAGCAAATGGATTTGCACCAGATGATCCTGCAAGTCTTACAGTAGAGGTAGATGCGTTTTGTTCATGATCAGCATGAAGGATTAGAATTGTATCCATTGCTTTTGTAATGACAGGAGAAACCTTGTAATTTTCAGCAGTATTACTGAAGCACATGTATAAAAAATTTTCCGAAAAAGAAAAATTATTCCTAGGAGAAACAAAGGCTTGGCCTAAAGAATATTTATATGCCATTGCTCCAATTGTAGCTGATTTTGCAATAATCCTTCTTGTCGCCTCCTGTCTTTGATGTGAATCATTAATATTTAGCGTATCTTGATAAAAGGAGGATAAAGCACCCATAACACCTACCATCATAGCCATAGGATGAGCATCTCTTCTAAATCCTTGAAAGAAGTTAATTATCTGCTCATGAAGCAGAGTATGTCTTGTTATAAGTCTCTTATACTTAAGTAGTTGTTTTTTATTTGGAAGATCTCCATAAATAAGCAAGTTTACAACTTCAATAAAATCACTTTTCTTAGCTAAATCTTCAATGTCATATCCTCTGTACCTCAGGATACCTTTCTTTCCGTCTATGTATGTTATTTTTGACTCACATGAGGCAGTAGAGGTAAAGCCAGGATCATATGTGAATATATTGGCCTCAGCATGCAACTTTGAGATATCTATAACAGCTTCGCCTTCAGTAGAGTTATATATTGGAAATTCGTAAGTTGAATCGTCGATTATTAGTTTGGCTTTTCTATAATTTTTTTTATTTAATTTTTTCTTAACCATTTACATTGTTATAGATAAACTAATTATAGAATAAAAAAAGTTAAAAAAACTAATATTTTCTTAACAATCCTATAAGTTTTCCTTGAATTTTAACTCTATGTGCAGATAGAATTCTTGTTTCGTAAATAGGGTTTGCACTTTCCAAAGCTATACTTTGTCCTTTTTTTCTTATTCTTTTTAATGTTGCTTCAGAGTCGTCAATTAGAGCAACAGCAATATCACCATTTTCAACAAGATTGGTTTTTTTAATCAAAACAGTGTCTCCATCATAAATACCTTCATTAATCATGGATTCGCCTTCTACAGTTAATGCATAACTTTCACCAATAGGCATCATTTCTTTTGGTACATCAACAGATGAGTCGTTGTGTTGAATAGCTTCAATTGGTGTACCTGCTGCAATTTTTCCAAGTAACGGTAGGGTACTAAGTTTACTGTTTTCGTCTTTGCTACCGCCTGTAAAATCACCGACAATAATATTTTTATTAGTTTTTTCTGACACTTTTAAAGTTGATATTGCATCTTTTATGACTTCTAATGCTCTTGCTTTATGAGCCAGTCTTCTCACGAATCCTCTTTCCTCCAACGCTATAACTAGTCTATGTATACCTGATTTAGATTTAAGATTTAGTGCAGCTTTCATTTCTTCATAAGAAGGTGTTACGCCATTTTTCGTTTGATAGCTTTGAATGTACTCTAGTAATTCTTTTTGTTTTTTTGTTAACATTGATTCGATTCCATACACATGTTCTACCAATGTTCTCATTATCTTTCAATGAAATAATATTAAACATAATCAGTAATTTAGATAGTATAGTTTAACTATCAATTTAGAATATTTTCAATATCAGTCTCTAATTGCTCAGATTTCATAAGGTATTCGCCTATGAGAAAATTATTAATACCAGTTAAAGTAATAATTTTATTCACATTATTATAACTGTGAAAACCGCTTTCTGAGATAAAAACTTTGCTTAAATTACCTATATAATTGCTGAGTTCAATCGTAGTTTCTATACTGGTCTCAAAATTATTTAAGTTTCTATTATTTATGCCGATTAATTCAGATCTCATATTTACTGCTCTTTTAAGTTCTTCCTTATTATGAATTTCAATTATAACATCGAGACCTATATTCCGAGCAATAGACTCAAGTTTATCTGCTTTTTTTTGATCAAGCATAGATAGGATTATTAATATGCAGTTTGCTCCGACTAATTTGCTTTCATAAATTTGATATTCATCAACAATAAAATCTTTTCTTAAAATTGGCAAAGTAGATATTTTTCTTATCTCTATAAGGTCATCAACACTACCTTTAAAATATTTTTCATCAGTTAATATTGATAGGCAAGAAACGCCACACTCTTCATATGTTCTTGCAATCTTAGATAAGTTTATTTCTTTATTAACAAAATTTCCTAACGAAGGACTTGCACGCTTTAATTCACCAATAATTGAAGTTTGATTCATCTCATTTTTTAATTTTTTAGAAAAAATGAAATTTTGTGAGTGTATATTTTTTATCTTATCTAGGATATCTCTCTGAGAATGCAATTTTTTTTGCTTCTCAACAAACTCAATTTTATATTGATATATTTCGTTTAAAATTGACATTAATTATTTGTGAACTTCATTAATTTATTTATTTGATTTAGTGGACTTCCACTTTTTATTAAGTCGGAAGCTTTTTGATATGCTTTTTGAATATTTACTTCATTCAATTCACGATTCTCATGGGCAAGCAATCCAAAAGCAGAATTTATACATACTGATTTATAAAATGAGTCATCTTTCCCATTAAAGATTTCTACAATTCTGCTGGCATTATAATTTATGTCTTTTCCTGTGATTTCATTACTAATTGGTCGAGGAAGGCCGATTGATGCCGGATCAAATTTAATTTCGCCAGAAAGTTTCGTATAAATTAAATTTTCACCTTCCAATGAGATTTCATCATTTCCATTATATCCAGAAACTATGCAAGCATTCTTAGTGTCATTTTTTGAGAAAATATCTTTATATATTTTAAATACATCTTTGGAATAGACACCTACTAATTGAGTCTTTACATTCGCAGGATTCAATAGGGGCCCCAGCATATTGAATATGGTTCTAATTCCTAATTGTTGTCTCACTGGTCCAACATATTTCATTGCAGGGTGGTGATTTGGGGCAAACATGAAGCATAGCCCAACTTCGTTAAGGCAATCTTCTAATTTTGATACATCCATATCAATATTGATACCCAGGGCGGTAAGCACGTCCGCTGATCCACATTTCGATGTCAATGCTCTATTGCCATGTTTGGCAATAGGTATGCCATGTGAAGCCAAAACAAATGCTGTGGCTGTAGATATGTTAAGACTATTTTTCCCATCTCCTCCAGTTCCACATGTATCCATTGAATTTACTGGAGCAGCAACAGAGATCATTTTAGATCTCATTACATCAATTGCACCAATCATATGATCGGCACTTATACCAGATTTTTGAAGTATAGATAAAAAGGAACTTATTTGAATGTCACTAACTGACCCATTCATGATTAAATTGAATGCTTCCCTTGTAGACTCCAGATCAAGTTTATCTTTGAGAACTAAATCAATAAATTTTTTAAATTCCATATTCATATTTCTAAAAAGTTTTTTATAATTTTCTTGCCATAAGGTGTAGTGGCAATACTTTCAGGGTGAAATTGTACACCGTAGACAGGATACTTAATGTGTTGAATTCCCATAATAACTTTCTTACTATTATCAATAGTATCAGATATTATTCTAAAATTTTCTGGAAGAGTGCTATTTTTTATTACAAGGCTATGATATCTAGTAGCATCAAATTTCTTTGGAAGACCCCTGAATATTTCCGAACCTTTGTTTGTTACAGTTGATACTTTTCCATGCATTATTTTAGAGGCTTTTATAATTTTTGCATTGAAAGCTTGTCCTATGGACTGATGCCCTAAGCAAACACCTAGTATTGGAAATTTTTTATAGAAATGCTTAATGAGGTCAATACTTATTCCAGCTTCATCAGGTGTACATGGGCCAGGAGAAATAATTATTTTTTTTGGTTTCAGCTTTCTTATTTTTTGTAATGTTATCTTATCATTTCTAAATACTTGAACCTTGTAGTTATGCTCTTCAACGTAATGCACTAAATTATAAGTAAAGCTGTCATAGTTATCGATTATTAATATCATTGAGCAT
>MDSV01138008.1_pt1 | contig 16330 bp, 11 predicted proteins | sample 810851 | NCBI WGS metagenome assembly MDSV01 (sample SAMN05326640, study PRJNA326480) | marine metagenome | isolation source: seawater | place: Atlantic Ocean: North East | collected 2012 | reverse complement strand
TTTACAAATATAAGAGAAATTATTTTTAATTGCTTTAGTGACTAATTCATTTTTTTCAATCAAAATTGTTAATTTGTCAGTTACAGCATAACCATTATCTTTCCTTAGCTTTTGAATTCGATTTATAAACTCTCTAGCAATTCCTTCTTCTTTTAATTCATTTGATATGTTAATGTCTAAAGCGACTGTTATTCCATCATTTGTTGCAACACTAAAGCCAGGTATATCAGCAGAACTAATTTCTACATCAGCTAATGTTATAGTTATTTTATCAGATATTTTATAGTTTTTATTTTCTTCGATTTATTTAATATCACTAATAGAAAATTGTGAGATTTTTTTAGCAATTAATTTCATGTCTTTTCCAAATTTAGGCCCCAGAGTTTTAAAATTGGGTTTTATTTGCTTATTCAAAGCAAATGAATCTTCATCTAAAAACTCTATATTTTTAACATTTAACTCACTCTTGATAATTTCACAAACACTTTCAATCTCTTTTTTTGTTTTTTCTTCAAGTATAGGGATAATTATCTTTTGTAGTGGCTGACGAACTCTTAACCTCTCTTTTTTTCGTAAAGACAGCCCTAACGAGGTTATCTTTTGTGCAAGTCTCATGCAGTTTTCTAAATCTAGATTAATTAATTCGGATTTAGATTTTGGAAAATCTGTTAAATGAACAGATGAAGCGACATATATTTTTGTGGCACGATTAAGGTCGTTAAACAATTTGTCCATAAAAAAAGGAGCTATTGGAGAGGAGACTATTGCAATAGAATATAGACACTCGCAAAGAGTTTGGTATGCTGCAATTTTATCACTCTTGTACTCCCCCTTCCAAAACCTTCTTCGGCTTAATCTAACATACCAATTACTCAATTTATTTATTACAAAATCTTGTATTAAACGAGCAGCAGCTGTGGGCTCATAGTTTTCATACTTTTGTTCAACGACTTTTATTAAAGTATTTAGTTCTGATAGAATCCACCTATCCATTTCAACTCTTTTGTTTATTGGAATTTTTTCTTCAGAATAATTAAACCCATCAATATTTGCATAGAGAGCAAAAAATGAATACGTATTGTAAAGTGTTCCAAAAAATTTTCTTTGGACTTCAGAAATTCCACTTTCATCAAACTTTAAATTGTCCCAAGGCTGTGCATTTGATATCATATACCACCTTGTTGCATCAGCTCCATATCTGTCTAGTGTGCTGAAGGGGTTTATACTATTTGCTAATCTTTTTGACATCTTATTTCCGTTCTTATCTAAAACCAATCCGTTAGAGATTACATTTTTATAGGCAACAGAATCAAAAAGCATAGTTGATATTGCGTGCAGTGTAAAGAACCACCCTCTTGTTTGATCAACACCTTCTGCAATAAAATCAGCTGGAAAATTTTTTTCAAAAGTATTTTTGTTTTCAAAAGGATAATGTAATTGAGCGTATGGCATAGCTCCAGAATCAAACCAGACATCAATTAAATCTAGCTCTCTTTTCATTAGACTTCCACTTTTTGAAACTAGAACAATATCATCAATATATGGGCGGTGAAGATCAAAAGATTCATAGTTTTCTTTTGTCATATCTCCAGCGCGAAACTTTACTAATGGGTTGGTTTTCATTACACCCGCTTCAACTGATTTTTCAATTTCATTTTTTAATTGCTCTACCGAACCGATACAAATTTCTTCTTTTCCATCTTTTGTTCTCCATATAGGAATAGGAATACCCCAAAACCTTGAACGAGACAAGTTCCAGTCTACTAAATTTTCTAACCATTTCCCAAACCTTCCTTCTCCTGTGTTTTTTGGCTTCCAGTTAATTGTTTTATTTAGTTCTATCATCCTGTCTTTATAAGATGTGGTTTTCACAAACCAGCTATCCATAGGGTAGTATAAGATGGGTTTATCTGTTCTCCAACAATGAGGATATGAGTGTTCGTATTTTTCTGAATGAAAACAGCGATTTTGGTTTTTTAGCATTATAGCTATTTGAACATCTACCGATAAATTTGGTTTCTTTTCACCTTTTTTATAGAATTCATCCTTAACATACATTCCAGAAAAATCAGTAATTACGTCAGTAAATTTCCCTTGCTTATTTACTAAAGTTAAACTTCCAATTCCGTTTTTTTTGGCTAATTGATTGTCATCTGAACCAAAGCTGGGAGCTATGTGCACTATTCCTGTTCCATCCTCTGTGGTTACAAAATCACCTATTACCACTTTAAATGCGTCACCATTTTTTGGTTGAGCATATGGCATTAGCTGTTCATAACGGATGTTTTCAAGACTAAGACCCTCAAATTCTTCAATAACCTTGAAGGGAATATTTTTGTCACCTTTTTTATAATTATCAAAAGGAGCATTAGAGTTTTCAACAATAAAATATTTTGAAGCTAAATCTTTTGCAATTATGACTGAGATAAACCTTCCTGTGTATTGATTTACAGTTTCAACTAATAAATAAGTTATTTTTTTTCCTACAGCTAAAGCAGTATTTGATGGTAAAGTCCAAGGCGTAGTGGTCCATGCTAAAAAGTAAATATCTTGTATGGTTTTATCAAATAAAAAAGCAGAATCGATGTTTTGTTTAATTTTAAATTGGGCTACTACAGAAGTGTCTTTGACATTTCGATAACAGCCGGGTTGATTTAATTCATGCGTACTCAATCCTGTTCCTGCTTTTGGAGAAAATGGTTGAATCGTATGTCCTTTGTAAAGTAACCCTTTTTGATACATTTGAGAAATAAGCCACCAGACACTTTCAATATATTTGTTGTCATACGTAACATAAGGATTGTTCATGTCTACCCAGTAACCCATCTCTTCAGTAATTCTTTCCCACTCTTGCTTATATTTCATTACATTTTTACGGCAAGCTTTATTGTAATCGGCTATAGATATTTTAGACCCAATATCTTCCTTGGTTATACCTAGTTCTTTTTCTATTCCAAGCTCAACAGGCAACCCATGAGTATCCCAACCAGCCCTTCGATTTACGTGAAATCCCGAAAGGGTTTTATAGCGGCAAAAAAGATCTTTAATAGTACGAGCGATAACATGATGAATTCCAGGGATGCCATTAGCAGAAGGGGGCCCCTCATAAAAAGTAAACTCTGTGTTATCTCTTCTGTTTTTAATGCTTTTAGTAAAAAGACTAGATAGTTTCCAGCTGTTTAACACCTCCTTGTGCGTAGCTGCTAAATTTAATTCTTGATATTCTTTAAAGTTGTTCATTTATTCACAAAATAGACCGACGACAAATATAGTTTTTGCATTTAAGATGAGCAATTAGAAAAGAAAAAATGATTTAACGGATAATGATAATTTTAGACGTTTCTTGATACTTCCAGCCATCAAAATCCTGATAATAAACATGATATACATAGCTCCCCATAGGCAGGTCTTGATTGGTTTTAAAATGTTTTCCATCCCAACCGTTTTCACACGACAATTCTTCAAGATTGTTAGAGGCATAAACTAAATTACTAAATCGATCAAACACATTAAGGCTAAAGGTTGCCTCTCTAATGCCATTATACTTTAAGCAGAATTTGTCATTTAACCCATCACGATCTGGACTAAATGAATTAGGAATATAGATCCAATAATTATCAGTAATAGTGATGATTTTTTGAGTTGTATCAGTACACCCCAGGTCGTCTGTTACTATTAGGTTTACCTGATATAATCCAGGAGAATCTTTGTAGGTATGGTAAGGGTTCTGAATAAACTCGGTACTAGTGTTGTCTCCAAAATCCCATATCCAGTTAACAATATTTCCAAATGATTTGTCAACCAGTTGAGTTGACGTGTATAGAACTGTCATACTATCTGGCTGAGCATTAAAGCTTGCTATAGGACTTTCAATTACGGTCACTATTGCTTGGCCGCTAACAGAACCAAATTCATTTGCATCACTATAAGAAACAAGGGTATATTTTCCACCCGTTTTGGTACTAATAACATATGGATTAATAGAAGTTGGAGGTAGCGCAGGTTGTACAACCCCATCAATAGCGTAGGAAAATGCAAAAGGACTATTTCCAGTAAATGAAACACTTAATTTAGCGCCATTTTCCTCATTGTCACATATTGTATCATTACCAGAAATAAATGCCGTTACTTTAGATAGAGTAAGTATTAAAGTGTCATCAGAAAGACCATAAAATGAATTGTTCACTGAGTTCCCATTAAGTAAACTATTATAATTACAACTCCATGTTCCTGAACTATATTCAGGGTCAATGTTTGGGGCGAGCGTGTTTAAATCATCAATAAAGACAGTTTCCGAAAAAGGAAAGTTGACCACGTTAACTCCATTAATTACAACGGTTGTTGAAGTCCCCGGAGGAACAATATCGTATACGATAGTAGGTTTTTTATATAGTTGAAGCTTTATTGTATCGCTATACTCAACATCAAAACTAATTATTTCTGTTGATGAGTTTGGAGACAAGAAATTACTATCTGAACTCCAGGAGTTAAAGCCATATTGTGGGTCAATAATAGGTGTTAATACAATATTTTGTGCTAATAGAAAAGAAGAGGAGTAAGGAAATGTATTTATTAAATTTCCGTTAATATTAATACCAGTTGTGGTAGTTGGCGGATCTATATCAAACACAATATTTCTACTTTCTCCAAAATAGGCCCGCACAATAACATCACCTTGCAATTCTATTGATAGAGTATCAACATTTGGATCAAAAATATAAGTGTTATTAGAGACAATTTCCCAATGATCAAACGTACCACTAACCACCTTAAACGGCAGAGTTATTCCCCCAAAACGTTGATCAGAAAAAGGAGAGTTAATATTACTAACAAAATTACCGTTACTCATTTCAACCTCTCCAACGCCAATTACTTCTACATTAACATTAAATATACCTGTAACAGCACTGTCACAATTTACAAAGCCAGCATTCATGCTGTCACATCTTGCAAGGATGAAATCTCTTAAATCGTTAACATTATTTTGCCAAGCAGCATATGACCCCCCCCACGTCGCAATCTGTCTAGGCATTTCAGGGTCAATTACTGCCACCATACTATCAAGAATATGAATCATAAAAGAACATGAAAGAGGACCATTTGCTAAATCTTGCCATCGGTTGATGTAGTCATCATGGAATTCTTGATTAGTAAGCATTTCATTCCAAATTGGTACATGCCCCTGGTTACCAGTATTACCCAGGGTGCTTGGATCGCAAGGCTCTGCAGTTGGAGAAGAACTAGGAATCCCCGTGTAGTTTGTTCCATGATCAAATGTATTATCCATGTCCCAAAGTGTATATCGCCATTTCTTTTTATCTCCATTTGGATCCATCCCTCTCCACCAGGCAGTGTTCCAGTTCAGCCAATCTTGACATACGACATACGCATTTAAAAGAAAATAATCAATTAAACTACCAGTATTAAACACAGTTTTTGCTTGATTGTAGTTTGCCTGATTATTCATAGGATTTGTAGTAACAAAATTTACAAAATTATCCCAATCTATTTGAGCATTAGGCGCGCCATATTCTGTCCATGTATTGCCCCAGGTTTTTAAATATTGCAAATTATTTTTGTCCTGGTCATAATAATAATCAGTAAAATCATGATCGTCGACTTTTTCTCTCATTTCATAAACACCCCAATACGCGCCATTTAGATAAAGAATACATGATGAAGTAGACCTTTCGTCCATTCTAAGATCACCAATTTGTGAAAGGTGATGAACATAGGCGTCTCTAATATGGGCTCCAGACCCCCCAAATGAGAAAGGATAGTTATCGTTTGCAGCAGCCTTTACAATGACTCTTTGAAATTTGTCTCGGGATTTAGTGTTAAAAACCTGGTCTTGTAATGCGTAATTATATCCAAACTGGTCTCTCATAATATAATCAAAACCTCGCTGGTCGTAGGCCCACGAGTCATTACCATGCTTATTAAACTCTCCAGTGCCTTTGTCCAATAGCAAACCGTTTTTATCAAACCACTCTATTGTGCCTTGTGGTTCAAGAGCCATACTACCCCATCCGCCATCTAACAAATCAACCAACCCGCCCTGCCCAACATCACCAGAAATTGAAAGAATTGGGATGGTGTGCGTATCATTAATAAAAAATGTGTGATATTCGATAAAACTACTTGGTATGTTGGGGTCTGAGCTGTAAGCGATTGCCTTTATAACAGATGTATTGACTATGTTAATAGGGCCTGAATAAATAGTAGAGGTATTATTTGGTTCATCTCCGTTTATAGTATAGTAAATAGTTATATTAGGATCAGGAGAGCTTAATGTAAGATTTACTGTTGCAGAGTTATACCCGCCATTTTGTGAAAAAACAGGTGAAGAGGCATATTCTTGCAATGCACCAATGTTTGTAGAATTCGGCGTACCATTCGTAAATACACTCCAATTTGGAGAACCATCAGTTTGCCGACCCCTTGTGTGAGATTTTTGATTTGGAAGGACTAAAATAGAATCTTGTATATTCAAATTTGCATCAGAAAGCATCAAGAATTCATTTCCTTTTGTTTGAGTTATTTTAAAATTAGAGTGTGCATTACCTCCGACTAGTTCATCTCTACCAGAACAGTAAATCATCACGGTCCCCATTGAGGGGATTACAAGTGAGGAGGGAATTGACCATTTTGTAGGATTTGATGGCTTGTCAGTTAAAAACCATCCATTAACATCAATTGAAGAAGAAGTTGGGTTGTATAACTCAACCCAGTCTTCATACTCGCCATAATTATCTGTATGAGAGTCATAATTAGCAGCAGAATATTCATTAATAACCACTTGAGAATGGGCACTTAATGCTATAGCAAAAGCAATAGTAAGTATAGAGAATAATTTTTTCATATATGCAAAAGTACAAAATAAACTAATGAAATTAGATGAAGTGTATATTTTCCTTATATGGAAAACAAATTTTGAGCTAAATAATGAACTATTTTTCTAATTTTGCAGTCCTAACCTAACATATCAGTAATGGCAAATAATATTAATCAGGATTTAGAACTTTTTAATGAGCTTGTTGCTGTTTTTTTAGAAGATGAAATCCAGAACCCTGTCACAAAACAAATCAACCCCCATGAAGCAAAAAATCTACTTGACATAAAACTTGACAAAAAAGGTGTAGTTGGGGATGAATTCAAAAAAACTTTAAAAGAAATAATCTTAAACAGTCCTAAATCATCTTCTAAGCTTTTTTTTAATCAACTTTTTGGCGGTAGACACAGCAAAGCTGTTCTAGGAGATTTGTTGGCGGTATTGCTTAATAACAGTATGGCAACCTATAAGATTGCGGGCCCCCAAGTAGTTATTGAACAAGAAATATTATCTAAAATTCATAAATTAATAGGTTATGATAATAATGCGGGGGGAACATTTCCCACTGGTGGGAGCATGAGCAACTTTATGTCGTTGATTATGGCAAGGGATAAGGTGAATTTAGGAATAAAAGAAAGAGGAATACGTGAAAAATTAGTGGCTTACACATCAGAAAACGCACATTATTCAGTATCTAAAAACGCCTCTTTTTCGGGATTAGGAAGAGAAAACGTTAGATATATTAAGTCGGATAAAAAAGGGAGGATAAATATTATAGAGCTTTCAAAACAAATTACGCAGGACCTGGATCAAGGCTTAGTTCCTTTTTACTTAAACGCAACAGCAGGAACAACGGTTCTGTGTGCGTTTGATAATGTTGCACAATTATCCCCGATATGCAAACAACACAATATATGGTTACATCTTGATGGAGCTTTCGGGGGGGCTGTAATTTTCTCAGACAAGCATAGACATTTAGTTCAAGGGGTTGATCAGACCGATTCTTTTTGTTTTAATGCCCACAAAACTCTTGGTGCTCCTTTGAGTACTTCCGTTTTAGTGGTAAAAGACAAAAGGGATTTATATAATTCATTTCAGAATAATGCTAGTTACTTGTATCAAACACATGATCAAAGCCTTAATTTAGGACAAACATCTTTTGAGTGTGGAAGAAGAAATAACGCACTCAAGTTCTGGACAATGTGGAAGTCAATAGGGGAAAGTGGGCTTGCCAACATTATTGAAAAAGAGTTTGAGTTGGCCGATGCCGCAAGAAGCTATATTAAAAGTAACTCGGATTATAATTTATATAGTTTCACCGACTCACTTTCTGTGTGCTTTAATTATAAAAACTTTGACCCAGAAGATTTGTGTACAAAACTGTATGAAAGCAATATATTAATGGTAGGGTTTGGAGACTTCCAAAACAAAAGATTTATAAGGCTAGTTGTTGTTAATTGTGAAAATTCAATTATTGAATTAATGAAGTTTTTTGAGGTTTTTGAAAAGTTTGCAAATCATAACAAAGACTTGATAAAACGGAATTAAGCTGTATCTTTACAATGTGCAAAATGATTTTATTATAACCTTAGCATGGCCAGAAGGCTGGTGTGCGGCACCGGGCTCATGGTATGACAGGATTGCGTCAAAAAATGGAAAATACAAAGTTGGCCACTCGGCATTAGTCTTAATCAATTCAGTCACAAAAAAATCGCATTATTTTGACTTTGGAAGATACCATACTCCAAAGGGCTATGGCCGTGTAAGAGATGAAGAGACTGATTCAGAATTAGCTCTTATTGATGCTGAAATTAAACATGGAGAATTGCTTAATACAGAAGATATTTTGTTGTATTTATCAAACATGAGAGCAACGCATGGTGAGGGCAAAATGTACGCATCAATACTATCAAACACAAATTTTGACAAAGCATTTTTTCTTGCAAAGAAAATACAGGAAAAGGGAATGCTAACTTATGGCCCATTTATAAGAAAGGGCACTAATTGCTCTCGCTTTGTTGCTGATATCATAAAATCTGCCGGAATTTCAGTTGTTAAAAAAATGAGATTGAAATATCCTTTTTGCATTGTACCTACACCTAAACGAAATGTTTCTATTACAAATAATAATTATTATATTGTGGATAATAACATCTGTATTCAAATAAAAAAAAGTAAAATTAAGTCCTATTTTAGCAGTATTGAACAATGATTAAAATACCGAAAAACATTTCGAAAAAAGCTCAGCTAATTGAAGGAGTAGGAGCAAGTTCATGGTTTACCATATCTAAAGAGAAAACGTTATATAGAATTGAAAGATATTCTTTAGAAGGAGAATTAGAGTGCTCAAAAACCTTTAGAGTAGAGCCGAAAACATTCGATATAAACACTAAATATAGGTTTACATACCTTTCACATTGCAAACAGTGCACAATCATACAGGAGAATAAAAAATTTAAATTTTTCGCAAATGCTTATTAAAATGTACGGAGCAGATTGGTGTTCTGATTGTATAAATGCAAAGAACTTTTTAAACACAAGAGGAGTTAATTTTGAGTATATATTAATTACAGACAACCCCGAAGCAATTTCATTTTTAGAAAAAGTAAACAAGGGAAAAAAAACTATCCCTACTCTAGTTGTAAATGGAGAAGTCTATACAAATCCAGGAATTAGTGGATTAATGAAAATTATTGCGCAATAAAAACTAATTTTACAACTTTAAAATTTAATAAATGAGTGACTCAATTAAGCATGAATGCGGTGTAGCCCTTTTAAGATTGTTAAAGCCGCTAGATTTTTATTACAAAAAATATGGAACAAATCTTTATGGCTTAAACAAGATGTATTTGTTAATGGAAAAACAGCGAAACAGAGGTCAAGATGGCGTAGGACTTGCTAATGTAAAGTTAGATGGGGAAGTAGGAAAAAGATATATAAGTAGAAAAAGATCTACAGCACCAAACCCCCTACAAGACTTATTTTATCAGATAAACAAAAGGTTTGTCGAATTAGAAAAAAAATCTCCTCAAAAATTAGAAGACCCACAGTGGATGAAACACAACCTTCCTTTTACAGGTGAATTGTTTTTAGGACATTTAAGGTATGGAACGTTTGGCGAAAATACCATTGAACAATGCCATCCCTTTTTACGACAAAACAATTGGAAAACTAGAAATTTAGCACTTGCAGGAAATTTCAACATGACAAATGTTGATGAGCTTTTTCAGAACTTAGTAGATCTTGGTCAGCACCCGAAAGAAATGTCAGATACAGTAACAATTTTAGAAAAAATTGGTCATTTCTTAGATGAAGAAAATGACAATATTTATTATAAACACAAGGATCAGCTTAGTAAAAAAGATATTACAAAAGTTATTGAAGATGAGCTTAATCTACAAGATATATTGGTGCAATCAGCTAAATATTGGGACGGAGGCTATGTTATATGTGGTCTTTTAGGTCATGGAGACGCGTTTGCTCTTAGAGATCCAAATGCAATACGACCCGCATATTATTATAAAGATGATGAGATTGTTGTTGTTGCATCCGAAAGGCCAGTGATACAAACAGCATTTAACGTTAAATCAGAAAAAGTTTTTGAAATTAAAAGAGGCCATGCTCTGATTATTAAAAAAGATGGTACAGTAGAAGAAAAGCAAGTTAGAAAACCATTAAAGCGAACAGCTTGTTCATTTGAAAGAATCTATTTTAGTAGGGGAAATGACAAAGGGATTTATAACGAAAGATTAGAATTAGGTAAAAGAGTTTTTCCTAAAGTTTTATCTGCTATTGAGAATGATGTGAAAAATACTGTTTTCTCATATATACCCAATACAGCTGAGGTGTCTTACTTTGGCCTTATAAAGAGTTGTAATAACTACTTAAACGAAGTAAAAACAAAAAAAATTCAGAAGTTAGGAGATTACCCACCTCATGATGAAATTGCTAAAATAATGGAGATCTCTCCAAGAGCTGAGAAGATTGCTATTAAAGATGCAAAACTTAGAACATTTATTACTTCTGATGCAGGAAGAGATGATTTAGTAACACATGTATATGATGTCACTTATGGACAGGTTAAGTCTAGCGACAATCTGGTTATGATTGATGACAGCATAGTAAGGGGAACTACTTTAAAAAAATCGATTATTAGAATACTGGATAGATTAAACGCTAAGAAAATTATTGTTGTCTCGTCTGCTCCGCAGATTCGATATCCTGATTGTTATGGTATTGATATGGCTAAGATGGGTGATTTTATAGCATTTCAGGCAGCAGTTGCATTATTGCACGAGAGAAATCAAGGTGATGTTTTAGTCAATATTTACAATAAATGTAAGGCACAGGAGAAATTTCCTAAAGAAGAAATGGTAAATTATGTTAAGGATGTTTATAACTCATTTAATGCAGATGAAATTTCAGATAAAATCTCCCATTTATTAACACCACAAGGAACAAAGGCCAAGGTAGAAATTATCTATCAATCGATTTCTGATTTACACGCATCTTGCCCCAATCATCTGGGAGATTGGTATTTTACGGGTAACTACCCAACTGCAGGAGGAATAAAGGTAGTTAATAATTCATTTATAAACTACATTGAAGGAAAAAATAAGAGAGCTTACTAATAAGCATGTTATTTATTAACACGGCCTCTTAATTGTTATTTTCGTTCAGTAGTATAAACTTTTCCGTGCCACCAAAACCTTTGCTCTTTAGATGATCCGTATTGATCAACCGCCATGTCAAAAGCCGAACCAAAAGAATGCATATCAAATACAGGAAGCATAGAACCTAAGTATTTTTTCATTTTCAATTCTTTTACAATTACATTAGGATTTGCAATTGCAGCCTCCATTTTTTCTTCAGCCAGCTCTTCATTTGTCATCTTTTCTGCATGCTTTGGAGCAATAGTCATTTCATCGATTAAATGAGTCGCTCCAGCAAACTTATCAATAACAAACATAATATATCTTATGTCTACAGAAATAGTCCTTTGGATATCTTTTTCAAACGCAATATCGCCACTCATCGCCTCCCAATTCCCATCAAAAGCGGTACCAACAATTTCACCCCAAGCATTTATTACAGGAGAACCAGAGTTTCCTCCAGTTATGTCATTATTTGAAATAAAGTTGACTCTTAAATTACCATCTTTATCAGCATATTGTCCATAATCACCGATTTCGTATAGTTCTTTTAATTTATCAGGAAGCATAAACTCTTCATTAGTTGGATCTTCTTTTTCTATAACTCCATCTATTGTTGTATAGTAATCATAGTGCATTGCTTCTCCAGGATTATAATCGCCGACATTACCATAAGTAGCTCTCATCGTTGAGTTTGCATCTGGATAGTAATTTATATCAGGGTTCATTTCTCTGATACCAGCAATAAAAAGCCGGTTTCCTCTTTTTAATTCTTCCCTAACAATTGCTCTTTTTGAGGATATTTGCTCAATATATTGATTGTAAATAGATAATATAGTTTTGTAGGCAGGGTCTCGCTCTATCCTTGAAATAGATGGTCTTTCTAAGAATGTGAAAAAACTTTCTTTTGATGAAAAAACTGATCTTTTAAATGTGTTTTTAGCGTACCAATCAAAATCCAACTTCTTAAATCCAAATAATTGATTTTCAATTTTCTTAAAGATTGGCGCATGCTGATGTTTTGGTATATTATAATAATACATTTCTAGCATAGAAGCTAACAACTCTTGATCAATAGAAGTGTTATAATTTTTATAGAACTCTCTAGCTTCTTGTTTAATCTTTCTTAATGCAACGTTTCTTTCTTTTTCTTCTTTTGGTAGTACTGAAATTGCCCTGTGCATTCTAAATGACCAGTACATTATTTCTGCCCCCCTCCAGATTGCTTCATTTAAGAACGTCCTTGCAAGTTCAATATTTTTATTTGTATGATAAGCACTTTCAATTAAACTCAAAGCCTCTCCATATTTTTCTAATCTTTGAGAGTCTTCATTAACCCAAGACCTAAATTGGTCTTCAATTTCTTGTTTTTTTTCAGCAACCCTCATGGATTTTAATCCTTTCGATTGTCCTATGTAGTATTTCCAGTAGTTAGACGTACCAGCATATTTAGAAGCATACTGGATTTTAGTTCTTTTAGAGGCATCCATTCCTGCCTTCATTATTGCTAATTTTTCATCACGAATATCAACAATTGCTGGATTTGTAATGTTTAATGCTTGCTGTACCCCAAAAGAAGTTAAATATCTGTCAGTAGAACCCGGATATCCAAAAATCATAGTAAAATCGCCGTTTTCTACTCCATCTAATTGAATAGGTAAATGGTGTTTTGGCGTATATGGAATATTTTCAACAGAATATTCTGCCGGCTTTCCATCTGGAGCACAATAAATTCTATAAAGAGCAAAGTCTCCAGTGTGTCTTGGCCACATCCAATTATCTGTATCACCTCCAAACTTACCGATTGATGAAGGTGGAGCTCCTACTAAACGAACATCTTTAAAGATTTCATAGGTTAGAAGATAAAAATCATTTCCACCAAAAAACGACTTTACTCTTGCATCATAATGCGTTCCTTCAGTAGATTCATCAATAATCATTCTAGAAATTTCTCTAATTTTTGCACTTCTTTCTTTTTCACTCATATCAGAATTAAGTTCTGCCAACACTTTTTCAGTGACATCTTTAATATTTATTAAGAACGAAGCTGTTAGTCCATCGTTTTGTAATTCTTCTTCACGGCTCATAGCCCAAAAACCATCTTTTAAATAGTCATTACTGACGCTTGAATGCTCCTGAATAGACCTAAAAGCACAATGGTGGTTGGTAAGCATTAATCCTTCCGAAGAAATCATTTCTGCCGTACATGATCCGCCGCCCAAAGAAACAATAGCATCTTTTAGTGATGAATTATTTATACTATACAGCTCTTCAACTGTAAGTTGAAGGCCTTTAGCTTGCATGTCTGTTTCATTCATTGATTGAAGTAGTTGCGGTAGCCACATTCCCTCATCAGCAATAGCTGTAAAAGAAATAAAACCTACTAAAATGGTCGATATAAAATTGTTTTTCATGTTAATTGTTTTTAGTTTTCACAAATTTAATCAAATGAGTCTTGCCATAAAGAGACATAAAAGCAATTTTTAAAGATAGATGTTAACAATATTTTAGTGTATTTTTGTTCAGCTATGGATAATAAAAAATTAATAAGAATAAATAAATTTCTATCTGAAATTGGTTATTGTTCAAGAAGAGAAGCGGATAAATTGATTGAGCAGGGAAGAGTAAAAGTTAATGGCAAAATACCATTACTAGGTACTAAGGTTAATAAAGCAGATGAGGTTCGTATAAATGGCAAACTAGTTTATAAGCCAAAGGAAAAAAAGAAGATTTACATTGCTTTAAATAAGCCACCAGGAATTGTGTGTACAACAGACAATAAAAGAGAAAAAAATAATATAATTGATTTTATAAATTACCCCAGTCGAATCTTTCCAATTGGTAGATTGGACAAGCCATCAGAAGGGCTTATATTTCTTACGAATGATGGAGATATCGTAAATAAAATATTAAGAGCAAGGAACAATCACGAAAAAGAATATGAAGTTTCTGTAGATAAGCCAATAACAAAAGATTTTATTTATTCAATGTCAAATGGTATTCCAATTTTAGACACAATTACTCGCAAGTGTTTTGTTAAACAGGTTAATAAAAAGAAATTTAAAATTATCCTAACTCAAGGACTAAACAGACAGATTAGAAGAATGTGTGAGTATTTAGATTATAAGGTTTTAAAACTAAAGAGAACAAGAATAATGAATATAAAACTAGATGTTAAGTTAGGAGAATATAGAGATCTTACTCCTGCGGAGTTAAACACTCTAAATCAAAGTTTAATAAATTCTTCAAAAACTTTTGACAGTCATTTATAAATGTTCTAAAACTACATCCCACAATTTTTTACGAGCAACAAGACAGTCAATTGCAGTTTCTTCAACCTCTACCCATTTAACATTATTTTCACCGCATAAATCAGAAATAAGCTGCAGGGCTAACGGTCCATGCTCCCCTCCATCTAGCTCTATATGCCTTTTCAAATAGTATACAAATTTGTCTAACTTGTTATTATCATTATACTCCTCTACAATAGCAGTAAACATATCTGGAATTAAATCCTCTCTTCCAAATGTAAAAGCAGAGGCAATTTTATGAGCCCGCTTGCTCTCAATCACATTAAAAGTGGTGTTTAAAAAATCATCGATTCCATTACTTACAGAGGGGATATTATTAGAGGAAACATTAGCAACAAAATTTTCAATTGGAGAAATATTGGCACCAGCTTGTTTCATAGCATCTAAATACATTTCGTAATGTGACGCAGGGTTTCCAGCAAAATCAATGTCACTTTCCTCCTCTAAAACAATGCTGTTTATTAATCTTCTAACCTGTTTATCCCCAACAGGCCTCCAAGGAGATGTTGTGCAAGTTAGTGTTGATTGTAGCGCTTTAAGTAATGACATGAAATCCCACACAGCGTATACATGATGTTCCATTAGCGTAGAAATATTTTCTACACTATTCATTTTTTTGTATAGTGCATGATTTACAATTTTATCTTTATATGGTTGAATATTTTTGTTAATTTTTATAATTCTAGCATTCATTTTTATCTTAATATTTATTAATAAATTGAAAAGATTTAGGATTTCATTTTTTTATAAACAGGAACAGCAGAACAGGCTTCTCCAAACATTAAACTATTTACACTGCTTTGTAATTTTTGCGTGATTTCTATATATAAACTTTCTGTCAGCGGAAAACTTCCGCACCCCTTTACGATTACTTTTTTTCCTTTGTACTCTTCGGCACTTATATCTGCGATGTTTTTTAGTAAAACTTTTTGCAAAACATCCTCTTTTTCTCCAAAATAAATCTGAGAACAAATAGGATTTAAATAAGAGGAAGCTAGCATAAAGGCCCACATAGGAAGAATAGCATCAGAACTGCAGCAAAGAGCAACTATTTTACCTTCATACATTGAAAAATCAAATTTCTTCAAAGAAGATCGAAATTCTTTTTCTTTTAAAATTACACCATCAAATAAAAAGGTTTTCAAATCAAAAAGTATAATGTCTTCTTTAGGAGCATATTTAGAAAGATCAATTGTCATCAAACTACTATTAGCAACTCTATTTATGATTTCTCCACTCATCGTTATAGCATTCCTAATTCTAATTTTGCCTCTTCACTCATCATATCTTTATTCCAAACCGGTTCAAAAACAACCTCAACAAAAACATCTTTTACATCAGAGATAACTTTCACTTTTTCCTCTACCTCTACTGGCAAGGTTTCTGCAACTGGGCAGTTAGGAGATGTTAAAGTCATAGTAATCTTTACATCACAATCGTTACTAACTTTTACATCATAAATAAGTCCCAACGCATAGATATTTACTGGAATTTCGGGGTCATAAATTTCACAAATCACCTTGATAACCTCTTCA
>MDSV01105400.1_pt1 | contig 16331 bp, 15 predicted proteins | sample 810851 | NCBI WGS metagenome assembly MDSV01 (sample SAMN05326640, study PRJNA326480) | marine metagenome | isolation source: seawater | place: Atlantic Ocean: North East | collected 2012 | reverse complement strand
GGTTTAGTCAAAATAATGATGGTGATGGTGCTAATAATAGTGTTGAGTTACTATTAGGTACTGATCCTACTTCTGTAAATGATAACAGTGATTTTGTAGATATTGTATCTAATTTACTATCAACTAATGATGCTTTAAACATGATCAAAGACCTCCGAGTCGGTAGTCAAACCTTCGGAGTATCTAACGGTAATGCTAAGATTCGTATGTTTGTAGATGAGTCTTCTGATCTAACCAGCACGTGGTCTAATACACAGCACGTCTTAGAGTTAAATATACCTGCTGATGCAGATACGAAGTTCTATCGATTTAGAATGGATTAGTACGGGAGGGGTACCCATAGGAACGCATTCCTCTAGCGATATAGTATTTAGAGCTCAATCAACTTATGAAAAATTTGACCTCTGTGGTAAAAGAAAACCTATGAAGAAATTGGTATTATTTGTTATTTTTTCAATCATAACAGTTTCATTTTCAAACACTTCTACAAGCTATTTACCAAATCAATGGGGAAATGAATTAGCATATAAAGTGTCCCTTCCAAATAATTATTCCGAACGAAATGACTGGCCTGTTATGATTTATTTTCATGGTAACGGTGGTCAAGGAACCGACGGCAGAAATAATCCTCCTGACTCTTCATTATGGAAGGAAAAGGTAGTTATGATAGCCCCACAAGCAAAGCCAAATAAAACTTGGTGGAATAAAGCTCAAAGAGATGCTGCAAAAGAGATCCTTGATTATGAAATTAATCGATTAAATATTAATTCTAACAAGATCTTAATTATTGGACAAAGTATGGGTGGTTATGGAAGCTACTTATTTGCCGAGGATCATCCCACAATACCCTGCGCTGTTGCACCTATTTCAGGAGGTTGGGGAAACTTTAATAGCGGTAATCCATCAACATCAGGCTACCCTGCCGATATGTCGCCTTGGAGGCATATACCCTACTGGATATTCCATGGAGAAAATGATAATGTCGTTAAAAATAGTTGCGCACAACAAGCGTATCAACTGATGACTAACGATAAAATTTTTACAAAATATACAAAATTCCATAATCAAGCTCATCATCCCAGAAATCACATATATGACAGTCAAATATTATATGATTGGGCTTTCTCACAAGAAAGAGAAACACCAATCAATTTTCAATTATCAATAACGACGAACAACTATACTTCGATAATTGGATACTATGAAAAAGGTGAAATTATTAATATCTCAGCTGAGATGCCCAATGATACTAATCAAGAAGTATTTGTAGGCTGGTCAGATGTGAGTGGTGTACATTATGAGAGCACAGGTGGAAGTAAAACAACTATCTCTTCACCATCTAATTTAGGTTCCTTTCTTAATCAAAACTCTTTAAGCACTTCATACACTATGCCTGAAGGCGATATTATTCTTAATCCGAGGTTTATAAAAAAACCTCAAATTAGAATTTTCGGATCAAATAATACCGCTATGCTTATTATTAATACATTTACGGAAGATGAATATATTCTTCAAAAGTCTCCTAATTTAGAATTTACTGAATGGAATGAGATTGATAGATACACAACAATCGAAACCATCACGAATTCACAATTTATAGCGGCCGAGAAGATGTTTTATCGATTAGAAATAAAATAAATGTTAATTATAAATTAATGAGCCTTAAAGTAATATAGAAGTATACACTTAATGATGTAGATACGAAGTTCTATCGATTCAGAATGGATTAAATTAAAGGAATCATAATCCGAGTGTCGGGAGTTTATGCTCCTCCTCATCCACCTGATTTTTTTCCAATAAAACTTCTTAACTCATGAAGTTTTACACCAGTTAATCTAACCAAAAAAAACTCATTACCGATAACTGAATCAATTCTATATACTGGTTTTTTAGCTTTATTCTTCCAGCATGCTAACAGAGAGAAATATTTAAAATAAGTAGATATATTTTCTATTAAATAATTCGTTTTTATTGGCATTCTAAGTGATGTTGGCTTGTATTCTTTAATCGTAATTAAATTAAACAAGCGTATCCTAAGAACTCCATTCTTTATAACCAAAGAATATGGGTGCAATAAATCTCCATATGATAAAACCATAAATTATATTCTACTTTTGTTAAATATAATTACAAATTAGGTTAATATTAATCGGGATTTTAAAATCATGTTAAACCAAATATCAGGGAAAATCTTCTAAGTCTTATATCAAATGAATTAACACTTAGATATTTTTGAAAAAAAATAAATCTACGATAAAATAAAATTATGAAAGTATTTTTTTTAGTTTTTCTTGTGTCCCACCTCCTAAACGATAATACCGAAAAGCAATTTAGTGGAAATCCAATCTTTACGAATTTTCGAACTGCTGATGCATCACCTCAAATTTGGGAAGATGGTAAACTTTGGGTATACACATCCGGTGACTTTGATCATGCCACCGATTATAAGCAAATGGATCATTACAAATGTTATTCGACAGATGATATGGTCAATTGGACTTATCATGGTGTTATTTTAAGTGCTTCTGATTTAGATTGGGGGAATCCTAATGAAGGGTTTATGTTTGCTCCCGATGCAGCCTTTAAAGACGGCACCTACTATCTTTATTTTCCCCACCGACCGGTAAATGGAAAGGGTTGGAGAGTAGGTGTCGCAGTCAGTGATACGCCGGAAGGACCATTTATAGATATCGGAAATCCCATTGATGGTCCTGACCATATAGATCCTACCTGTTTTATCGATGAGGATGGAGAGGCTTATCTCTATTGGGGATTTGGCAGACCGGGAACACCCTATATAGCTAAATTGAAAAAAAATATGAGAGAACTAGCGGAAGTACCTAGTGCCGTTGATTACGGATCGAATGACTTTTTCGAAGCCGCTTTTTTGCATATCTATAATGGTAAATATTATTTTACTTATAACCAGTATGGGACGAGCGATGCTTGTTATGCTATCGGTAATTCACCATACGGACCGTTTGTAAATAAGGGCACATTCGCGAAAGCTCCAGAAGGAGCTCAATCACATCCTGGAATTATAAACTATAAAAACGCATGGTATTATTTTTATCACAGGGGTGATTACACCCTAAACGGGGTTGAAGGTTCTTTATATAGACGAAGTATATGCATTGATTATATGCACTATAATAGCGATGGAACAATTCAGATGATTGAGTACACTGATGTGGGTGTATCTATAGCAAAATAGATAGTTTTAGAGATTCCCATAGTCACCGCGATATTCATAGTACTTATCTTTTTCCATCTCATTCATATAATCTTTGATATCTTCAATTACCGAACCTTGGCCGTTAAAAGATTTCCAGACTTTTCCAAATTCATCGTTTAATGTTTTATAAGATCCATCTGTATTTTTCCCAGCCGGAGTCAAGACAACAATATTAACTGAGGGCCAATTCTTTTTATCCGGCCCATAAACATCACGTATTAAATTGGCAAATTTTCTTGTGGTTTTATCAGGTTCAATTTCAGCAATTTTAGCAGTATCCCATGAGCTGGCATTTTTATTAATAACTTGCCATCCATCTATATAATTAGTTGTTAAAATAAAAACTGTATCGGGTTTCTGTTCAAGAATCGCCCAACCCAATGCTCGAGCCCAATGGGTAAAAGCTTTCCCAGAATTCCAATTGGGATTTTTATTTTTATCGGTTGTGAACTCTGCAGCATCGGGAGCATATTTCTTGCGAAGGCGATCTTCAATTTCATATGGATATGCCCATTTAGTAGAATAAAAAGGCAATTCTTCTTCAACTCTTGTAGGCCAAGCTGCTGATGCTTGATTAACAGCCGTTCGTGCATTTCCTGGAATAGAGAAACAATGCTCATACTCACCTTCAAGGGGATTTACAGGCTCCATCCAATTTATTAATTTTTCTTTATTTGAAGGATTAGCTGGCAACATAACTGGGGAGAGCGCCCAAGTGTCGCCTTGCGTGAAAGCTGCTACGTTGTATAAAGCATAGCTGGGCAAGTCTGCTATTAATTCAGCCAGTCGATTCCTAATGGTTAAACCGGTCATTCTCGAAAAAGGTGTGAATATAGGTGGATCACTTGGCTTACCTGTATACTCGCCTATCGTAGCCGGTCCAAAGTGAACTAAGAAGCAGATCTTCTCGCCTTTGGCTTTTGTCCCAAAAAAATCTAATTCTGGCATCGAAAAACCAATTGTTTCCATAGGCCCACCACCATCTCCCATGGCCCCTATGCCTCCTTTAACACCTGTAATTTCAGGAAGTTGAAATTCTGGGGTATTTCGTTTTAAATTTTTAACCACAAGCCGTTTTCGCAATTTAGGTTTAGGCTTCTTCTTATTCGCCTTCATAGGCACTTTAAGTTTCTTGAGTTTTTGCTGAGGACGTTTAACGTGTTTAGCTTCAAATTTTTGATCTTCTTTTTGAATTACTGTTACAGCTACGAATGAGATCGCAATTAAAATAAGAAGAATATGGATACCTAAACTTATTAAAGCTGCACTGGATTTTGCATGTTTAACCAACCAATTTTTTTTCTTTTTATCGGACATGTTTCTTTCCTATCGCATATATAAAGTTGATGTATGATTTTGCTATGTATGCCAGATGTATTAGCACCTGACTACAAGGAAATGTCGAATTACAATCATCCCTATGATGATCATCTATTATAGAAAATAAACGGTGTTGATATAAAATCTTATTTTGAAAATAGAGATCCTCCGAAAATATTATCGAATCACTCGTCCGGAAGTTGATCCGTTCATCAATGCTTCAACTTCAGCCCGAGTTGAATAATTAAAATCTCCTTTTATCGAATGTTTCAAGCATGAAGCGGCAACGGCATATTTAACGGCTATATTTGGATTAGATAGTTCAGGTGTAATTAGTGCAAAAATAAGTCCTCCTGCAAATGCATCCCCTCCACCTACTCGATCTACGATATCCTTAATTTCATATGCTTGATAAATCTCATTATCATTTAAAGGTGCAAAATAAGATCGATCGCTTTGACTATCATAAAGCATGGCTCCCCAGTCATTATGTGTAGCAGAGTGACTTTCCCTCAACGTGATAGCCACTTTCTGAATAGAAGGAAATTGATCTACCACTGTACGAGCCACATCGGGATATCTTTCCAATTCGAGTGTAGCCTTGTGAACATCGGTTTCTCCCGCTTGAATTCCCAAGACATCGGAACAATCTTCCTCATTGGCAATAACAACATCTACGTAGGGCAGAATCTGACGTATTGTTTTTTGTGCAAGTTCTCTTTCGGAAAGCGTATTGTCCCACTTCCAGAGCTTCCTTCTGTAGTTGAGATCTATCGATACACTGCAACCCAACTGTTTTGCTTGTTTAGCGGCTTCGATCGTCGCTTCTGCAGCTTTTTCTGATAAAGCAGGCGTGATACCACTTAAATGCAACCACTGAGCCCCCGTAAAAATGGACGGCCAATCATATGCAGATGCCGGCGTCATCGATAAAGATGAAAAAGCGCGGTCATAAATCACGTTACTCGGACGCTGATTAGCCCCTGTTTCCAAAAAATAGAGACCCAGACGACCTTGATCTGTGCGCAAGATGTATTGGGTATCGATGCCAACAGATCGAACGGAATCCACCGTCGCTTCGGCTAATGCATGTTTTGGCAATGCAGTAACATATCTCGCTTTACCTCCAAAATTACAAATGGATGCTGCAACACTAGCCTCTGCCCCTGCATAGGTTAGTTCCATCACGCGAGTCTGTCGTAAGCGAATGTTTTCGGGCGCTTCAATACGTCCCATAATTTCTCCAAAAGTGACAACTGGCTTCATATAAAACTCCTCATGTTTTCTACTTACACGAATAGCGTATTTGGATTAACAGTTTGCATTTAATCATACTCTTTTTAGATCTTATTTATTTTTAACCGCATTCCGTACTATAGCAGCCTGCTTAGTCAGACCAACCCAATCTTTCGCTTCAACGAATGATGAATCAACAATCCAAGAGCCCCCAATGGCGATAACATTGTCTAAATTGAGGTAGTGATTCATATTTTCAGCATTCAATCCGCCGAGCGGAAAATATTGAATGCCAAGATGTTTATATGGAGCAGAGATACTTTTTAGATAGTTTAGACCCCCACTTGCTTCAGCAGGGAAAAACTTCACAAATCGACATCCCAATGCAACAGCAACTTCTAATTCAGAGGGTGTTGCAATACCCGGAGCAAAAGGAAGATCAATCTCTTCAGCCTTCCTAATAACATCCGGATTCATGCCTGGTGACACACCAAAATGCGCTCCAGCCTCTTTGACCTGAACTGCCTGTTCCGGAGTCAGAATGGTACCTACGCCGAGAATGATCTCAGGTACGGCATCGGCAATTCTTTCAACTGCTTCTATGGCACAATCTGTTCGAAGCGTAAGTTCGATGGAATCGATACCCCCTAGCAACAAAGCTTTTGCAATGGGAATAGCATCTTGTACTTTATCAATTGAGAATCCAGCAACCACCATCGAATTACTCAACTGAATTAATAGCTCTTTTGGAAACACGTTTCCCCCTCGAAGATCAAATAACTAATATTACTTTGTTAAATTGTCGAAGGAGATAAGAGGAACAGTATCTCCACCTGAAAAGCGAGGTAATTGACCGTCCCATTTTTCTGCAATTCGCAATTGGATAAGCTGAGGATTCCCTGCCAATGCTTCAGATTCTCGCTTAATGGCTTCCGCCCGAGCTTTCGACTCGACTTCAATCTCATATGCAACGGCATCAGCAATCAATTTTTGCTCTTCGGCTTTAGCTTCTGCTTGTGTAACAGCTCTTAGCTTCTCATTTTTCGCTTTTAAAGCCTCTTGCTCCGCTCGTACCTTTTCTTCAATAGCACGATTAAATTCACTAGAAAAATCAAAATCAGTAATCGCAACGTTTGCTATTTTAAGTAGCCCTGCTAATTCTTTCTCTTCTAATGTTTCATTTAAAAAGCTAGTAATTTTATTTTGAATTTCCGTCTTCACTGAATCTCGTTTTGTAATTAACTCTTCAGCTGTATAAAGTGCGGTTATAGCTTTGACAGACTCCATAATGGAAGGTGCGATTAATGTACGTTCGGCTGTAGCTCTAGTACCAACCTTCTGCAATGTTCTAGGCATCAACTCGGGAGTCATAGAATATTGAACAGCAATACTTGTTTGAACAACCTGAAGGTCCTTTGAGGAGGCTCCTGCCTGTGATTCAAATTTACTCAAACGGATGTCGAACTTTTCAACAACATCGATTACAGGAGTTTTAACGTGGAATCCTTCAGATAAAAAAGCAGGTTGAACTGCACCCAATCGTTTAACCACACCCACGTAACCAGCATCAACCACAACAAATGATAATGATGCCAAGAAAACAACAACTGCAGCTATCACACCGCTCAAAATTGGTAATCTATTCATTCTAATTCTCCTATTTTAGATCAAGTTGATCGTTATTTAAAAAAGTAACTTCACATGTATGAAAATTTTCATGATGGTGCCGGAGGTGGGACTCGAACCCACATGACCGAAGTCGCGGGATTTTGAATCCCGTGCGTCTACCAATTTCGCCACTCCGGCAACTACTGAAAGCGTAAAAATTTATGAAATGTAGACCGGATTGGCAATGGCATTATACAACGAACTAACAATTCTATTTAGAATTGCACACGACCATTGTAATATTTTTGACATGAAATGATGCGTTTTTTACAAGTTTCATTAATAAAGATTCCCACATAAATTACCGAAGATCATCTACATCTAACAGCCATGAAAGCTCACTCTTATTCACTGATATATATTCCTTTAGGATCAATGTCTAAATAAATGGTGATTCAGGATCCTCTTCGCTCAATTTTTTCACTAAAGACTTGATACGTTGAGCTTCTTCTTTGGCGCAAACAAGTGTTACTCCATCCGCTTGGACAATAATCAAATCCTGAACACCTATCAATGCAGTCAAACGGTCTTTAGAATAAATAATATTCGATTCACTATCCAGCGTTGTTGCGTCACCAATTATGGTATTTCCAGATGCATCAGGCTTAAAATGGTTTTCTAAAGCCGACCAACAACCTACATCATCCCATGTAAAAGAACCACATGCCATAACGATATTATCTGCTTTTTCCATTAGTGCATAATCAATAGAAATTTTCTCGATGTCCGGATATAATAGCTCCATACCTTTTTGAATTTCATTTTGCTCTGCATATCTTCTAAGCGCTTCCATCAAGTAATGAGTATCTGGTGCATGCTTCTTAAAAGCTTTTTCAAGTGAAGCAACTGACCAGATAAACATGCCAGAATTCCAAAAAAATTGTCCTGTCTCTAAATATGCCGTTGCTTGTTCAATATCTGGTTTTTCAATAAATCTCTTTGCAAGACGAAAGGTTACCGTATCTTTTTCTACATAAATATTACCGCTTTCAATATACCCAAATCCCGTTGCAGGAAACGTGGGCTGAATGCCAATAGTCACGAGAATGTCTCTCTCTGAAGCGAGCTGTAATCCTGTTCGTAGTGTAGCTTGAAATCGATCCATATCACCCATAACTTGATCAGCGGTTAATATCGCAAAGACAGCTTTATCATCTCGACTTTTAACGACAGCTGCTGCACAAGCAATCGCAGCTGCTGTGTCTCGACCGCAAGGCTCTCCAATCACATTTTCTGGCTTTAATTGAGGCACCGCTGCGAGAGTAGCTTCAACTATATCGGCAGTTGTAATGATAAAAATCCGTTCTATCGGGATAAGTCCCTCTAAGCGTTCAACAGCTTGTTCAATCAGTGTTTTATCACCAACTAAATCATGTAATTGCTTTGGTCTTCGAGAGGTACTTAATGGCCAGAAGCGCTCACCACGCCCCCCTGCCATAATTACCGCATATACAGAATTCATTATGAGACCTCTTTAACCGCGCGTACCATAGAACCCACGAAGGCAGCTGCTCGCGACCGCCCTTCTACATCATGACTCTCTTGATGAAAGGCATTCACAATAGCACTACCCACCACCACGCCATCCGCAAGTTTAGCCGCTTCACGAGCTTGGTCTGGAGAACCTATTCCAAAGCCAATAGCAACCGGCAGAGCGGTATTTTTTTTAATACGGTTCACTAAATCACCAGCTCCATCTGCAATGTGATCCTGCACTCCCGTTACCCCTTCTCGTGAAACACAATAAACAAAGCCACTCGCTTGCTTTACAATTTTCTGAATTCTCTTATCCGGCGTTGTAGGCGTAATAAGCTGGATCGCATCCATCTGGTTCTTTTTTAAGGTTTGCCGGTAGGGACGCGATTCATCGACCGGTAAATCTAATAATAAAAACCCATCGGCTCCTGCTTCGGCTCCCGCCTTAATCGCCTTATCAAATCCGCGGGACAATAAAGGATTCATATATGCATAAAAAACAATTGGAATATTTGATCGATTCCGAATTTGTGAGACGGTTTTCATTACACTATCAAATGTAGCACCGGCTTCAAGTGCCCTTGTTGAAGCCTCTTGATTAACTCTTCCATCTGCAAGCGGATCTGAAAATGGCAAACCAAGTTCAATAACATCTACACCCTGATCTTCAAGCTTAAGAACAATATCAACCGTACTGGATAAATCTGGGTCTCCCGCAGTTAGATAGGCAATGAATGCTTTTTTCTGTTCAGTTTTTAATGCCGCGAAACATTGATCAAGGCGTTTTTTCATTCTCCGCCCACCGTGCTTGATTCCTCACTTCGTTTAGGTAATTTCACTTGCAAGTATAATTCACGTAATTGATGCGAGTCTACTTCGCAAGGCGCACTCATCAATAAATCTTGTGCTTTTTGATTCATTGGAAATGCAATTACCTCACGGATATTTGGCTCGTCAGCCAATAACATAATAATTCGATCTACACCCGGGGCAATTCCAGCGTGAGGGGGTGCTCCAAATTGAAATGCTTTATAAAGCGCTGGAAATTTAGATTCCACAACCGATTGATCATATCCGGCAATCTCAAAAGCCTTAATCATCAATTCTGGACTGTGGTTACGAACTGCGCCAGAAGAAAGTTCCACACCATTACAAACAATATCATATTGATACGCCAAAATATCTAATGGGTTCTTATTCAACAAGTCATCCATTCCGCCCTGAGGCATAGAGAACGGGTTATGAGAAAATTCCACTTTTCTATTATCATCCAACTCATACATTGGGAAATCAACGATCCAGCAAAATTTAAATACATTTGAGTCGATCAGTTCTAATCTCCGGCCTAATTCATCACGTACATGCCCGCCAATTTCTCTTGCTACTTTCGATTCATCGGCGATGAAAAACATCACATCACCATCAGATACTTCACCCAAATTTTTTAATAAATCTAATGTTTCCTGGCTTAAAAACTTAGCGATTGGACTCTGTACCTCACCCTCATTCCAACGAAGATATCCCAACCCTTTCGAACCAACACCTTGTGCGAATTTGATCATTTCATCGAAGAATTTTCGAGATTGACCTGCACATCCTTTAGCCGCAATCGTTAAAACACTTCCTCCTGACGCCACAACACCTGAAAATGCTTTAAAATCACATGTTCTGAATAGTTCAGTAGCATCTTGCAGAACAAGTGGATTGCGCAAGTCCGGCTTATCAGTTCCATATTTATCCATCGCTTCTAAATAGGGAATCCGTTGAAAAGGAGTTTCATCAATTTTTTTATCAGAAAACTCACTGAAAACCGCATGTAAAACCCGTTCATTAACTTCAAAAACATCCTCTTGTGTTGCGAAAGCTAACTCCATATCCAACTGATAAAACTCACCCGGAGACCGATCGGCACGAGCATCTTCATCACGAAAACAAGGCGCAATCTGGAAATATCGATCAAATCCAGAGGTCATCAATAACTGCTTAAACTGTTGCGGTGCTTGAGGCAATGCATAGAATTTACCTGGGTGAACTCGACTCGGAACCAAATAATCACGAGCCCCCTCTGGCGAACTACTGGTAAGAATTGGCGTCTGCATTTCCATGAAGCCTTCTCCTGTCATCAATTCACGTAAGCGTGAGATGACTTTTGATCGCAAAACTAAATTATCATGTAACTTCTGCCTACGCATATCCAAGAAACGATGCTCTAACCGCAACGATTCATTACACTCTTCATCTTTAGAGACCTGAAAAGGAATTACCTTTGATTCGCCTAAAGTGACCATCTCTTCCGCAGTAATCTCTATTGCTCCCGTGTCTAAACGAGGGTTGACAGCTTCAGGAATTCGCTTAATAACATTACCTGTAAAACATAGGGTTGATTCCACACGCCAATGATCCACTCCCTTATAAAAAGATTTTGATGGATCTATTACGACTTGAGTTAAGCCATAATGATCTCTTAAATCTATAAAGATGATACCGCCGTGATCGCGGACACTATGAACCCAACCTGAAATGCGAACGGTTGTTCCTGCATCTTCTTTTCTCAGCTCACCACATGTATGCGTACGGTATTGATGCATTATTTTTTCTCCTTAATAGATTCCAGCCAATCATTAAAATTATGTTCGTTCTGCGAACTATCGTCCAAATTCTTTATAACGATTGTATTAGAAGATATTTCATTTTCCCCTCTGATTAATACACAAGCTGGATTAAATTTATCTGCTTTTCGCAACTGAGCCTTCATACTTTTATTCTCTAACTCCATTCCACATCTAATTCCAATTTCTCTGATTTTTTTTGCTAGTTTCATATTTTCAAGAATTGATTTTTCGCCCAATGAGATTATCCAAAACCCATCTTTTTCTTTCTTATAATAATCAATATTATCACCGTATTTAGCCGTAATAATTCTTTCAATTCCCATAGCAAAACCAACTCCATTAACTTCTTTTCTTCCTGATTGAATAGAGTATCTACCCCCACCAGAGAGAGAATTTTGGGAGCCTAGAGAGTTGTGAGTTATCTCCCAAACCGTATGTTTATAATAATCAAGGCCCCTTACTAATCTTTGATCATGAATAACAGAAATTTCTAATTCCTGTAATATTCTTATTACAGATTGTAAATATTGACGTGATTCAACAGACATAAACTCATTTATATCAGGTAATTTATCAATTATTGCTTTGAGATTATCGTCCTTAGAATCTAGAAATCTTAGTACATTCATATTAATTCGATTTTGTTGTTCAGGAGATAATATATCCGAAAATTTCTCTAGTTCCTTCAATAATCTATCCCGAACATTATTTTTATCTTCTTCGCTTCCGAGTGTATTTATTCTAATGCTAAAATCAGAGATACCCCATTTTTTCAGAAGCTCACATTGCAAAGCAATACATTCAGCATCTACAAATGGATTGGGCTCACTCGGATTCTCTACACCTACTTGATGAAATTGCCTCTTTCTGCCAGCTTGCGGTCTTTCACACCGAAACATAGGACCTAAATAATATATTCTCTCGTTTAACCCTGCTTGGCCTAGTGAAGCCAAATAACGAACTGCACCTGCTGTTCCTTCTGGACGTAGGACTAAATCTCTTCCACCACGATCTTTAAGACTATACATCTCTTTTTGAACTATGTCGCTAGATCCACCAAGTGAGTGTAAAAAAAGATCACTTCGCTCTAAAATAGGCGTTCGGAGCTCATTGTAGCCATTATTTAAAAAGACTTCGCGGGCAAGTGTCTCAATCTCTTGCCACCGATTTACTTCAAAACCAGATATATCAGACATTCCCTGCAAAGATTTAAATTCGTTATTCATAAAATTAGCCGCCCATAATCCGTTTTTTCATTACTTTACCAGGCTTAAATTTAACGATCCGCCGAGCAGGAATAATTACATCATGTTCCGGCAGATTAGGATTGCGACCGACTCGCTCTTTTCGATCTTTAACTTCAAATACGCCAAAATTACGAAACTCGACCGATTCATTTTTTTCCAATGCATCCACGATATAATCTAAGCTTTTCTGAAGAACCGCTTTAACATCTTCCTGAATGAGTCCCGTTTCATCCGAGATACGCATTATTAAATCTCTTTTTGTCATTTCTATCTCCTTCTAAGAAAACGAGTAAGACGAACCAACGAACGTCCTCTCGCAAGGAGGCGTGATCATAGGAAAACCCGTTGATGGGTCAAGCACACAATGTTCTGAAAATGCTAATTTCCAAAAAAATGAAACACGAAGAAAAAGATACAGCCAAAGAAACTAAAAATAGCTAGGCTTCTATTAAACACATAAAAATTATCCTGGGGATGTATCTTAATAATAGAGTCACCTGCCTCGATTTGAATTCGCTCACCAACATAAACGTCCAACACCGTTCCACTTTTTTCAGCGACAAGCTGTCTTTTCTCATGCCCATCTTTTAGAGAATTAACGGAACTGTGAAGTTCTTTCATTTTTTCTTCTGCATTGATTTTACGATTCCGCATATCAGCAATCGAAGCCTCAGTAGCCCCATTCTGAACCCCATTTTTAATAGCAAGTTCAAGTATTTGAGTTGTTTTACGTTCCTTAGAATACGCTAACTTCATCTCGTTCAATTCCGTTTCGAGCTCCATTGAGCACAATTCAGCCATTACCGAATCCTCTTTCACAAAGTCACCTTCGTCGACATAGATATTTTCAATCTGACCTGCCATTTCGAATGAAGATACAATTTCACGAGGATGTTTTTTCAAAACCGCATCAGAAGGAAACCATGCATCCTTAATTGCCCAAATACACAAAAAGAAAAATACACAACCAAATATCAAAAAATCTTTACTAGATTTAACTTTATATTGCCGTTTTTTCACACTACTACCTCCATTTATTAGCATTATAGTGCATACTTTTTCATTTTAACTGAAAAATCAAAAACATTCCCATCAGACGAAAGGAATACCATTTATATACGATATTAAAACATGTTAAATGAGTTTACAACGATTCATTGGTTCCGCCAAGACTTGCGAATCAAGGACAACCCTGCATTCTCTGAAGCTCAAGCTAATGGCTCTTTATTAGCCCTTTATCACTTCGAGGAAGAACTTCCTGAGAACGATCAACTAGGAGGCGCTAGTAAAGTTTGGTTACACCACTCCCTAGCCGCCCTGCAGCAATCTCTTGATAATCTTTTGTGTATCACTCGTGGAAAAGCATTGGACCAATTGAAAATCTTAATCGATAAATACCAAATAGATCAAATATGCTGGAATAAATGCATAGAACCATGGCGTGTTAGGCAAGATCGACAGATTCAAGTAGCACTTGAAACCATGGGCATCAAAGTCTCTATATTCAATGGATCTTATTTATGGACGCAAGATGAAATAAAAAAAGACGATGGAACGCCTTATAAAGTATTCACGCCCTATTATCGTAAAGGATGCATGAACGCAACCTCACCACGCGAGCCTTTGGCGGCGCCCCTTCTTGATTTGATCGACGCTTCTGCTCACACTATCTCAATACATGAACTTTCACTATTACCTTCAAAAAACTGGAATCATTCCATTCAAAAAGTATGGGAAATTGGGGAATCTGGTGCTCATGAACAATTAAAGAGGTTTACTAAATCAGGTATCGAAAACTACAAGGAAGGACGTAACTTCCCAGCAGATCCCTATGTGAGCCGACTATCTCCTCATCTTCATTGGGGAGAAATATCACCTAATCAAGCATGGCATGCCGTTGAACAAAAAGCATCCGAAATAAATGTAGCTCATTTTAAAAGTGAACTCGGGTGGAGAGAATTCTCCGCTTATCTACTTCATCACAATCCCACTCTTCAACAATCAAATCTGCAAAGCAAATTTGACCGCTTCCCTTGGGAAGAAAACTTACAACATCTAAAGCACTGGCAAAATGGAGAAACGGGAATTCCTATTGTAGATGCAGGTATGCGAGAGCTTCGGGAAACTGGATACATGCACAATCGTGTACGGATGATCGTCGGGTCTTTTCTGGTTAAGAACCTCTTATTGGATTGGAAATTAGGCGAAGCCTGGTTTCGAGATTGTCTAGTAGACGCCGATCATGCTAATAACAGTGCTAGTTGGCAATGGGTTGCAGGCTGTGGAGCCGATGCCGCTCCTTATTTTCGAATTTTTAATCCTATTTCTCAGGGCAAAAAATTTGATCCAAATGGTAAATACACAAAAAAATACGTTACAGAATTAAAACATATGCCAAATGAGTTCCTTTTTAATCCGTGGGAAGCACCCGCTCTGACACTCAAAAAAGCTGGTTTAACTCTTGGTAAAAATTATCCATTTCCCATTGTTGATTTAAAACAAACGCGAGAAAAAGCACTAGTCGCGTTTGCATCTCTAAAACAAGGATCTCATGCAACACCATAATCCAAGCGATGTTTTAATCATAGGTGCGGGTATATCCGGATTAATGGCGGCCACAAAACTTAAAGAATCCGGCAGTTCAGTCACAGTTCTTGACAAGGGTCGTAATCATGGCGGTCGGATGGCAACAAGAACATTCGATGGTGCTATTTTTGACCACGGTGCTCAATTTTTTACAGTACGACAACCTATCTTTCAAACCTATGTCGAACAATGGAGTGCTGCCGACATCATAAAAATCTGGTTTGAAAGCGAGTGCAATCAATCTAAAAAACATCCGCGATGGGTGGCACATCAAGGCATGAACAGTCTTCCTAAGCACATTGCAAAGAATCTTGACGTTTATCTCTCAAAGGAAGTTATCAAACTCTCCTACAATCATCAAAAATGGACTGCCTTTTGCCAAGACGGCACAGATTATAGCGGAATACACCTCCTAATCACCACTCCGACACCTCAAACAACACGTCTACTTGAGACAACGCACTTTCCACTTCCTTCAAATATGCAACATGCGCTTCAAAATATACGATATGAGAAAGGACTATCTATCCTACTCCGCTTAAATGATCCTAGCGGTTTACCTGAACCCGGTGGAATAAAATACGATCATCCGAAAATTAGTTGGATTGCAGATAATCAAATGAAAGGCATTTCGAATCTACCCGCTTTGACCATTCATACCACATCAGATTTTGCCACTGCCACATGGGAATATACACATGATGAAAAAATTGAGCTAATTTTAGATGAAATTAAATCCTTAATGACATTGTCTATTAAAGGTGCTCAAACGCACCGCTGGGGATACACATTGCCGATTAATCCCAATAAAGAAAAGTCTCTAACCAGCCCTGATCTTCATTTAACGCTAGCCGGCGATGCATTTGGCGGGCCCCGCGTCGAAGGCTCCGCATGCTCCGGTCTTCATGCTGCCAAACAGATCACTCTTGCAATCTAGAAAAAAATCCATTG
>MDSV01064792.1_pt1 | contig 16332 bp, 23 predicted proteins | sample 810851 | NCBI WGS metagenome assembly MDSV01 (sample SAMN05326640, study PRJNA326480) | marine metagenome | isolation source: seawater | place: Atlantic Ocean: North East | collected 2012 | reverse complement strand
TTAAAGATTCCGTAAATTCTTTCTATCTTATTAGCGATTAGTCCTTCCTTTATAGATCTAATGATTGGAACGCCTCCACATACAGCAGCTTCATATTCTAAATTAACTCTATTCTTTTCAGCAATTTTGGCTAAATCATCTCCATATTTAGAAATAAGAGCTTTATTAGCAGTAACAACATGTTTTTTATTTTTTAATGCAGAAAAAACAAGTTGTTTGGCAGGGCCTTCGGCGCCACCTATTAATTCTATTATAATATCAACATCTTTTAATTTAACTAAATCTAAGTAATGGTTTATCCATTTAATTTTTGTAAATCTAAAACCTCTTTTCTTTTTTTTATTTTTTGCACATATATATTTAATAGAATATTTTGAATTATTCTTATCAGATAAAAAAGCATTATTTGTAGTTAAATATTTATATAAATAAGATCCAATATTACCTAATCCTACCAATGCAATGTTGTAATGTTTTTTTTTATTCATATCATTCTTTTAAAGTTATATCTGGATAATCCTTATTATTGCTATTTTTAATTAAGTAATTAGTAATTGTATCAATATTACATTTATCAAGTTTTAAGCAAATATCGCTAGATCTATTATTAAAAGTATTTACAGAGCTGGGTTTTATTGAGTCTTTTATTGTTTTATCTTTCGTATTTTCTGATTTATTTATATTAATCTTTTTTTTTTTTAATTTTGCTATCTCATTATATTTCTTAATTTCTTTCTTTTTTAATTTTATTTCATTTTTTGTAAGTTTTTTAACTACTTTGATATTTTCTTTTTTAATAACTTTGATCTCTTTATTGTCATTTTTGATATTCATCTGAACTAAATCAAATCTTGACTCATTTTTTTTAGAAATAATCTTTACTTCTATCTCTAAATTTTCTTCAAAATATTTTCTAGCTTCAGATTTATTTATACATTCATGATCTCCACATATAAGAACGCTTTTCGGTTTTGAGCAGGACACAACGAATATAAACATAAAAATAAAAAATACCTTCATTTTAATCCTAAAGATTCTTTAAATTTAAATAACAAATTCATATTTTGAATAGCTTGACCTGAAGCACCTTTTATCAAATTATCTATTACTGAAAGTATAACTAATTTATTTTTACTTTTAAGTTGGGAAATTGATATTTCACAAAAATTTGTATTTATTACATTCCCGGTTCCTAATGGGTTATTAGGCTTACAAATCTTAATAAAATAATTTTTAGAATATTCTTTCTTTAAGGTATTTACAATTTTTGAAAAAGATACATTTTTCTTTTTATAAACATATATAGATGATAAAATTCCCCTAAAAGTAGGAATTATATGAGGATTAAAAGTAAAAGAAATTTTTTTTGAGATTTTTGCAAATTCCTGTTCTAATTCAGCAGCGTGTCTGTGATAATTAACAGAATATGCATAAGTAGAGTTAAAAAAATTTTTATATTTAAATTTTTTTTTATAGTTTTTTCCAGCTCCTGAATATCCAGACTTTGAGTCAATAGTAATATTATTTAATTTGATAAGTTTTTTCTTAAATAACGGTATTAAAGGTAACTGTATAGAAGTAGGATAGCATCCTGGGTTTGCAATTATTCTGTGATCTTTTATTTGTTTTTTTTTTATTTCAGCTATTGAATAAAGCGATTTTGATATTAAGTCTTTAGCTTTATGTGATAAATTATAATTTTTTTTATACAAGATATGATTTTCAATTCTAAAATCAGATGATAGGTCAATAAATTTGATATTTTTATATTTATAAAATAAATTTTTAATAACTTTTTGAGCTTCGCCGTTTGGCAAAGATAAGAATAATAAATCTATATTTTTCCAATTAACATTTGTAAGTTTTTCTAATTTAGGTAGTTTTTTTTTTATATTTTTATCGAAATACTGTATTTTTTTACCAATATTATTTTTTGAGCAAAGATTTTGAATTGAAACCTTTGGATGCTTTGACAACAGATTAACTAATCCTAAGCCGACATATCCAGTAGCGCCTGCTACAACTACATTGATTCTGTTTTTTAACATAATCGTTTTATATCACGTAAAAATAATATTTAAATGAAATGATTTATCTTTTAGAAAATTGAAAGCTTCTTCGGGCTTTTCTGTGCCCATATTTTTTTCTCTCAACTACTCTGGAGTCTCGTGTGGTAAGTTTATCTTTTTTTAATTCCTTTTTTAAATCACCTTCATGAGCTATCAAGGCTCTAGATATTCCTAAAATTATCGCCCCTGCTTGACCAGATAAACCTCCGCCTGTTACAGAGCATTTTACATCATAGTTATTTAACACATTTGTAATTTCTAAAGGTCGAGTAACTATTAGTTGGTGCACTGGTCTTTTAAAATAATCAATCATAACTTTACCGTTAACATAAATCTTTCCAGAACCTTTTTTTACCCAGACTTTAGCAATAGATCTCTTTCTTCTTCCCGTTGAATACTTAGAGTCTTTAAAGTTTAATTTAATTTTTTTAATTTCTTGATTAGTATTTTCCATTATACTTTGACCAAATTTCTTTTATTTAATTCTTTAAATTCTATTATTGTGGGCTTTTGGTTTTCGTGAGGATGATTATCACCTTTATAAATCTTTAGCTTAGTTAACTGTTTTTTTGCTAAAGGTCCTCCAGGCAACATTCTTCTTACAGCTAATTTAAGTATATCTTGTGTTTTATTTTTTTCTACTAGATTTTCAGGCGTTGTTGATTTAATTCCCCCTGGATGGCCTGTATGTCTATAGTATTTTTTATTAAAAAATTTTTTACCTGAAAATTTAATTTTATCTATATTTGTTACTACTACGTAGTCACCATTATCAATATGCGGATTAAAAGTTGCTTTATTTTTTCCCCTTAATACTTTTGATATATATGCTGCAAGTCTTCCTACCGCTGCGTTCTCGGCATTGATTACGTACCAGTTGTTTTTAATATCTTTTTTTTTAATAAACGGTGTCATTTTAATATCGCGATAACTACTAATAATATCCGCAAAAGTCAATTTATTTAAGAAAATTTATGACTTAAATTTATTACAGCAAATACTAATATTACACTCATTATCTGATGCATAGAAGCCAAATACATGTTCAATCCACTAACTAAAGTAGATATGCCAAGAGTGATTTGTAACAATAGAGCTACTAACAATATCATGTAGCTTTTTATGTAGGGTTTTTTATTAATAATATAAAATCTTATACCTATGAATAAAACATAGATTGATATGAAGTAAGCTAAAATCCTATGAATAAACTGTACTAAACTTTGAGTATTAAAAATTGAAAGTAAGCTAATATTCTCAATATTAATATCATTTGGAAAAAAAGATAAATTCATTTTAGGCCAAGTTTGATAAATTAAACCAGCATCAAGTCCAGATACAAAGGCTCCCATTATAATCTGCAAATAGATTAATAGTAATAACGATTTAATTAATAAATTTTCAATATTAAAAAAAATTTTATTATGATTTCTTGATAGATTTAAGTAACTCCAAAATAGGATAGAAATTATTATAAAAGCCAAAAATAAATGCAGGGAAAGCCTATAGTGACTTACAGAGACAAGATTTATTAAACCACTTTCTACCATATACCAACCCATAAAACCTTGTAATAATATCAAGCCAAAAACAAAATAAAAAATTTTTATCATTTTATCATTAATTTTTTTTTGAAAGGTAAAATAGATTAACGGCACTAAATATACGATGCCAATTAACCTCCCTAATAGTCTATGAAAATATTCCCAATAAAAAATTACTTTAAATTCTTCAAGAGACATGTTTGAATTTATAAATTTATATTGTGGAATGGTCTTATAAAGATTGAAATAATTTGACCAGTCACTATCGTTTAATGGAGGTAAAATACCTTTAAAAAGTTCCCATTCTGTTATGGAAAGACCAGAATTAGTTAATCTTGTTAATCCACCCACAATAATCATTATAAAGATTAAAAATATTAAGGAAATAATCCAATAATTTAATAGTTTTTGATTATAATATTGGCTAGTAAGCATTAATTAATTATATAATTTTAATAATTAATTTCATATATTCTAAATGTCGCTATGAAAAATTATAAGTTATTAAAAATAAGAAGAAAATTAGACAAATTAGATGACAAACTTCTAGTTTTAATAAAATTACGTACTAACCTCGTAAATCAAGTACTCAAAACTAAAAAATTCAAAAAGGAAATAATAGATAAAAAGCGTATTGAAAATATTCTCCGTAATATAAAAAAAAAATCAAACATAAAAAAAATTGATACCAGAATAACAAGGTCAATATGGAAAACTATGATAAGAGAGTTTATCAAATACGAATTTAGAAATTTTAAAAAATAGTTTATTTACTGTGAGGTGGTAGTTTTTTTTCTACGAATATTTCGTGTTTACGAGTATTTGGATTATATTTCTTTATCTTTAATTTAATTTTAGCTTTTTCTCCCTTGGTTGGTTTTTTTGCATAATAAACGAAAGCACTATCAGGTTTACTTTCAGGTACCATTCTAACTTTTAAATGAGTTTTTTTAGCCATAATCTTTTAATTTTTTAATCTTTTTTAATATTGTTTTTGATCTTTTGGTTACTAGTGTTTTAAAGTATTCCTTTCTTACATTATTAACTACATCTTCGTCAATATTTTTTTCATTAAAGATTTTTTTTGCCCCTTTTATAGTTAATCCCTTTTCTTTTAGTAAATATTTAATGAATTTAATTTTCTTTACCTGGGTCTTATCATAGTATCTGCGATTACCTTTAAGTAGCAGGGGTCTTATTTGTGTAAATTGTTTTTCCCAAAACCTAATTACATGGTTTAAGGGTTTTCCAGTTTTTTTATCTGTTAGCTCCAATAATTTACATAGTTCTGAAATATCAATCAATTTATCTTTCATGTATTTACTCAGTTATTTTTGATTTTAATCGAACTGATGTTTTAAAACTGATAGAAAATCTTTCAGAAATAGTAAATTTTTCTTGAGTTTTAGGATTTCTGCCCTCTCTAGCTTTTTTCAATCTTAAAACAAATTTTCCAAAATTCTTTATATTTATTTCTTTATTATCTCTTAGTTGCTCAGAAACAACATCTATTACATCTTCTGTAATTTTTTCAATTTCACTAAAAGGTAGACCTAGAAGTTTTTTAATATGATTAACAATATCTTTTTTATTAATGTCAGACTTAATTCTTTGCAACATTTAAATGACCAAGATTACTTTTAATTTGACTCATTAAGTCTCCTTTTACAATTTTATAACACAGATCAATAGAGTGATAAAAACCAATAGAGTCTGTTGAGCCATGACTTTTTACGACAGGTCCATTTAAACCTAAAAATATTGCTCCATTAAATTTTCTAGGGTCTAGTTTTTCTTTAAATCTTTTTAAACTAAAATAAGAAAATAATATTGAAAATTTACTTAATACACTTTCACTTAAAGATGTTTTTAAATTGTCTGTTATAAATTTTGCTGTCCCCTCGGCGGTCTTTAAAGCTATATTTCCAGTAAAGCCATCTGTTACTATTACATTGCTCTTTCCTTCGGTGATTTTGTTTCCTTCAACATAACCATTGAAAGATATATTATTTTTTTCACTTAAATCTTTAAGTTTTAAATATGCTTTCTTTATAGTCTCTGTTCCTTTTATTTCTTCTGATCCAATATTTAATAACGCAACTTTTGGTTTAACATCTGAAAAAATAGATTTATAAAGTGCTGAGCCCATTTCTGCAAATTCAACTAGATTGTTTTCATCGCACTCAATATTAGCTCCAAGATCTAAAACTATATTCATACCCAAGTTGTTTGGCCATAATCCTGCAAGCGCTGGTTTACTAACGCCATTAATTGTTTTTAAAATCATTCTTGAGATAACTAAAAGTACGCCAGTATTTCCCGCTGAAAGAGTTATGTCACTCTCAGATTTTGTCTGAGAGAAAACACTGTTCCACATGCTTGTGTTTTTGGATGACTTAACAGCCGTTAAAGTTGTTTCATCATCTGAGACTACAGTTGTGGTATGAAATATTTTATAAAAATTTTCGTTTATTTTATATTTTTTTATTTCATTTAAAATAATCTTTTCATCACCAAAAATGTTGAAAAAGAAATCATTATTTTTTTTATTTTTGTTAAGAAATAATGAAATACCCTCTATATTTTTATAGGGAGCATTTTCTCCACCCATTGCGTCAATAGCAATAGAAATTTTTTTATTCATTATTTTGTTAAATGTCTAAAATCTTTTTTCCGTTATAGTAACCGGTTTTTAAATCGACATGATGTGAAAGTCTATATTCGCCTGTCTTCTTATCTTCTACAACGTTTGCAGAGGAGATCTTATGATGAGATCTTCTTTTGTTGCGCTTTGAGACTGTTGTTTTACGTTTTGGTACTGCCATAACTAATACTTAAATTTATCGAGATCTTTTATCACATTTCTATTAATAATATCAAAACAAAAATTACGATATTTATCAAAGTATATTTGAAGTTTATCATAATTTCTCATTTTTTCATCATTTTTATATAAAAATTTTGATATTCCTTGAATATTAATTTTACTGTTATTTTTATCTTCAATAAACTTAACTAAAATATCATGGAACATTCGGTTACATAATTTCATTTTTTTATTTACCGTGACATCACCATGACCCATTTCTCTTAAAGTATTTTCAATATTGCGAAAAATATTATCATACAGCTCCTGAGACAATTCGTTATTGTCTTTATTAGCTTTTAAGCTTTTAATTATAATGCAAAGATGAGCGAATATTAGAACTATTCTGTTTTCAAGTTTATCAGTTAGATTTATATCTTTGTAAAAAAATCTATTTCGTGATAATTCTACTAAGTTGTTATAAATAAAATCATGCTCTTTATACTTAAAGTTAAACATTTAAAAACCTTTATTATTATTTTAATATTTTTTATATTATCGCATTGTCAATTAAAAAAGCCAGTAAAAGGTCACGGTATTAATTTTTTAGAAAATAGATCAAATAAGATAACTATTAATAGCACTAATAAAAATGATATAATTAAAATTCTAGGAAATCCTCACTCAAAGTCGATAAGTGACGAAAATTTATGGTTCTATTTTGATAGAAAATTAACTTCTAGCAATTTATTAAATATAAAAAATGATAAGCTTTTAGAAAACAATGTTTTAGTTATCAAATTTGATAACAAAGGTATAGCTGTTAAAAAAGAATTTTATAACAAAGAAGATATGAAAAAAATTGCTTATCTTGAAAAAAAAACCGAAAATCCAGTAACACGTGAAAGTTTTGTATCTAAATTCTTACAAAGTGTTAAGCAAAAAATGTACGGAAAAAGAAAATTTTAGTGTGCGATTATAGAAAGCAGTAATAAAGCTACAATATTTGTTATCTTAATCATCGGATTAACAGCTGGTCCTGCTGTATCCTTATATGGGTCACCTACAGTGTCGCCAGTTACAGCTGCTTTATGGGCTTCAGAACCTTTTCCACCATAATTTCCATCCTCAATGTATTTCTTTGCATTATCCCAAGCACCGCCACCTGCAGTCATTGAAATTGCAACAAATAAACCCGTTACAATAACTCCTAACAGCATTGCTCCTAATGAGGCTAATGCTGCTGCTTGCCCAGCAATAAATAGTATAATGATGTATAAAAATATTGGTGATAGAACTGGCAATAAAGAAGGTATAACCATTTCTTTTATTGCAGCTTGAGTTAATAAATCTACTAATCTACCATAATCAGGTTTTCGCTTACCTTTCATTATTCCAGGTATTTTTTTGAATTGTCGTATTACCTCTACAACTACTGCTCCCCCTGCTCGACCTACAGCTTGCATACCCATTGAGCCAAATAAATAAGGTAATAAACCTCCTATAAGCAATCCAATAACAACATACGGATTAGAAAGATCAAAACTTACATTTAAATTAAATAAAGTTGAAGTGCTATCATTCGAATAATATTTGATATCTTCTGTATATGCAGCAAACAACACCAAAGCTCCAAGACCTGCTGATCCTATAGCGTACCCTTTTGTAACAGCTTTAGTTGTATTGCCAACTGCGTCTAGAGCATCCGTTGTTTTTCTAACGCTCTTTGGTAATTTTGACATTTCTGCGATCCCACCGGCATTATCAGTGACAGGTCCGTACGCATCAAGAGCAACAACCATTCCGGTTAATGCCAGCATAGATGTAACAGAAATTGCTATGCCGTATAATCCAGCCAAATTATAAGTTAATATTATTCCTACAACTATTATTAAAGCTGGTACAGCAGTTGCTTCCATAGAAATTGCCAATCCTTGAATAACATTAGTTCCATGACCTGTTGTTGATGACTTAGCAACACTCTTAACTGGTCTAAAGTTAGTACCTGTATAATACTCAGTTATCCAAATTATAAGTCCAGTAATTACTAGTCCAGCAACAGAACAAAGGTATAAGTCAAACCCGGTAAAAGAAATTTCTGAATAATTATAATTTGTATTTAATCCGATTGTAGCATTTGTTAAAGGATATAAAATTAAAAGTGAAAGGATAGAAGTCGCAATAAATCCTTTATACAAAGCTCCCATAATATTTTTACTTTTACCAAGTCTTACAAACCAAGTTCCTATAATTGAAGTTAAAATACATGAACCTCCAATTGCTAAGGGATAAACCATCATATTTTGTGTTTCTGGAAAAAATATCGAAGCTAAAACCATAGTCGCAACTATAGTTACCGCATAAGTTTCAAAAAGATCTGCGGCCATACCTGCACAATCCCCAACATTATCTCCAACGTTGTCAGCAATAACAGCTGGATTTCTTGGATCATCCTCTGGAATACCCGCTTCTACTTTTCCTACCAAATCAGCCCCTACATCTGCACCTTTCGTAAATATTCCTCCGCCTAAACGAGCAAATATTGAAATTAAAGATGCACCAAAACCTAAGGCTACTAATGCATTTATTATTTCTCTACTTCCTGTATTCAAATTAAGAAGGATCAAATAATAAATTGATATTGATAATAAAGCCAATCCAGCAACTAAAAGTCCAGTTACGGCTCCTGACTTAAAAGCTATATTCAAACCAGATTGTAAACTTTTCCTCGAGGCTTCAGCTGTTCTTACATTTGCTTTCACAGAAATTAACATGCCAATATATCCGGCGACACCAGAAAGTGCTGCGCCAATAAAATAACCTAGACCTACTAGAATGTTAAAGAAATAAGTAACAATTATTAATACAATTATCCCTACGATTGCTATAGTTTTGTATTGTCGATTTAAGTAAGCTTTTGCTCCAATTTGAATGGCTTCGGCAATTTCTCTCATTTTATCATTTCCATCGCTAGCAGATAAAATTTGGCCAGAAAGTAAATAGCTATAAGCTACAGCTAAAATGCCTGAAAAGACTACTAAGTAAAGTAATTCCAAAGAAGAATTCATAAATTAAAAGTGATAAATGCCAAAATATTTTCCAAAACGCAAGCTAAAGTTTATGCTTTAATGATATAAATTCTCATAATTTCAATCTTTTCTAATCAAAAGTGATAATTTATCAAGAATAGCGTTTAAATATTTAATTTGAGCTTTTTCTAAAAAAAATTGTGAAGTTTTGATGTATTCGCTAATAATTACTTTCTTTGAATTATTATGTTTGAATAAAAGCTCAAATACAGCAGCATATATGATAATTTTTAAAAGCTTATCAGTTCTTTTTAGATTTATATCATCTTTTAAGGACTTTTCTATTAATTCCCTAATGAACTCTTCTCTTTCTAAAGTTCCCTCTGTTACATCTTTAATAAATTTTTTATATTGGCTTTTATTATAAACAATCTTTAGATCGGGATTTATAGTTTTTGAATAAATCTTCTGTATTATTCTTATTCTCGGTGTTGAATCTTCTCGCATAATTACCTTTTTAATATTTTTAAAACAGATTTAGCAGCTTCATCTCCTTTTTTTTGCGATCTTTTTTTTGCCTGTTTGAGATTTAAGCATGTAATAATACCATTTCCTATTGGTTTTTTTGATAAAATAGATAAGTACATTAGTCCATCAAATGTAGATTTACATATAAAATCAAAATGAGGTGTTTTACCTTTAATAACACAACCTAAGGCAATGAAAGCGTCAAATTTTTTGATATTTTGAGAAATTACCACTGGTATTTCAAATGAGCCATTAACATATTTTAAGAATGTTTGATTTTTGTCTTTAGTTATAGTTTTTTGAGCATTTTTGATAAGTTGCTTAGTTATATCTTTATAATAATTTGAAGCAACTATTAGAATTTTTTTTTTCATTTAATAATTTCCTGTCTTATAATCTTAATACCATAGCCTTCTAAACCAATTATTTTTTTCTTAGATCTTGATACTAAAACCATGTTTTTAATTCCTAAGTCTTTTATTATTTGTGCGCCAATACCATAATATCTTATAATATTATTTTTGTATTCTTCAAATATTTTTTGTTTAATAGACTTTTGATCTTTAATAACAATTAAAGCAAAATCATTAAATTGTGTCATGTATTTAAGAGATTTGCTAATTTCTTTATCTTTTAGCGTAAAAGAGTTTTTTGTAAATATTTTCGAGATGACTCTAACCCTAGTATGTTTTTTTTTTGTAAAGCTACCCTTTTTAATTACAAAATTAACAGTTTTTTCTAGCTTATTTTCATAATGCAAAACTTCATATTTTTGACTTTTAAAAACAATTGACTTGGTATTAATTAATTTAATTAACTTTTCGTTTTTTAATCTGAAGGAAATTAAATCTTCAATACTTGCTATTTTTAAATTATGCTTTTTTGAAAAACCTTTTAAATCTTTTAATCTAGCCATTCTTCCATCTTGATTCATAACTTCACAAATTACTGCACTAGGATTTAATCCTGCTAATTTTGAAATATCAACGGAAGCTTCAGTGTGTCCAGCTCTTTCTAGCACACCTCCACTTTTAGAAACTAAAGGAAAAACATGACCTGGAGAGACAATATCTTTTTTTTTTGAATTAAATTTTATTGCAGTTTTTATTGTTTTAGCTCTATCAAAAGCAGAGATGCCTGTTGTAATGCCTTTCTTTGCCTCAATAGATATTGTAAAAGCAGTCTGCATTCTAGCTTTGTTTAAAGACGACATTAAAGGTAATTCTAGTTGATTAACTTTTTTTTTAGTGAGTGCTAAACATATCAAGCCTCTGCCATATGTTGCCATAAAATTTATATTTTTTGAATTACATTTTGATGCTGGAATGATAAGATCACCTTCATTTTCACGGTCCTTATCATCAACAAGTATAAACATCTTTCCTCTTTTTGCATCTTTAATTATGTTTTCTATGTTTGAAAAAATTTTTTTTGACATTTATTTATTTAAATCAATAACGTATTTTACAAAAATATCAAATTCAACATTGACTAAATCATTTTTTTTTAAAAAATAAAGATTTGTCAGTTTTAAAGTATGTGGAATTATATTAATTTCAAAGTAATTTTTTTTTAATTTTGAAACAGTTAATGAAACTCCATTTATATGAATTGATGCTTTTTCAACAATTAATCTTTTAAACTTTTTTAAAATACCAATTCTTATTATCCAAGTTTTATCTAATAATTTTATTTTTAAAATTTTTCCGACTGTGTCTACATGACCTTGTGTATAATGACCTGATAGCTCATCACCAAACTTGAGGGATTTTTCAATATTAATTTTTTGACCTATTTTAATAGTAGAATAATTTGATCTAACAAGTGTTTCATTAGACAAATAAAAGTAAAGTATTTTATTTTTATAAGTTGTTAATGTTAAGCAAACGCCATTGCAGGAAAAAGAGGATCCAATCATTTTTTTTGTTATTGGTATTTTGCTATAAATTCCAAGTACTAAACTTGATTTATTTTTTTTAATGCTTTTTACAGACCCAGTATATTTTATTATTCCATTAAACATTATTTAGTTTTTCTTTATAAAGTTCATCATTAAATAAAAAGACGTCAAGTTTGTTCTTAAGTTTAATATTCTTAATCAAATTAACTTTTTCATTATTGAAACCTTTTTTTTTTAATTTAATATTTGTTTTAAAAATATAAATATTATCCAAAAATTTATTTTTTATCAAAAAATTGGTAAATTTTAATCCACTTTCAATTAATACCCTCGTATAACTCATTTTAATCAAATATTTGAAAACTAACACAAAATCATCTTTACTTTTCATTTCTTTTAATAAAATAACTTTTAACTTATACTGTTGTTTTAACCACTTTATTTTATTTTGATTTTGTGAATTTGTAAAAATTATAATTTTTCTTTTCACTTTATTTTTAAAAATCTTTAAGTTTTTGCGAATTTTAAGATTTCTATCTATTATTATTAAATCTGGTGTCTTGTGCTCAAGACCTGGTATACGACAGTTTAGTAACGAATTATCTTTATTTATACTTTCGGAAGTTGAAACTATGCAATTATACCTTGACCTTAATAAATGAGTAATTTTTCTAGAATATTTATTTGAAATCCATTTTGAGTTTTTGCTTATTGTAAAATAATCTTTAGATATGGCAATTTTACAGTCAATTAGCGGAAGTTTATTTTTATGTAAGTTGAAATAACTTCTGTAAAAATTACGGCCTTTTTTTTCAAGTAAGTTGCTATGTGTTTTTATTCTATGAAGTCTAAATTTTTTTTTAGATTTTTTTTTTGATCTATTGTCTATATCGTAAATAGAAAAAAAAACATTTTTTATACCTTTTTTAATTATCTTATTTACACAAGGCGGTGTTTTACCATAATGAGAACACGGTTCTAATGTCGAATAAATATTCGCACCTTTAAAATTAATTTTTTTTTTTAATGCGTTACTTTCAGCATGTGGCCTTCCATTGCAAGATGTATAACCACTTGAAATAACAGAACCATTTTTTTCAATTATACAACCGACTGCAGGATTTGTGTTAGTTGAGCCGAGATTAATTTCTGCCTGATGAAAAGCTAGATTTAAGTAGTTAAGATGATTTTTAACAAATTTATCTCTTTTTAGGTTTGCCATGTAACTCATCAATATAACTGCCGAATTCACCAATTTCTTTGAAATTTGTATATACAGAGGCAAATCTAATATAAGCAATTTTGTCTAATTCTTTTAATTCAGCCATCACTTTTTTACCAATCACTCCAGATTGAATTTCAGACTGCCCGAGTTCTTCTAGTTCTCTAGAAATCTTTGAGACTACTTTTTCAGTTGTATCAGAGTCTATGGGTCTTTTTTTTAAAGCAGTAAATAAAGATTTTGCCAGTTTTTCTCTATCAAAAGGAGTTCTACGTCCATTTTTTTTTATAACTGTAAGTTCTCTAAATTGAACTCTTTCAAAAGTAGTGAATCTTTGTCCTCCGCCACAAGTGCAAACTCTTCTTCTTCTTATAGCTGTGCCATCTTCAGTAGGCCTTGAATCGACAACCGAGGTATCTTTTTCTCTGCAAAAAGGACAAATCATATTTAAATAAATTATTAATAATTATAAATTGGAAAAGAAGAACATAAGTCTATAACTTCTCTCTGTACTTCTTTTTCTATTTTACTGTTATCGCCAGGGTTACTTGATAGACCCTTGATCACTCTAGTTATTAATTGGCCAACTATTTTAAATTCTTCTGACTTAAATCCTCTTGTAGTAGCTGCAGGAGTACCAAGTCTAATACCAGATGTAATCATTGGGCTCTCTGTGTCAAAAGGAATACCATTTTTGTTACAAGTTATATTTGCTCTGCCTAAACTTTCTTCAGCATCTTTACCAGTAACTTTGTAGGGCCTTAAGTCCACAAGCATAAGATGCGTATCTGTTCCACCAGAAAAAATTTCAAAATTATTGCTTATCAAAGTGTCGCTTAAGACTTTGGCGTTATTAATCACATCCTTAGTATAAATTTTAAAATCTTTACTTAACGCCTCTTTAAAACAAACTGCCTTACCGGCTATAACATGCATTAATGGGCCTCCTTGCAGACCTGGAAATACTGCACTATTAAATTTTTTATTTAAAGTTTCATTATTTGTTAAAATTATTCCACCTCTGGGACCTCTTAAAACTTTATGAGTTGTAGATGTGACAACGTCAGCATATTCGAGTGGATTTGGATATGCTCCGCCTGCAACTAAGCCGGAAAAATGTGCCATATCAACTAACAAGAAAGCATTTACTTTATCACATATCTCTCTAAATTTTTTAAATTCTATTACTCTTGAATAAGCGCTTCCGCCGGCAATTATAAGTTTAGGTTTATGCTCTAAAGCTAATTTTTCAATACTTTCATAATCTATTAATCCAGTTCTTGGGTTTACATCGTAATGAACTGCCTTAAACCATTTTCCAGACTGAGCTGGTTTTGCTCCATGAGTTAAATGACCTCCTGAGTTTAAACTCATTCCTAATATAGTGTCACCTGGTTTAATTAAGGCAAGATATACTGCTCCGTTAGCCTGAGCTCCTGAATGTGGTTGTACATTTGCAAATTTGCAATTAAATAGTTTTTTTACTCTTTCAATAGCTAAATTTTCTGAAATATCTACATACTCACAACCTCCATAATATCTTTTGCCAGAATATCCTTCCGCATATTTATTTGTAAGAACTGATCCTTGAGCTTCTAAGACAGCTCTAGAAACAATATTCTCTGAAGCAATAAGTTCAATATGATTTTTTTGTCTCTCGTATTCTTTCGAAATAGAGTCAAAAATTTCCATATCTGAATTTTTTAAATCTTTTTCAAAAAATTGATTTAATATTCCAGTAATTTTAGTTGCAGTAGACATTTAAATTTTTCTAACTCTCCTTTGGTGCCTTCCACCTTCAAATTTAGTTTTCAAAAACATTATAACAACACTTTTTATAACTTTCTTTTTAGTAAGTCTTGAACCAATACATAGTATATTAGCATTATTATGTTGGCGAGACAATTGGGTAGATTTTAAATTATAGCCTACAGCTGCTCTTATTCCTCTTATTTTATTAGCAGAAATTGCCATACCGGTTCCTGAACCACATACAAGTATACCAACGTCGCTCTTTTTAGCTAATACTCTTCTAGAAACTTTTTTAGCAAAGTCAGGATAATCAACAGATTTATCGGTAAAAGGACCTAAATCAATGATTGATATTTTCGAATTAACAATTATTTCTTTAATAAACTCTTTAATCTTAAACCCAGCATGATCTGAAGAAATACATATTTTTTTAAAAATTGATTTCAACTTAATTGAATCTATTTTCTAACATGCAGGCAACAATGTGAATTCGATTTTGCTCCCCGCCATTAAAAAAATTATGGTATCTGGTATTATTAGTTATCCAAACTTTCCCATCCGCAGGCATGTGTTTAGCAACATCTTCAATAACCATTTTACATCCTGGATTTGTTATAATTGGGATGTGTAATCTTGGTTCTGGATCTTTATGCCAACTCAAAGTAGATCTAGGTTCTTTTAATAAAATTCTTATTCTTCCAATTTTAAATTTAGATTTTAATTTGTTATAAACTTCTTCAAAATAAGTATCTTTAAAGTCTTTTACAAGCTCTGTATACTTAACCTCATCAATAGGTTTGTCTCTAACAACTTCTTTTCCAGAATCATCAGGTTTAGTCCAATAGATACCTCTTACGTTGTGGCCTTTAATAGAGTCCTCATCACCAGGTATTTTGTTCATTGGTATAGCAGCAAAATTTGTTATGCCTAAAGTATGATATTTTGACTTTTTTAGAATATTTTCTAAATCTTTCCTAAGTAATTTAATATCAAATTGAAGCTCAGGTACTTGATAAAAGTCAACTGATTGTGAAGAATTTGTCATATTAATTTTTTAGATTACTTTGCTTATAAGGTATAATAATATATTTGTCGCATTAAAAACATAGAATAATATATAAAAAAATGAGGATATTGGGGAAATTTCCATCAACAAGATTGAGAAGAGTTCGCAGTTCGGATTGGATTAGAAGATTGGTAGCAGAAAATAACATTTCTGCAGATGATTTGATATTACCGATTTTTTTAACAGATGGTAAGAATAAAATTGAAAAAATTAAAGGCATGCCTGAAGTTTATCGGTATTCTCTGGATAGTTTAAATAAGATTTTAGATAAAGCTAGTAAATACAAAATACCAATGGTAGCTCTATTTCCCCATACAAATGAAACTAGAAAAAACAAAATTGGATCAGAAGCATTAAATGAGAACAACTTAGTTTGTAAAGCGATAAAATCAATAAAAAAAAGATATAAAAACTTA
>MDSV01250042.1_pt1 | contig 16333 bp, 15 predicted proteins | sample 810851 | NCBI WGS metagenome assembly MDSV01 (sample SAMN05326640, study PRJNA326480) | marine metagenome | isolation source: seawater | place: Atlantic Ocean: North East | collected 2012 | reverse complement strand
GTGATTGCCTCATTTCCAAGCCAACAAATACGAGTGAGCCAATAATTCCCACCATACCCAAGAGTTGTATTAAATCCTCGATTGCTATCTTACTCATTACTCAATTACCTCCCCTTCAATAGGCTCTTTTTCAGGCCGTATAGTATTAATCACGATGTTTATCTTCTCACGGCTATCTACCGCTTTTTCAAAGGTACTGATAGGTAACAACCTATCCATTACTAACTTTTGCGCGACTGCTTGGTTCTTGTGGTTATCATCCAAAGCGGTGCGTACGACCTTCTCAAGCACCTTGGGTGCGTCTGGATGCCCCAAGAGTGTTTGCTTCAACTCAAGTTGTCTAGCCCGCATTCCTGCTGGCCTGCCACGTTTTACAGGTGTTTTACTCAGTATGTGTTATATCCTAATATTAATTGGTTGGAGGCGAGCATGATTCAAATTCTTAAAAAATATCGGTTCTTTGTATTTATGGTGCCACCTGCTTTGATAATGTTCGTTGACTTGCTGCTCGGCGTAGAACTACCCTCGCCCGTGAATTTTCTTGGCTCATGCTCTTTCATACTCGCGTGCATATCAGTTCCTGCCGGCTTTGGTAAAGAAGAAAAGCAGCCGGAAGATGGTTATGAAAAATAAAGTCAGTCAAGCCGTACTATTTGGTTACTTATGCACCTGCTGGTTAATTTTCGGATACGGCATCTATCAGTTCATTTCCGGTGAATCACTAGGCGGAGAGTACGTTGCATCTATCGTAATGATGGTTGCTCTGTTGCCTGGCATCTTGGATATGCGACAGAAATCTAAAGCCTAGACATAGAAGGCACATGTTCAGACTCGTCTGTCACACTTGTAACGCTTGATGCATGTTCTTAACAAGCGTGCCATCTGGTTTTTGCTTTGGTTTAAGATTCTTTACTTGCAGTTCAGTGAGCGGTTTAACGACTTTCGGCATAAGTTCCACCATCAGTTCCACCATTAAATATATTTTTTTGGCGGAACCTCAGAGTTACGCATCGAAATCGAATTGTATTATAACGTATTGATATATGGGATTATTTTCACGAATCGTGACGAGATGTTACAAAGATTTGGTGTCCCCGGCAGGGGTCGAACCTGCAACCTACGCCTTAGGAGGGCGTCGCGCTATCCAGTTGTGCCACGGGGACTCATGGCAAAGTATATCGTAAGCTCGCCCGCTAGCCGATATCTGTCACCAATATAGAGGCCACGGTGACGCAAGATATTCAGACACAGACCCTCATTCAGCTATGTAAGCCGCAGCTTCGGAGATTTCCTAGCTGTTCTTTCGCTACTTGCTAAATTTCCTGCTGTTAGCCCGGCGCTTTGCTGTTTTGGCATTCACTGGCGGACGCAGTTGCAGAGTCGTTCGCTAGCCACTAAAGTCAGACAGCAATTGCATTCGGATGTTTGGCACCATGATAAGACTCTCCTGGCAGTGTAAGGAGTTTTCAGCTCTCAGTAATGAGGAGTTGTACTGTATTCTTAGACTTCGTGCCGAGGTCTTTATAGTGGAGCAGGAGTGTATTTACCAGGATATCGATAACAGCGATCAGGTTGCTGTGCATATGCTAGGCAGGCATGAAGAAAAGCTGGTTTGCTACGCTCGACTGCTACCACCGGGGGAAAAATACCCGGCAGCGTCAATCGGGCGAGTGGTGACCAGCCAGCGCGAGCGCCGGGGCGGTCACGGCAAGCAACTCATGGCTCGCTCGATCGCCTACTGTGAGGAAAAATGGCCCGGAAAGGGGCTGACTATATCTGCACAGCAGTACCTGGAATCGTTTTACCAGGAAATGGGGTTCGTCACCGCCAGCTCACCTTATCTTGAAGATGGCATTGCCCATGTCCGGATGACTCGCGACACTTAAACGCTGAATCGACTCAAAGTTCAATCGCTATGATAAAGCGCTTTCGCCGCATCATAGCTGGCCAGGGTTGCCTCGCGCTGCTCAGGGCGAGCCCAGGTAATACCGATAATTGCGAGCGACGCGAGCAAGAAGCCCGGCACGATCTCATAAAGATCATAAATCCCACCGTGGAGGTTGGACCACAGCACTACGGTAACCGCTCCAATAAGCATACCGGCCACCGCTGCCATCGCGGTCATTCCGCGCCAGAACAAAGAGAACACGATGACAGGCCCGAACGCAGCTCCAAATCCGGCCCAAGCATAGCTTACCAGATCCAATACTCGGCTTTCCCTGTCACTGGCAATAATCAAGGCCAGAATCGCAATCACAATCACCGCAATGCGACTCACTGCAACCAGTTCTCTATCTGTCGCTTCTGGACGAATAAAAACACGATAGATGTCCTCGCTTATCACGCTGGATGAAACCAGGAGCTGCGAGTCAATAGTCGACATAATGGCCGATAAAATGGCGGCGGTGATAATACCTGCAACCCAGGGATTAAAGAGGTTCTGACTCAGATTGATGAATACAGTCTCTGGATTGTCCAAGGGCGCGTTCGCAAAGTAGGCGATTCCTGCAAGTCCTGTTGTGGCCGAACCAAAGAGAACAATAACCATCCAAATCATCGCAAGTCGGCGGGCAGGTGCTAGCTTCTGCGGGCTCTCAGCGGCCATGAACCGCGCCAAAATATGGGGCTGCCCCACATAGCCAAGGCCCCAGGCCACTAAAGAGATAAACGCCAAGAAGCCAAGATCACCGGATAAATCAGTGCTGGCTGGATTGGCAGCCTGCATTTCGCTGACAACTGTAGAAATGCCACCTGACCCCATAACTACTGCGACAGGCGCAATCAGCAAGGCCAGTAACATAAGCACAGCCTGAATAGCATCGGTCCAGGCCACTGCAAGGAAGCCACCAATAAAGGTATAGGAAACGATGATAAATGCACCGGAGAATAGCGCTACCGAATAGTCCAGACCAAAGCTATTCTCGAACAGGATAGCCCCTCCAACCAGCCCGGAGGCGGTGTAGAAGGTAAAGAACACCAGGATAACGCTTGCTGACAAGCAGCGAATGATTCGAGAGCGATCCTGAAAACGATTCTCAAAGTAATCCGGCAGGGTGAGTGAGTTATTGGCGTGATGGCTGTATACCCGCAGCGGTCTGGAGACAAACAGCCAATTGCAGTACGCGCCTACTGTCAGGCCGATGCCTATCCAAATCTCGCTTAATCCAGAGAGATAGATAGCGCCAGGCAGGCCCAACAGTAACCAACCGCTCATATCAGAGGCACCAACACTCAGCGCGGTGACGACAGCACCCAGCTTGCGGCCTCCGAGAATATAGTCACCGAGATCATGGGTTTGTCGGTAAGCCTTGATGCCAAGGGCAAGTATCAGGAGTAGATAGGCGACAAATGTCACCAGCAGCGGCGCGTCAAAATCCATACAGTAGACTCAAGCAATCATGGGCGAAGTGCGAATGCCATTCTACTGTAATTGCTGACTCAACAGCGGCTTTTGTTACAGCAAATATTGACATGCGCAAGGGCCGATTGCTACTTGCCTTCGCGGCACCGCCGTCATGCTCATTCATTGAACTAACTGGCTAAGGCAGCCTCTCTATATAGTAAAATTATTACTTTTTTATTAACAAAATCACGTTAAAAAAGTAAATACTTTGTTTAATAGGCCGATATAACTCCTAAACTACCCGGCGCCAATTATTATGCCCGTGACCAGCAACTCATCCCTTTCCGCCTCACAGGAGTCGATCCTCCGACGCCTCAAGATGCGTGGCCCGCAATCTGTAAAAATACTGGCAAAACAATTGGCTATCACAACTATGGGGGTACGCCAGCACCTTACGGAACTCGACCAAAAAGGCCTGGTAGAAGCCAAGCCAGAAACTCGACAACAAAGAGGTCGCCCGCTGCACTACTGGCAACTGACGGCCCTGGGTCACCAACACTTTCCAGATGCCCATGACCAAACCGCTGCCAGTCTTATAACTGCGCTTCGCAACACCCAGGGTGAGAAGGTGCTGAGGGAATTGATCGATCAGAGCGAGGCCCAGCAGTTGCCGGCTTATCGGCAGCAGCTCGAGGCGGCTGGGCCCGAACTGGGGCAAAAGCTCATGATTCTGGCAGAGATGCGCACGGCAGCTGGGTTTATGGCAGAGATTCGCTTGCTTCCAGATGGCTGGCTGTTGATCGAGAACCATTGCCCCATTTTTCAAGCTGCCAGCACTTGCCAGCATTATTGTCAGGCAGAATTGGAGTTTTTGCGGGCGGTGCTCGCTGAATTTGCCGACGTGGAGCGCACGGATCATCTACTGGCGGGTGCCAGGCGCTGTGCCTACAAAATTAGCGCCGGGAAAGCCACGCAGACGCAAGCAGTGTAACCTCAAGCGGCAAATTTCAGTCCGCAAACCTCGTCAAACCGAGATAGACCCTGAAATTTTCCGCATCAAGCTCAGGAATATCACCGGATTGCTGGTATATTGAGCCACCGGAAAGCGGCCTACCGCTTCTGTTTTCGCCTGTTATTTGAACAGGTGCTAAACCGAGGGGCGAAATCAAACCTGGAATGACTGGATCACGGAGTTGTTAGTGCAAAACAATAAGCTTGCAATCGGAATTGGGCTCGGCGTAATCCTGATTCTTGCCATTGCCGCCGCCCCCAAGCTCATCGGGCTGAGTTTGCGTGATAACACGGTCGATACCTTGTTTTCGCTGATCCCTCCAGAGACCCGACAACAGCTTGCTATCACGGAAACCAGCTTCGAAGACGGCTGGTATTCATCCTCAGCAGAGTTTCAGGTTGATTTCACCCCATTCGCGCTGGATGAAACACTGAGCGGCAGCCTGGCGTTCGAATTTAGCCATGGCCCCGTCATCCTGACACCAAAGGGCATGGAGTTCGGCCTGGTTCATGCCACAATCACACCACGCTTTGCCAGCAAAGAAATCACCAAGGCGCTGACCCAGGTGCCTTTCGAGTTGCCTGAAGTTACATTTGAGTTATTCGCCGGCTTCGATCAGTCCCTGCTGTTAGAGCTGACCATTGCGCCCGTGACCATCACCGAACCCGCGGCCAGTGTGAGCTTTGAAGGCCTTACCGGCACCTTGCTGGCAAACCCTGATATGTCTGCTGAAATTCAGATGATGATGGGTGGTCTGCGCGCAACAGAATCTGAATCCGGCATGGGTTTCGAACTGGCATCCATGCAACTGGCCAGTAGCAGCGAACAGATGAACAACCTGTTTGCACCCAGCGACCTCCTGTTGTCGATTCCATCCATATCCAGCCAGTCTCCGCTCCAGTTTAGCGTCGAAGGGGTGGAAGCCCAGTCCCGTGTGCGGCCAGGCATAGATGCCCAGCGCCAAATCGATGTGTATCAGCGTTTTAATATAAACAATATCAGCAGCGATATTCCAATTCGGTCACTTTCCTGGACCACTGAAGTCAATGAATTACAAACAGCGCTGGTGAGCGCCTATTTCGACTTAATAGCGAACTTCCAGCAGCAAATGGCCGCTGGCAGCGGTGCTATGCCGTCTGAAGAGGATGCACTTGAACTGGCCTTACTTTTGGCACAGAACGGCCTGGTGTTTAACAACCAGGTTGCTGCGAATATTTATGATGGCGACAATCAGGCCGATATCAGGATACGGTGGCTAGGACTACCGCAACTTCAGTCCATGGAAGAAATTGAAATTTCGGAAGTGATCGCGGCTCTGGAAGTTGAAGTCAACGTCTCACTGGATCTGGAAGCCATAATGCGAAGCCCTGCGGCAGAAATGGTAGACCCCTACGTTCAACAGGGCTACGTCTCCATCGATAACGGGCGGCTGCTACTCGATGTGAGTCTCGCTAATAGCGAGCTCACTATCAATGGTGAAGTGACCCCTCTGGATCAGTTTCTCTAGGCAGTAAAACTTGCAGCCCTCCAAAGTAGACAATCCAACTCGTCATCAAGACGAGCCCAGAAAACTATTCAGTTATCCCAAGTACTGGGCCGAGTGCTATGGTCCTGCGCCCTATCTGCCAATGTCACGAGCGGAAATGGATGAATTGGGCTGGGATAGCTGTGACATTATCATCGTCACCGCAGATGCCTATGTCGACCACCCCAGCTTTGGCATGGCCGTTGTCGGCAGATTGCTGGAAGCCCAGGGGTTCAGAGTTGGCATCATTGCGCAACCGGAGTGGGACTCTGCCGAGCCGTTCAAGGCGCTTGGGCAGCCCAATTTATTCTTCGGCGTAACCGGCGGCAATATGGATTCGCTGATAAATCGCTATACGGCAGACCTGAGAATCCGCAGCGACGACGCCTATACCCCTAACGCGGAGGCCGGTAAACGACCAGATCGCTCCGTCATCGTGTACAGTCAGCGCTGTCGCGAAGCCTACTACGACACACCGATCGTAATTGGCGGCATTGAGGCTAGCCTTCGACGCATTGCCCAGTATGACTATTGGAGTGACAAGGTCCGGCGCTCAATCCTGATAGATTCCAATGCTGACATTCTCCTGTTCGGTAATGCAGAACGTGCGCTGGTGGATCTGGCACACGACGTTGCCAACGGCAGAACCATTACCGACTGCTGGGATATGCGAGGCACTGCCCGGGTTTGCGACGGCCCACCTACTGGCTGGACCGAAATCGATTCTACCCGCATCGATTGGCCAGCAAAGATCGACAAACTCCCAAACCCCTATGAGTATCAGCACGACAAGAAAGATTCAGGCGACGAGCCCAATGGGGAGCCTGATGCGCCAGCACCGGTCAAGATAATCCCCCTGCCACTGCAGAGGCAGAGCGATTACGACAAGACAACCAGCTATATCCGCTTGCCATCCTTTAATAAAGTGATAAATGACCCTGTTTTGTACGCGCATGCGTCTCGAGTGCTTCACCAGGAAGCCAACCCTTACAACGCAAAACCCCTGATTCAAAAACACGGCACAAAAGACGTGTGGGTGAATCCTCCGCCGATTCCCCTAGATACGGATGAGATGGACTGGGTTTTCGGTCTTCCCTTCCAGCGTCGACCCCACCCAAGCTACGGAGACGCTCGGATTCCTGCTTATGACATGATCAAAACTTCCGTGAACATTATGCGCGGATGTTTTGGTGGCTGCACTTTTTGTTCAATTACGGAGCATGAGGGCAGGATAATACAGAGCAGGTCGGAGGACAGCATTCTTAGAGAGATCGAAAAAATACGGGATCAGGTACCTGGTTTTACTGGAACGATTTCTGATCTTGGCGGCCCTACCGCCAATATGTACAAATTAAACTGCAAGTCGCCGAAGATCCAAAAGACCTGCAAGCGCCTCTCCTGTGTATACCCCAATATCTGCAAACACTTGAATACCGACCATAGCCCAACCACGCAACTGTATCGTAAGGCTCGAGCGGTCGATGGCGTAAAGCGCATCGCCATTGCATCTGGCCTGCGCTATGACCTCGCGCTGAAGGACCCGGAGTATATTGAAGAGTTGGTTACTCATCATGTTGGCGGATACCTGAAAATTGCGCCGGAGCACAGCGAAGATCAAACCCTGTCGAAAATGATGAAACCCAGTATCTCTGCATACGATGAGTTCAAGAGATTATTTGATCTGTATTCGCGCAAGGCAGGCAAAAAACAGTACCTTATCCCCTACTTCATCGCCGCCCATCCGGGCTGTGACGAAGAAGATATGCTGAACCTTAGCCTGTGGCTGAAAGAGCACAAATTTAAACCAGACCAGGTGCAGACGTTCTATCCATCGCCCATGGCTTTGGCCACCGCGATGTATTATTCGGAACGTAATCCCCTACAAAAATTGCGCTACAAAGGCGAGAAGTTGAGCGTTAGCAAAGACATCGATCAGCGCCGATTGCAAAAAGCCTTTCTGCGGTATCACGATGAGAAGAATTGGCCCATGCTGCGGGAGGCACTGAAGCGGCTGGGCAGAACTGATCTGATAGGATCAGGGAAAGGCAGTCTGATTCCTCCACCCACAGAAAAAGCCAAACGAGATCGCAAACAGCGACGCCGCCGCTGAAATTAGCGTCTCACCTGGAGATTAATTTCTTCCAGAATACGCCACTCCCCTGCCTCACGACCTAACAGCAATTTCTTCTGCGTATCATCCTGATATGTCGGTGACCGATAGTTAAGCCAGAAGTGCACTTCAATCACTCCAGCCTCCTCACCGATGTACTGAAAATCACTCAATTCGAGTTCTATCCAGCCGGCATTGTCGATGACGCGCTCACGACTGCTGCGCCAGGCAGACACCGAATCCTGATAACGGGGTTCAAACTCGGCATGGTAGGCGGAAAAATATGCCCCTAGGGATTGCGCTTGCCAGGCATCAACCCAGGCAGCAATAAACTGCTCTAGCACGCCGAGATCAAAATTACTGCTGGCATCTGTTTCAACACTTGGTTCATTGCTCCCAGCCACTAGCGCGGGTGCTGCAATCGTCGACTGCGGCGCAGTCGCCATCTTCACTATAGCCAACTCTGCGACCCCGCTATCCACTTCAACTACCTCATCTTGAAGCGCTGCGGACTGGACAGTCTCTATTTGAATCTTAGCCTGCGCTGGCTGCTCCGCAGCTGCCGCCACAATGGCTTCGTCAACAGCCGCTGCTTCCTGCTCTAGCCCACTGATACTGCTGGCAGTGCCTTCTGATTCGTCGAGCCTTTCTTCAACAACTGCCAGGGAGCTCTCCCCGGTGCTTTCTTCCGTACTTTGTTGTTCGGCACTTTCCCCAATGTTTTCTGCTGTCTGCGCCTGCAGCGTGCCATAAATGGCCGGTTCCGCAATTGATGCGAGGTCGATGCCGCGCTCCTTGGCCGTCACCAGCACTAGGCCGGAGTCCGATGCCTCTGTAACAGTTGTCTCTGACAACGCTCCCTGGACCGAGGAGGCCCCAACGGCGATCACTGTCGCTATCGTGCCCGAAGCCGGTGGATTTGATTCAGGCTCGGTCTCAGGGCGTCCTGTTCTAACTGAATCAGCGACTTCCGCTGAGAACTCGTCTGTCTGCAGCGCTAATGCAGTAACTTCGTTGATCGCGACAGCATTTCGCGTGCCAGCTGCCGTCCTACTGCCAGCCGTTTGAATCGCCTCGGCTTCCTGCGCACTTTGAAACAGTAGGTCTGTATCAACACTATTGGCAACCAGGCCTTGCACGACTGGCGCTGGAAAAAGCCCATTACCAGGCTGGTTGAGTAGCCGATAGATCAATCCCACACTCACAACCAACATCACTGCAGCTATTGATATCAGGGTGTTCATCTTACTGTTGGTGTAGCGAAAGCCAACAGTTGGCAAGGCCTGCTCGCCGTTAGCCGCGCTAAATATTTTTACCAATTCAGTCTTGCTAATAGGATGCAACTCTGCGCTTTTTTTCCTTGCCGCCACAATGAATTGACACATGTTTGCTGCGGAGCCCGGAAATCCTTTGCATAGCTTGAAGAAATAGCCGATGGCGGAAGGTTCTAACTGCAATCCTGGCAAACCGGCCATGTCGACGAAGCGGTAAAAGGACTGGGCGAGCTCTTCCTCATTCATTGGCTCGAGTTTGAATTTGTGGGAAACATTAAGCAGCAGCGACTTGAACTCACTGTTGGACAGAAGTCGCTTTTCAAGGCCGGGTTCGCCACACAACAGGACATTCAACAGGCGTTTTTTATTCACCTGCACTTCCGCCAGGCGATAAATCTCAATCAAGGTGATATTAGTCAACAGATGTGCGTCATCAAAAATGAGAATGACTCGCTTCTGATTCTGCTCCTGCAGGGCATCTTCGAGGATACGGGCGAAATTAGCTGATAACGGTAAATCAAATTCCTGCGCCAGGGCCGCCCGCAGCATGCCTGGCGATTCAATGGCTTTACCGAAATATATGACTTTAAGCCCCTTACAGCGGAGGTATTGAGTCAGCTTAGTACACAGGACGCTTTTCCCTGTAAGCGGATTGCCTAGCAGCTTCACAAAAGCTTCAGGTAATGTCAGCGCTTCCACAAGTGCCTTCAGCACTTGAATATAGGGGCCATCGCTAAAATAGAATGATCGGTTTTGGGTCATTTTTTATCAAGGGATTACACGGCGGAGTGACAGTTTGCTTATAATTCGGCTAGCAACGGATTAGTCAGTATCCTTCCGGATATTGAGCTCAATATTTGTCAAAATACCACGCAATATATTCAATTCCATGACGTCAATTCGAATTCGGCCAAACAGCCGCCGCATGCGCTGCATCAGTTGTCGAGGATTACCGGGGTCGTGAAAGTTGATCGCCACCATCACTCTTTCAAGATGGTCGTAGAAATGCTCTACCTGATCTCCGGTCGCCTTCGCCTGATCCCAATATTCATCTTCTTTCCTATCTGATTGGTCGGCTAGTTTGAGAGCGGCTTTACGTATTTCGTAACTCAACACCATGACAGCTGCTGCCAGATTGAGTGAGCTGTAGTCATCATCGGCAGGAATTTGCACATGAAAATGGCATTGCTGCAGCTCCTCGTTGTTGAGACCGGCGTCTTCGCGACCGAAAACTAGCGCCACTTCTGCTTGTTGGCTCTCTGTTACAACCTTCTCTGCACTCTGTTCAGGCGTCAGCATTGGCCAGGGAATACTCCGGGATCTGGCACTTGTGCCTATGACAAGACTGCAGCCGGCAATGGCCTGCTTGAGGTCACTCACCACTTCGGCTCCCTCAAGGACATCGAGTGCCGAAGCGGCACGGCCCACGGCGACCCCGCTCGGAAATTCTAGTGGCTCCACCAGAGTCAGCCGCTGCAGACCCATGTTTCGCATAGCGCGGGCGGCAGCGCCGATGTTCCCTGGGTGAGATGTATTAACGAGGACTATTTTGACTTTGGTGAGATCGATCATGATTTATCTGCAGGGACCCTAAAACCCCGATTATAACAGCAACCGGGCCCAGGCATGGATTACCACCGGCAGGCGAGAGTCTGGTATCATACGCCGCTTCAAACGTCTCAGATCGGTACCCGGTCTGCGGAGGTGACCGCTCTTTCAAACTCAGGATTCCCGGATGCACCCGCTAGTTACAATTGCCCTTCGCGCGGGCAGAGATGCCGCAGATGTCCTCGCCCAGCAAAGCCAACGCCTGGATCGTATCCAGGTTGTTCAGGATGCCGAAGGCAAGGACGTGACTTCTGTCGAAGTGGATGCGGACAAATCATTGCTCTATCACATTCAAAATGCCTATCCCAATCACAACATCGAATCACGTATTTCTGGCGCACAGTCGGGCAAGCCGGGTGAACCCAAGTGGCTGCTGGAGCCCGCAGTCGGGTCAACAAATCTATTAAGTGGATTCCATGCCTTTGGTGTCGCCATTGCTATTGAGGTCAACGAACAACTTTCGCATGCGGTTGTAATATGCCCGCTGTTGAATGAAGAATTCACCGCGACTCGAGGTGCGGGCGCACAGCTGAATTCGCGTCGCTTACGGGTCAGTCCAAGCGATGAGCTGCGCGGCGCACTGATAGGCATCGACCCAACCGACCTTGACCCAATTCTGCTTTCCGGTATCCAAACTACCCTGCTCCAGGCTGGCTGCGCGCCCAGAATGCTTGGGGAAACTACTCTGGATCTGCTGCAAGTTGCTGCGGGCCGCTATCGGGCTGGCTGGGGATTACCAACATCGCCAGCAGGCTTGCACGCTGCGGCATTGATTCTGCAGGAAGCAGGGGGCATCTGTGGAACAGAATCAGGCAGCCCTGCTTTGGCAGCTGGCAAGGAGCTGCTGTTTGCAAACCCCAGGATCTTTAAACAACTGGTAAAAATCCGGCACCAGGCTGGAGCCTGAATGCAATAATATGTGTTGGAGCAATGATTTCGGACAGAAAAGGGTTATTCTGCGGTCAGAAGCTCGCCCGTATCTGCATTTTTCTCGAGCCACTGCATACTAGTGCAATATTCAACTTGGGCTGTTAGGTAGTTTAATGATCCAGAAGTCATCAAACGGCAACACACTGGTCGAAGGATCAATTCAGAAATCCCTAATTCGTATGACTATGCCGATGATAATCGGCATGATGATGCTCTTCACTTTCAGCCTGGTGGATACCTGGTTTATCAGTTTCCTTGGCACCGAATCTCTTGCCGCTATCAGCTTCACTTTTCCTATCACTTTTACCGTAATGAGCCTGGCTATTGGACTTGGCATTGGCGCGTCAGCGGTCGTGGCCAAGTGCGTTGGCGGCTCCGAGTATGAAAAAGCCAAGGAAGCAGCGACCGTAATTAACTACATCTCTCTATCGCTTGCCGTCATCGTCGCCCTTACTCTCTGGCTTTTTATGGAGCCACTGTTTGCGCTTATGGGCGCAAGCGAAGAGCTGATGGTGTTGATTCGACAGTACATGTATGTCTGGTTTCCCGGCAGCGTGCTCGTTGTTTGCATCATGACAGGCAACAGTGTTCTGCGCGCATTTGGCGACACCAAGACGCCCAGCATGTTGATGGCCGCCGCAGGCCTGGCCAACGCCATCCTCGATCCACTCCTGATATTCGGTGTCGGCCCATTTCCAGAGCTTGGTATTCAGGGTGCCGCCTGGGCAACGGTGCTAGCCTGGTCGATGGGCTTTACCTACCTTATCTACCTGCTTGTGGTTAAACAGGAAATCGTCGCGCGCGCCATACCCAGTAAAGAGGCGTTTCGCACGTCGGGCCGGGACATGCTGCGAATTGGCGTCCCTGCTGCGGGCGCGAACATGATGACACCATTGGCCGCAGGCATCATGACCGCTATCGCTGCCGGCTTTGGCGGTACTGCAGTGGCGGCATATGGAGTCGGCGCCAGACTGGAACCCATGGCAACGTTACTAGTGCTGGCCATGTCTTCTTCACTACCACCATTGATCAGCCAGAATTTGGGAGCCGGGCGTCTTGACCGGGTTGAAGAAGCCTATCGTATCGCCACCCGATTTATTGTGGTCTGGCAACTAGGCATCTATCTGGTGCTGGCACTCACTGCCCCGCTAATTGCCACGCTTTTCTCGGATGATCCGGGGGTGACTGAAGCGATAAGATTGTTTCTATGGATCATGCCGCTGGGATACGGCTTGCAGGGGGTCATTATTCTTACGAAATCGAGCCTGAACGCACTGCACAAGCCGCTGTCGGCCTTATATCTAAGCATTGCGCGCTTCTTTGTGTTCTACGTCCCCCTTGCCTGGATTGGCAGCATGTACCTGGGCCTGTTTGGCTTCTTTGCGGGGGCAGTGTGCGGAAATTTTCTGATGGCTGCGATATCATGGCATACGTTTAATCGTGCCCTGAGCGGCGATCAAGTGCTGCAGCAAAAAGCAGCCCAGACCTGAATCAACGCCCGAAGAAGTTGATAACGTTCTTAACGAAGCCTGTATCTTCCTTGGCACCAGGCGGCATTTGGGCAGCTTCTTCTGGCACGTTCTCGGCAGCTGCTGGTTCGGCTTCGGTGAGCGTAAAACTTTTGTCCTCAACTGTTGCCGCAGCTGTCTCGCCATTTTCCTCACTCTCAGAGTCAGAATAGCTCAGCCGATTATTGGCTTCCTGAAAAGCCAGCATTTCCATACAAATCTCGTTGTACTCATCGGCTGTCAACAGCTCGGGACGCTCCTTCATATTGAGCGTGAACTGTTTGTCATTAGCCGCCGACAGGTAGTGGAGATTTTTCTTGTTTTCCGACAGCAGCCCTTCTTCCTTCGCGATGTTATACAGCGGGGTACCACGCAGAGGAATATAGGGAAAAAAGAAGAAGTGCTCTGGTGCAATGCGCTGATTTAACTTGAGCGTCTCGCGCATGTTATCCGCAGTTTCCAGCGGAGCGCCGACAATGTTGAAAGTCAATCGATTGATTCCAGCCTTCTTGCAGTTATCCGCCGCATCAATAACCTGCTGGTTCTTCATCTTGCGCCCCAGCATCTTGGCACGGTATTCCTCGTCCCCACTCTCAATGCCAAACCAGATAGTGTGACATCCGGCATCTGCAGCAGTCTTGCAGAACTCCTCATTCATGACCTCAACCCGTGAGTTGATAGAGAATGGAAGTCCGATGCGCTCTTTATAAATCTCAAAAAAAGCCCGCACGAACTTAAGGTTTGAGAGAAATAGTTCGTCCCAAAACTCGAAATAACCTACGCCATACTCATCTCTCAGGCGCTCCAGTTCAGTCACCATGTCTTCCGCATCATACTTGCGCAGGAACTCCTTCTTGGAGCGCCAGCCCTCCAGGATTGGCGTATTGCAGCAATAAGTGCAGCGATAGGGGCAACCTCGCCCGGTCATCACCGGCAGCACCAGCTTGCCCTTGGGACCAAAAATAGATGAATTAACATCCTTAAAGCCATCTTCCTTGGAAAACACATCGTAGTCTGGAAAAGGCAGTGCCTGTAAGTCGCCGATTTGATGCGGCTCAGTCTTGTAGACATCACCATCGACAAGTTTCTCCCACAGACCGTCGGCTGGCCCATCCTTGCTGCCGCGCAGGTGCTCCACGACATTGCCGATGGCGTACTCACCGTCGCCCACGCAGATATAGTCGACATTCGGATTCTCGATAGTCTGTTCCTGCGACAGCATGGCCTGGTAACCACCAATTACGATAGGCAGATCCGGCATCAATTTTTTGATCTCTTCGAAATAAGGTTCCATCGGATACCAGTGCGGACTCATGACAGAGAAAGCAATCACATCCGCATTCATCGCCTTTATCGTCTTGGCATAGTTTTCAGGCGAATACTTCTCGGCGTCTCGAAGAATCAGGACCGGTTCCAATAGCACTTCTACCCAGGGAAAATCTCGCTTTAAATAGGCGGACAAGCTCGCGATCGGCATCGCAATCTCATTACCGTCGGGTGAGTAAAAAGAGAAGACCAGCCTTAACTTGTCCTTTTTTACGGATCCGAAGTAACGGGATTTGTCCTGCGGGTAGACTAGCTTCTCAGAGCTTACCGCGATGACGTCAGCTTTAGAATTCATGTGCAAAATCCAGGGATGTGTAATGAAGCGGTTTCATGGAATCGGAGCGAAGCACAGCTAGCGCCTGCGCCCCAAATCCTACAGTTCATTGATATCGACTCAAACTTGTAGAAGTATACCACTTTTAGAATGACAGGCGCATGTCAGCCTGAGCCGAGGTATACCTTATTTTTCTGAGGATTAATCTTTGCTCCACCGCTCTGGTTTCCTCTCTGCGGCACTTTAATATATGCTTCTGCAGCTTTGAGCTGGTTTCTTGGGGTTAGCCAAAGCGCCAGACTTGGCCAAACATCAGAGAACCTTGGAGGACAGATAGTATTGAAAGCGCTCGAGGCCCTGCATTCCCGCACTTCTTCCCCCAGGCTATGCGATCCTCCCCCCAGCCATGAGCAGCTGGACAGCATGTTCAGGGCGGCACTCCGGGCCGCTGACCATGGCCTGCTGCGACCTTGGCGCTTCTTGCTCATCCGCGGCGAGGCGCGCAATCGACTCGGGGATCTGTTTGTGGAGGCCGCGACCCATGAAAATAATGAAATCAGCGAAGTTCAACGGGAGAAACTGCGAGCGAAGCCACTGCGGGCGCCTCTCATTGTTGTGACAATCTCAAGCCCTCAGCCGCACCCCAAGGTACCCGAGTTTGAGCAGGACTTATCAGCAGCCGCTGCTACCCAGAACATTATTAACGCAGCCTATGCTGTCGGCGTGGGCGCGATGTGGCGGTCGGGATCGCCAGCATTTCAGGATATCGTGCATCGCGGCCTGGGTTTGCAGGGCAACGAAAAAATTGTCGGCTTCCTCTATCTCGGCACCCTGTCCGGCCCCGCCAAACCGCGCCCCAGCACCGATTATTCGGAATATGTGAAGGAGTGGTAGTTTGGGCAGTCGCAGCATCGACATGCAATGCTGGAAGTGCGGTGCCGAGCTCAAGCACCTGCTGCTGCCGTTTTCCCGGTACGAGGAGTGTAGCGTATGCAAAGCTGACCTCCATGCCTGCCTGGCATGTCTTCACTACGCCCCCAATCTGTCGGATGCCTGCGAGGAAGACCGCGCAGATTTCATCCTGGATAAAGACAAGGCAAACTTCTGTGATTACTTCAGGGTCAACACCAAGGCCTATCAAAAGCAGGAAAATACTGCAACCAGCGAGGCGCGTAGCAAACTTGCAGCGCTATTCGGAGAAGAACTTCCCGAAGCGGATGAGACAGCCGAGCAATCACCCCAATCGGATGCCGATCGCGCTCTGGCCGAACTAAAACGCCTGTTTGGAGATGAGGAATAGTCTATGCGTACTACGGTGTTCTCAACGCCCTTGCTGACCCCAGTCCTGCGAGGATTGGCACTGCTAATCCTTGTCCTGATCGGTTGGTCGACGCGCGGAGAGCCTCTCGCGCATCAACGCTGT
>MDSV01031901.1_pt1 | contig 16333 bp, 16 predicted proteins | sample 810851 | NCBI WGS metagenome assembly MDSV01 (sample SAMN05326640, study PRJNA326480) | marine metagenome | isolation source: seawater | place: Atlantic Ocean: North East | collected 2012 | reverse complement strand
TTCGGGCGCGCCACGGGCCGGGGCCGGTGGACCCGCCACTCAGCCGCATCGTCATCGCTTTCCTGAAACATGTCGCCGCTGACGATAACCACAGCGACGCCGCCCTTGGTGAGCGCCGCCTGTGCCGCCATCGCGACGATCCGCCGCGCCTGGGCGGGATGCGAGATATGCTCGCAGAATACCGAATGCTGCTCGTAGATCTTCTTCTGATCGACATCCTGCGGGAAGTCGAAGCCCTTTTGCGGACGATCGACCTCCGAGGCGATCAGCACCACCGGCGCGCCGTTGCGGTGGCTTTCATAGATACCGTTGACGAAATGCAGCGAGCCGGGGCCGCAGGTGCCGGCGCAGACCGCGAGTTCGCCCGTCATATAGGCCTCGCCGCCGGCGGCAAAGGCGCCCGCCTCCTCATGCCGGACGTGGACCCATCGAAGATCGGACCGAGACACGGCGTCGGTGAAATGGTTGATGGTATCGCCGGGTATGCCGTAAATGCGCTTGGCGCCCGCTTTCTCCAGCGTGTCGACGACAATCTCTGCTACGGTTTTGGACATGTGAGCGCTCCTTTCGCGGTTTTCTCCCGATTTTCTGCGCGAACGCCGTCAGGCGGCGTTAATGGGTAAACGCGCCGCCGGCGAAAATGAGCCCGGGAAAAAGCCGTATGCGCGTCTTTGTCGCCCCCTCGCCTGCGGAACGGCCGCAGGCGGCCTCCTCACCTTTTGCCGATCGGATGCAGCGCCGCGCCATTCTCCTCGAAGGCGGTGATATTGCCGATCGTGGTGTGGGCGATGTTGAAGAGCGCCTCCTGGGTGAAGAAACCCTGATGGCCCGTAATCAAGACATTGGGGAAGGTCAGAAGGCGGGCGAAGATGTCGTCGCGGATGACGGTGGAGGACAGGTCGCGGAAGAACAGGTCGTCTTCCTCCTCATAGACATCGAGGGCGAGCGCGCCGATTCGCCCCGATTTCAGCCCCTCGATGACGGCAAGCGTATCCACGACCCCGCCGCGGCTGGTGTTGACCAGCATGCGGCAGCGCTTCATAGAAGCGATTGCGTCCTCATCAATGAAATGGCGGGTTTCCGGCGTCAGCGGGCAGTGCAGCGTGAGGATTTCCGATTTTTCGAGAAGCTCCTGCTTGTCCACATAACGCGCGCCGAGCGCCACCGCCTCGTCATTGGGAAACGGATCGAAGGCCAGGATTTCGCAGCCGAAGCCTGAAAAGGCGCGGATGACGTTGCGGCCGATCCCGCCCGTGCCGACCACGCCGATCGTCTTGCCGTGGAGGTCGAAGCCGAGCAGGCCGTTGAGCGCGAAATTGCCCTCGCGCACCCGGTTATAGGCGCGGTGGATCTTGCGGTTCAGCGTCAGCACCAGCGCCAGCGTGTGTTCGGCGATCGCATAGGGCGAATAGGACGGCACCCGAGCGGCGGCGATGCCGAGCCGGTCGGCAGCGGCGAGATCGAGCCGGTTGAAGCCGGCGCACCGGAGCGCCACCAGTTCGACGCCCACATCCTTCAGGACCGAAAGCGCCGATGCCCCGAGATCATCGTTGACGAAGGCGCAGATCGCCTTCGAGCCGGCGGCAAGCTTCGCGGTCGGGGCGTGAAGCCCGGCCTCGGTGAAGATCAGTTCGTGCCGGCCCTCATTGGCCGCTTTCAGAAATTCCTCGTCATAGGGCTTGGCAGAAAAGACGGTGACGCGCATGGCGGCTCCTGTGGCTTGATCCCGGCCTCAACAAGTGTAAGGGCCTTTGCGGCAATGGCAATGGCTGGCGACGACCGTAAATCGAACGCCGTATCTGCTTTACCCCCGACTTTGCGGGATTTAAGCATTGACGGGCAGCCGGATTGGCTTTATATGCCCGGCCACAGTATTTGAAAGCTCAATGAGCTTCATCAATTGCTCCCGTCACAAAAGCGATCCAGGCCGGTCACGGCAACCGCGACTGACGGAGCTTGCGTCAGAATTCGAAGAGAGACTTATATGGCCAATACAACTTCGGCGAAAAAGGCGACGCGCAAGATGGCCCGCCGTACAGCCGTCAACAAGTCCCGCCGCACCCGCGTACGCGGTTACGTTCGCAAGGTTGAAGAAGCGATCCTCGCCGGCGATCCGGAGCAGGCCAAGGCCGCTCTGGCCGCAGCCGAGCCGGAACTGGCGCGCGCCGCCAGCAAGGGCGTGCTTCACCGCAACACCGCCTCGCGCAAGGTTTCGCGTCTGGCGCAGCGCGTGAAGGCAATTTCGGCCTGAGCCGAACAAGAATTGCAGACTTTTTGAACAACCCGGCCTCGCGCCGGGTTTTTCGTTTTGAGTTCATACACTTGGCTATTGTGACGCGAACATTACGAACAGATGTCACAAAAATGACCAAGAATTTTGAACCTTCTCAATGGCTTACGCGAGGTTTGCCGCATTTTCACCATTTTTGGGCCGCCGCGGTCCATGTAATAATGACATCTGAAAAATTTATTTTTTCCGGCATTTTCGTCCATCCGATTTCAGGCATATGTGAATCTAATTGATTCAAAAGCGATTCTTCCGAGCCCTTCCGCGGGGACCCAAACTCACGGGTAAGAGTCAATGCTGGAAGCGCCGAATCGGCAAAAAATCCTTGTTGAAATTGTCGGTCGTTCTTGCCTAAATGACCTCCGACAGCAGACGGAATGAGCTCCCGGATTTTTCGGGAGGGGCGTGTTCGACACAGGATACGTTGTCTTCCCGACGCTGGGAGCGGCGGCTTTTTGGGCGCCGTTTTTCCAACAATCACAGGTTGTTATCCGGTATTCGCCAGAATTCCGGGTTCGTTCCTGTGTGTCTTTTGCAAATGACCTACGAGCTCAGGAGGGGAAGCAGAACTTCAAAACATAGAAACTCCGGACATTTTGCAGCCTGCATTTTCCGATACGAGGATCGGATGGCAGGCAAGCGGCGGAAAGTCCCAATTCCGGCTGAGAGCCGGACTTAAACGCATGCCGGGAAGACACCGGCAGCAGGGCGAAAACAGGCAGCGGGCGATATAAAAACAAGCGCGCGCCAGGGTGATGACGTTTGAAAGGCGGCAACGATGAGAATGAGAATGGTAGCCTCTCGCACCGAGGACAATGCGGGCGAAACCGAGGCCGGTGAAAATGATACGAAACCGGCGACAGCTGCCATGAATTCCAACGGGGACGATATCTTCTTCGAACGGTTCTGCACCGCCCTGAAAGCCCATGTCGGCGGCGACGTCTATGCCAGCTGGTTCGGCCGGCTGAAGCTGCATTCCTGCGACAAGAGCGTGGTCCGTTTTTCGGTGCCCACCGCCTTTCTGAAATCCTGGATCAACAATCACTATCTCGATCTGCTGACCGAGATTGCCCGCGTCGAGCGCCCGCAGGTGATGAAGATCGAGGTTCTGGTCCGTTCCGCGACCCGCGCGCCGCGTCCCGCACTTGCGAGCGAGCAGCCGAAACCGGTCGCGGCCAGCCCGGCTCCGGTCGTGCGGCCGCTGAACCGCGCGCCTGCCGGCCAGCCGCTGATGCCCGACCCGGAAACGCCGCAGGCGCGCGGCGCCAGCGCATCGGGCCAGACCGTGTTCGGCTCGCCGCTCGACCCCTTCTTCACCTTTGACAGCTTCGTCGAGGGCGCGTCCAACCGGGTTGCCTTTGCCGCGGCCAAGACCATCGCCGAATCCGGCATGGCGGCGGTGCGCTTCAACCCGCTGTTCATTCACTCCTCGGTCGGCCTCGGCAAGACCCATCTTCTGCAGGCGATCGCCAACGCAGCGCTTGCCGCGCCGGACAAGCAGCGCGTGGTCTATCTCACCGCCGAATATTTCATGTGGAAGTTCGCCACCGCGATCCGCGACAATGACGCGCTGACGCTGAAGGATTCGCTCCGCAATATCGATCTTCTGGTGATCGACGACATGCAGTTCCTGCAGGGCAAGATGATCCAGCACGAGTTCTGCCACCTGATCAACACGCTGCTCGACAGCGCCAAACAGGTGGTGGTCGCCGCCGACCGCGCGCCCTGGGAGCTGGAATCGCTCGACCCGCGGGTGCGCTCGCGGCTGACCGGCGGCGTCTCGCTGGAAATGAACGGCCCCGACTACGCGATGCGGCTTGAAATGCTGAAGCGCCGGCTTGAACTGGCGCAGCAGGAAGACCCGTCGATCGATATCGCACCCGAGGTGCTCGAACATGTCGCCAGCAAGGTAACCGCGAGCGGGCGCGAACTTGAGGGCGCGTTCAACCAGCTCCTGTTCCGCCGCTCCTTCGAGCCCGACCTTTCGATCGATCGCGTCGATGAGCTTCTGGTTCATCTCGTCGGCACCGGCGAGCCGAAGCGGGTGCGCATCGAGGATATCCAGCGCGTGGTTGCCCGCCATTATTGCGTCACCCGGCAGGAGCTCGTCTCCAACCGCCGCACGCGGGTGATCGTCAAGCCGCGCCAGATCGCGATGTTCCTTGCCAAGACCATGACGCCGCGCTCCTTCCCGGAAATCGGCCGCCGCTTCGGTGGACGCGATCACACCACCGTGCTGCACGCCGTGCGCAAGATCGAGGACCTTCTGGAGAAGGACAACAAGCTGTCGCAGGAGGTTGAACTGCTGAAGCGACTGATCAATGAATAGGCCCGTCCGGGCCTGACAGTGACAGTTCCTGAAAAGCCCGGCCCCGCGCCGGGCTTTTCTCATGGGCGCCGGCTTGCTAAAGCAAAGGCAAACAGGAGAGACGCCATGCCGGTCACGCTTTACGGAATTAAAAACTGCGACACCATGAAGAAGGCCTGGACCTGGCTCGACGCGCATTCCATCGCCTATGATTTTCACGACTACAAGAAAGCCGGGATCGACCGCGCGCATCTGGAGCGCTGGTGCGACGCGGCGGGCTGGGACAAGATGCTGAACCGCGCCGGCATGACCTTCCGCAAGCTGCCCGACGCCGAAAAGGCCGACCTGACGCGGGACAAGGCGATCGGACTGATGCTGGCCCAGCCCTCGATGATCAAGCGGCCGGTGCTGGAAAAGGACGGCGCGATTACGCTGGGCTTCAAGCCTGAAATCTACGAAGCCCTGTTCGGCAGGGGGTAGGCGATGGCGAAGACCACGCAGGCGACAAGGTTTCTCGACAAGGCCGGCGTCAGCTATACGATCCAGCAATATGATTACGACCCCAATGCCTTCAAGGTCGGGCTGCAGGCGGCCGCGGCGATCGGCGAGCCCCCCGACCGGGTGCTGAAGACGCTGATGGCCAATGTCGACGGCAAGCCGGTCTGCGCGGTGGTGCCGTCCAATGCCGAGGTCTCGATGAAGAAGCTCGCCGCCGCCTTTTCCGGCAAGCACGCCGAGATGCTGGACGCCAGGACCGCCGAGCGGCTTTCCGGTTATCATGTCGGCGGCATCTCGCCCTTCGGCCAGAGAAAACGCGTGCCGACCGTATTCGAGGAGAAGGCGCTTGCCGAGCCCTATGTGGTGATGAATGGCGGCCAGCGCGGCCTGCAGGTGAAGCTCGCGCCGGCCGATGCGGTGAAGGCGCTGGGTGCGATTGTAGCGGGGGTGATCGCGTAAACCTCAGATCGGATCGCCGCGGGCTTCTTCCCGTTTGGGGGCGCGCTTCTGGAACGGCAGGCTTGCAGAGAATGCGGCGATCATGCGCGACCTGAACTGCGTATTCTCATACTAGAGGGATGCGGCAAGGCCGGGGCGCTTCAATTTCGCCCGAAAACGAACTAGATAGTGTCACGACACATCAATCAGTTAGCGAGGCGCCCATGAACGCTCAACCCCGGCTTCCCCATCCCATCGATCTGGAAAAACTCGAGAAGCTTGCCGAGGTCGCCGTCAAGGTCGGGCTCAACCTTGCCGAGGGGCAGGATTTGGTCATGACCGCGCCGATCGAGGCGCAGCCGCTGACGCGGCTGATCAGCCGCTATGCCTATCAGGCCGGCGCAGGCGTGGTGACCACGCTGTTCAACGATCCCCAGGCAACGCTGGAACGCTTCGAGCACGGCCATGACGCAAGCTTCGACAAGGCCGCGAACTGGCTTTACGAGGGCACGGGCAATGCCTTTGCCAATGGCGCGGCAAGGCTTGCGATCGCCGGCGACGACCCGATGCTGCTTGCCGCCCAGGACGCCGACAAGGTGGCCCGCGCCAACCGCGCCATGTCGACCGCCTACAAGCCGGCGCTGGAAAAGATCGCCGGTTTCGACATCAACTGGAACATCGTCTCCTACCCGACGCTTGCCTGGGCGAGGACGGTGTTTCCCGGCGACCCGGACGGCATGGCCGTCGCCAAACTGGCCAAGGCGATCTTCGCCGCATCGCGCGTCGACCAGCCCGATCCGATCGCAGCCTGGCGCGAGCACAACGAGAACCTCCATGCCCGCTCCGCATGGCTGAACGCCAAGCGGTTTTCGGCGCTGCGCTATACCGGCCCCGGCACCGATCTGACAATCGGGCTTGCCGATGAGCACGAATGGAGCGGCGGCGCCTCGATGGCCAAGAACGGCATTATCTGCAACCCGAACATTCCGACCGAGGAAGTGTTCACCACGCCGCACCGGCTCAGGGTCGAGGGCCATGTCTCCTCCACCAAGCCGCTATCGCATCAGGGCACGCTGATCGACGACATCCGCGTTGAATTCAGCGAGGGCCGGATCGTCAGAGCGTCTGCCGCCAAGGGCGAAGCGGTGCTGAACAAGGTGCTCGACACCGACGAGGGCGCGCGAAGGCTGGGCGAAGTGGCGCTGGTGCCGCATTCCTCGCCGATCTCGGCCAGCGGCATCCTGTTCTACAACACGCTGTTCGACGAAAACGCCTCGTGCCACATCGCGCTCGGCCAGTGCTATTCGAAATGCTTCCTCAACGGCGACAAGCTTTCGCCCGACGAGATCGCCGCGCGCGGCGGCAATGCATCGCTGATCCATATCGACTGGATGATCGGTTCCGACCGGATCGACATCGACGGCATCGATGCCGCCGGCAACGCCACACCGGTGATGCGCGGCGGCGAATGGGCCGAGTAGGCGGGACGGTCTTGTTGCGGGGGTGAGGCTGAGGCCGCGACGGCTGTTGAGATGCCACGCGCTCCAGCAAGATGCTTGTTCGGCTTTGCCGACGTTCCTGGCTATCGACGGCTCCCCGACCTCTCAGCCACAATCTCCCCCCTTGAGGGGGAGATGTCGCGAAAGCGACAGAGAGGGGTAGAGGGCGTCAGCCCTAAGAGCCGCATATTCCGTGCTCTCGGAGAGGGCTCGCCCCTCTCTGCCCCTATCGGGGCATCTCTCCCTCAAGGGGGGAGATTTAGGGTGCAAGTCCGTGGTGCCTAAAACAGGCTGCCCTGCGTGGGTGGTTTGGCGGGGGCTTTTGGCTTTTTCTTTGGCGCAGGCGGAGCCTCCGGGGGTGTTGTCCCCTCGCCCGTCACCGCTTTCACTCTGCCATCGGAAAACTCGATCTCGATCGGCGCGCCATGCGCGAGCCCGGCGGCGCGGGAGACGGGGCGGTTGTCCTGATCGCGGATCACGGCAAAACCGCGCGCCAGCACATTGCGATAGGACAGTGAGTTCAGCACCCGCTGCTGGCCGGCAATGGCGGCGCGGTGGGTTTTGAGGCCGGCATCGATCGCGGTCGCCGCCCGGCGCGAAAGCACCGCCACCTTTTCGCGGTCGCGGGCGATCATCATTGAAAGGCGCTGGGGCGTTGCCGACAGGCCGGAGGCGCTGCGCTCGAACATCCGGCGCTTGTTGATGGTGTTGAGTTCCAGCGCGCGGGTGTTTCTCAGCGCCGCCTCATCGAAGCGCCGCCGCGGCAGCGCCAGCAACTGATCGAGCGACGGAAGGCCGCGTGAAAGCCCGGTCAGCGTCTGGCGGCGGAAATCCATCAGCCGGGTCGCAGCACTTGCAAGCCGTGCCGCAAGCCGCGCCTGATCGGCGACGAGTTCGGCCTTCACCGGCACGGCCCGTTCGGCCGCCCCCGTCGGCGTCGGCGCGCGGTAGTCGGCGGCGTGGTCGATCAGCGTCCAGTCGGTCTCGTGGCCCACGGCGGAGATCAGCGGGATCTCGCTTTCATAGGCCGCCCGCACCACCGCCTCGTCATTGAAGCTCCAGAGGTCCTCAAGCGAGCCGCCGCCGCGCGCGACGATCAGGACATCGGGACGGCGAACCGAGGCACCGGGGCCGAGCGCGTTCAAGCCCCTGATGGCAGCGGCAACCGCATCGCCCGAACCCTCGCCCTGGACCTTGACCGGCCAGACCACGACATGGACCGGAAAGCGATCCGCAATCCTGTGAAGGATATCGCGGATGACTGCGCCGGTCGGCGACGTGACCACGCCGACGACGCGCGGCATGAACGGCAGCTTCTTCTTGGCCGTCTCGTCGAACAGGCCTTCGGCGGCCAGCTTTTTTCGGCGTTCGTCCAGAAGCGCCATCAGCGCGCCGGCGCCGGCAGGTTCCAGCGCCTCCACCACGATCTGGTATTTTGACGCGCCCGGGAAGGTGGTGACCTTGCCGGTGGCGATCACCTCCATGCCCTCTTCCGGCTTGATCTTCAGCCCGGAAAACACGCCCCGCCAGATGACGGCATCGATCCGGGCGCGCTCGTCCTTGATCGAAAAATAGGCATGCCCCGAGGAATGTGGTCCGCGGTAGCCGGAGATTTCGCCGCGCAGGCGAATCCGGTCGAACCGGTCCTCGACCGTGCGCTTGATCGATCCGGAAAGCTCCGAAACCGTAAATTCCGTCAGGTTTGTGGCCGATTCGGCGTCGAAGAGATTGCTCATGGACTCAGTTTAACCGATCCGCGTCTACCTTGCACAATCGATCCTGTTTTCTCCCCGCAAATCCCCGCTCTCCCCGCAGCCCCCAGAATTGAATCCGGTCAACGCAAAGCCAAGGAGACGCGTCATGACAGACAGATTTGCATCCCGCCACGCAACGCTCACCAGCCCGGCCTATGACGGATTTCCGATCACCACCAGCGACGCCGCGCCGGTGCTGGAGGTTACCCGCGCAATCTATGTCGGCATTGCCGGCGACCTGACGGCCACCTTCGCCTCCGGCGAGACCGTTACATTTCAGAACGTGGCGGCGGGGACCATTCTGCCCATCCGCATCAGCCATGTTTTGGCCACCGGCACCACCGCCGATGCGCTGGTGGGGTTGATATGAGGCTGGGCATCTCCATTGCCGAAAGCAGCCGCAGACAGCCGGAGCTCTTCTGGACAGCGCCGGCCTATCGCGCGGAAAGCGCGGGCGGCGGCGCATACGGCCCGGCTGCAATCCTCGATCTGCGACGGGACCGCCATGCCTTAACGACTGTGCCGACAGCCGATATCCTATCCGGCTCGTTCGCGACGCTCGCGGCTCTGGCGGCAAGGCCGCTCACGGATATCCTCGCCTTCACCCGTTCCGGAACGGCCACTTATATCGATGCCGATGGCCTGATCCGGGTGGCTGCGGCCGACCAGCCGCGTTTCGATTACACCCATGGAAAACGGCAATTGCTGCTGGAGGGGCCTGCAACGAATCTATGCATCACCAGAAACCTCCCCCAACTGACGCTGGGGGAAAACACGATCGTCACGCATATGCCGGACGAAACCGGCCCGGATGGCGTGCGGGGAAATGTCTACCGGGTGCAGATGCCCGCAGCCCCCAGCACCTTTGTACGGTTTGCCAACAATGTCGGCGGCGGTGGCCCCGTGGTCATGTCGGTCTATGTCAGGCAGTTTGACGCCGCCAAGCGTCAGTTCTCGATTGCGGTCGATGGCAAAGTCGACAGCGTGCTTGAAGCGACCGAAGAATGGCTGCGTTATGAAAGCGCCTATTCGCAGAGCTATGGCACTGCGGCTCTCGGCAATAACGCCCCGTCGGGTGCATCGGATGTTTATGCTTCCGATATCCTCGTCGCCTTTCCGCAGGTCGAACTGGGGCTGGTCGCGACCTCCTACATCCCCACCAACGGAACAAGTGTCACCCGGCCGGCCGACAAGGCGCAGTTGAGCCCAGCGGTGGCGGCGCTGCTGAAGCGTGATCAGGTGAGTGTGCTGGTGCAGGCCCGTCTCGCTTCGGCCGCGGACAACGGGCGGATCCTCGGGCTCGACATGGCGAACTGGCTCATCGGTCAGGCCGGCGCATCGGGCGCGGGCTTCAGTGCATGGAACGGGTCGTCCGCGACAACGCGCCTGTTGCCGGCCGGCGTCACGTCCCTCGATGATTTCGGCGTCGCGGTCAACCTCGATGAGGCCGGCACGGCTCTGGCGGCGGGCGAGGTCATCTCTACCACCAACGCATCAGCGCCCAAATCGTCATATGCCCCGTTTTCCAACGCATATCTGGGGCGATCCTCAACCGGAGCATATTCCATCGGCTGGTACGACCAAATCGTGATCTGGCCATTCCGGATGACGGATGCCGATTTTCAGGCAAAGGCGGTAGCCTATGAATGATGTCTTTCTCAAATTTGACCACCGGAAGGCGCTTGCCGCTTTCGCGGTGGTGCGGGAGCCGGAGACGCCGGCGGAGACATTTTCATGAGAGATCGCTGGCCGCGAAGCTGCGGCCAGCGAGCGCATGCTTGGAAATTCAGACCGTCGTCCAGCCGCCATCGGCGTTGCCGGCACGGTAGACGGCATCGATGAAGCGCTGGTTGCGCACCGAATCCTCAAGAGTGAAGACCTCTTCCTCCGCTCCCGAAGCCGCCCTTGCGAAAGCCTCGACCTCGCGCACATATTGCCGGCTGTCCTGAAAGCGGAAGGCCTGGGTTTCGCTGTGGTTGCGGTTGGAGAGCAGCACGGTTTCCTCGCCCCAGCGATCGGCGTTGAAGGGGGAGACCACCTCGATCAGCCCATCGGTTCCGTGGAAAGCCATGAACTGGCGGCTGGCAAGCTGGGTGGAGACATAGAAACTCAGTTCGAAGCCTGGAAATTCCGCCCGCACCGAGGCGTAGATATCCGTTCCGAAGTTTTCGTCATAGCGCACCGTGGCCTGAACGCGCTCCGGCTCCTTGCCCGTCGCAAAGCGCGTGGTGACGGTCGGATAGACGCCGATATCGGGCAGGCCGCCGCCACCGAGCTCGGGGATATTGCGCATATTGGTTTCGTCGCGAAGGAAATAGGTGAACGCGCCCTGGACGTGGACGAGATCGCCGATCGCGCCTTCCGCAAGCAGCGACCGGACCTTGCGCCAGACCGGCGTGTAGGTGACCATATAGGCCTCGCTGACCAACACATTGTTGCGGTCGCGCGCGGCAATGACGGGCGCGATGTCATCCGCTTTCAACGCGAGGGGCTTTTCCACCAGCACGTGTTTGCCCGCATCCGCCGCCTTGATCGCCCATTCGACATGCTGGGATGTCGGCAGCGGGATATAGACGGCGTCGATTTCGTCGCTTGCCAGCATTTCCTCGTAGGAGCCGAAGGCCTGGGGGGCGCCGAAACGCTCGGCCATCGCCCGCGCACGGCCGATATCGCGGCTCGCGACCGCCGCCAATATGCAGTTTTCCGCATCGACGATGGCCGGCACGACAAGCTCGCGGCCGATCTTGGCCGTCGACATAATTCCAAAACGCAGCATCGGATCTCCTCACCTTTTCGACGGCCACCATAAAAACCGCGGCGCGCAAGCGCAAGCATTGCCTCGCACCGTTTGCATTGCATAGACTGGACGCTATCTAAAACGCGAAATCGCGTTCTCAAACCGCCGGAGGAAATCATGCATAGAAGAATTCTGGGCCGCACCGACATCGCCATCGCGCCGTTCGTGTTCGGCGGCAACGTCTTCGGATGGACGGCGGACGAGAAGACCTCATTCGCCCTGCTCGACCGCTTTGTCGATGCCGGCTTCAACGCCATCGACACCGCCGACGTCTATTCGAAATGGGTGGATGGCAATCAGGGCGGAGAATCCGAGACCATTATCGGCAACTGGCTGAAGCGTGGCGGCGTCCGGCGCGAGGATGTGGTGATCGTCACCAAGGTCGGCTCCGAAATGGCGCCGGACAAGAAGGGCCTCGGTGAGGCCTGGATCGCGGAAGCCGTAGAAGACTCGCTTAAGCGGCTGCAAACGGATTATATCGACGTCTATCTTGCCCACTGGCCGGATGAAAACACCTCCTATGACGAGACGATCGGCGCGTTCAGCCGGTTGCGCGAACAGGGCAAGGTGCGCGCCATCGGCGCGTCCAATCTCGATGCCGAACAGCTTGGCGAGGCGCTGAAGGTTGCCGAGCATACCGGACGGGCACGCTATGACGTGCTGCAGCCGGAGTATAATCTCTACGAACGCTCGTCTTTCGAGGGCGCGCTGGCCGATCTTTGCGTCGAGCACGATATCGGCGTCATCACCTATTTCAGCCTCGCCTCCGGCTTTCTCACTGGAAAATACAAATCCGCCGATGACACCGCGGGAAGCGCGCGCGGCGGCGGGATCGCCAAATATTTCGACGAGCGCGGCCGCCGGATCCTGAAGGCGCTGGAGCAGGTGAGCGCGGAGACGGGCGAACATCCGGCGGCAATCGCCCTTGCCTGGCTGATGACCCGACGCGGCGTCACCGCGCCGATCGCCAGCGCCTCGAAGCTGGAGCAGATGGACAGCCTGATCCGGGCGCCGCAAATCGAACTTTCGGGTGAGCATCTGCAAGTTCTTCAAGAGGCAGGCGAATGACCGCCCCGGTGATCCGCGATGCCGGGCCCGCTGATCGGGACGACTGGCTGAGGCTCTGGCAGGGCTATCTGGAGTTTTACGGCGCCGCGCTGGATGACGCGGTGACCGCGATGACCTGGAACCGGATCATCGATCCGGTGAGCCCGGTTTTCACCCGGCTTGCGTTGGTCGACGACACGGTCGCCGGCTTTGCGACCTGCATCCTGCACCCGCGCACCTGGGCGGTGGAGCCGGCCTGCTATCTGGAAGACCTGTTCGTGGACCCCGAGATGCGCGGCAGCGGCATCGGCCGCGCGCTGATCGATGATCTGATCGCGACCGGCCGCCGCAATGGCTGGACCAATCTCTACTGGCACACCAATGCCGACAACGCCCAGGCCCGCAGGCTTTATGACAGCTACGACAAGGCCGACGGCTTTGTCCGCTACCGGCTGCCGCTTCAAAAATAGCGGCTATTTCGTGCCGTACATCCGGTCGCCGGCGTCGCCCAGGCCGGGCACGATATAGCCCTTCTCGTTGAGATGGCTGTCGATCGCGGCGGTGTAGACCGGAACGTCGGGATGGGCCTTGCGGAAATTCTCGATGCCCTCGGGTGCTGCCAGAAGGCACAGGAAGCGGATATTGGTGACGCCGCGCTCCTTCAGCCGGTCGATGGCGGCGATCGAGGAATTGCCGGTCGCCAGCATCGGGTCGACGACGATCACCAGACGCTCGCCGATATCCTCCGGCGCCTTGAAGAAATATTCGATCGCCTCCAGCGTATCGTGATCGCGATAGACGCCGATATGGGAGACGCGGGCGGACGGCACGAGGTCGAGCATGCCTTCGAGCAACCCGTTGCCGGCGCGCAGGATCGAGGCGAACACCAGTTTCTTGCCTTCCAGCACCGGCGCTTCCATGGTCGTCATCGGCGTTTCGATGGTTTCCATGGTCAGTTCCAGATCGCGGGTCACCTCGTAGCAGAGCAGCGTCGAAATCTCCCTGAGCAGCCGCCGGAATCCCGCCGTCGAGGTTTCCTTCTGCCGCATCTTGGTCAGCTTGTGCTGAACCAGGGGGTGGTTGATGACCGTTACGCCGTCCATGGTGTTTTCCCGTCTTTTACGCACTCATGCTGTTTATGGCGCAAAAGCCTTACACCCGGCAAGCATCGCGCTCGCGAAAGCGCCTAGTTTGCACCGTTTCAGCCGGCGAGCCGCGAAAGCAGACGCTTGCGCGTCGGCTCATCCACAAAGGCGGCCTCGATCGCGGTCCGCGTCATCGCGTCGATTTCATCTTCCGAAAAACCCATCTTGTCGCGGGCCGCTTCGTATTCGCGGGCAAGCGAGGTGCGGAAGAACGGTGGATCGTCGGAATTCAGCGTGACCTTTACCCCGGCGTCGAACAGGCGGCGCAGCGGATGGGTGGCGAGATCCGGATAGACCAACAGCGCGATATTGGAACCCGGGCAGACTTCAAGCACCACGCCCTCATCGGCAAGCCGACGCACCAGATCCGGCTCCTCCACCGCCCTGACGCCATGCCCGATCCTGTCGGGCCTGACGCGATCGAGCGCGTCGCGCACCGAGAAAGCGCCGCAGACCTCGCCGGCGTGAATGGTGATGCCAAGCCCGCCATCGCGCGCGATGTCGAAGGCGCGGCCGAAATCGTCAACCCGGCCCATGCGCTCGTCGCCGGCCATGTTGAAACCGGTCAATAGCGGGAAATCACAGGAAACGGCGTAGCGCGCCGCGCCTTCCACCTGCTCCGGCCCCATATGGCGCTCGCCGATCATCACCATGCGTGCCTCGATGCCGGTCTTGTCGCGCGCCGCCTCGATGCCGGCGGTGATCGCGCGCATATAGCCGTCCTTCGAAAGGCCGGCGGCAAGGCCCTGTTCCGGCGAGACGAAAAGCTCGGCATAGATCGTGTTTTCCGCAGCGAGTTCGCTCAGATAGGCTTCCGCAAGGGCCGCGAAATCCTCCTCCGAGCGGAACACATTCGCAATCGCCGCATAGCAGGCGATGAAGCTCGAAAAATCGTGCCAGAGATAGCGTCCGTCCGCGAGGTAGCGGGACAGATCGATGCCGTATTTCGCGGCAAGACGCGCCGCCAGGGCCGGCGGGGTGGCGCCTTCGATATGGCAGTGAAGCTCGGCCTTGATCACAGAAACGACCTCCCGTGTTTACCTGGGGTGAGGCCAAGATGCGCGGCGATGCTCTCCCCGATATCGGCATAGCTGTCGCGCACGCCGAACGATCCCGGCCGCAGCCCGGGGCCGAACACCAGCACCGGGACGCGTTCGCGGGTATGGTCGGAGCCGCGCCATGTGGGATCGCAACCGTGATCGGCGGTCAGCACCACGATATCGCCGGGCTTCAGCGTCTCGGCGATATCGGGAATCCGTGCATCGAAGGCCTCGAGGGCTGCAGCATAACCCGGCACGTCGCGGCGATGGCCGTAGAGCATGTCGAAATCGACGAGATTGGTGAACACGAGATCACCATCGCCGGCTTGCGCGATCGCCTTGAGGCTGGCATCGACCAGCGCCTCGTTGCCATCGGCCTTGAAGAGTTGCGTTACGCCCTTGCCGGCGAAGATATCGGAAATCTTGCCGACGGCGAGCACGTTTCGCCCGGCCTCGCTCACCCGGTCGAGCAGGGTTCTTTCCGGCGGCTCGATCGAGAAATCGCGGCGATTGCCGGTACGCTTGAAGGTATCGGCAGTCTCGCCCGTAAACGGGCGGGCGATCACCCGGCCGATATTGTAGTCATAGGTCAGCTCGCGCACGACTTCACAGAGCTTCATCAGCCGGTCGAGCCCGAAATGATATTCGTGGGCTGCGATCTGGAACACGCTGTCGGAGGATGTGTAGAAGATCGGCCGCCGGGTCCAGACATGCTCCTGACCGAAGCGCTTGATGATCTCCGTGCCGGAGGCGTGGCAATTGCCGAGACTGCCCGAAATGCCGGCCTTGGCATAGATCGCCTCCAGCAGTTCCGGGGGGAAACAATCGGGCCCTTCCGGAAAATACCCCCAGTCGAACATCACCGGCGTGCCGGCGATTTCCCAATGGCCGGATGGCGTGTCCTTGCCATGCGAGACCTCGCTTGCCGCCCCATAACGGCCGAGAAACCACTCCGGCCGCGCCATTCCCGCCGGATAATTGCCGCTTGCAAGCTTGGCCGCCTCGACAAGGCCAAGCGCCGCCATATTGGGAAGCTTCAGCGGACCTGAACGTAACCCGTCGCGATCGCCGATCCCGGCCGCGCAGAATTCGGCGATATGGCCGAGCGTATCGGCGCCGAGATCGCCATAGGCCTTGGCATCCGGCGCGCCGCCGATGCCGAAGGAATCAAGAACGTAGATAAAGGCGCGGGCCATGCGGTCCATTCCGTGAGATTCGATCAGGCATATCTAGCGCCTGCCTTCCGGCTTGGCAAACCATCGATCGGGCCGCTTGGGGCATGGCGGCGGTGGGCGCAAGGGGAACAGATCCCGGCCGAATTGCGTTTAATCAACCAGTAACCATGTCTTTTAACGCCGCGGGAAGTCAAGCGCGCCATGATGACAGTCACCGAAGCAGCCAGAGCCAGACCTGTCATGCCGCAAAGATCCGGACGCCGCTCCAACGCCATCGGCCACAGCGCGGAATTCGCGCTGATCGCCGGCGTCGTTCTCGCGGCGATCATCGCGGTCGGCTTCGCG
>MDSV01158056.1_pt1 | contig 16334 bp, 18 predicted proteins | sample 810851 | NCBI WGS metagenome assembly MDSV01 (sample SAMN05326640, study PRJNA326480) | marine metagenome | isolation source: seawater | place: Atlantic Ocean: North East | collected 2012 | reverse complement strand
TGCTATTAATACCTCTAAATCTTCAGTTTTTTCATTAATTTTATTCATTTCCTCTTTAGTCATTGTATACTTTAATGACCACCAATTATCATAATCATTTTCAATAAACGGCTTAACTGTAAAATCAGGATGTTCTAACATTTCCCAACTTTGATCCCACATTTTACAAGTACCAAAAAACGCTAAATACTTAGGATTATTGTTTTGAAGTGACATTTGATGTAAATTATCTAATATATTAAATATTTGTTTAGGAACTAGCATATCACTTTCCCCCCACATTAGAACATCTACATCATCACAATAGTCACTATTAAACCCTCTTCTGTAATCTGCTATTGTATGCAAATGTCCTATAATATTAACATTCCAATTATCAGCTGCTGGGGTTCCTATTATATTGCATATTTTACTTATACATTGCTGATGCCGTTCGTTAGATATACATTTTTCTAAATCCTGATTAGTAACTATATCTATATCAACTATTACTTCACCATCATATTCATCTATGGCTTCTTTTAATGTTTCTATATATTCTTCAATGATATCTACTTCATACCATTGTACTAAACATCCTATAGCAAATTTAGTTTTCATATAAATGTTTATAAGTTTTTTCCATCCAATAATAAGTTGCTTTATTTTCCTCATTATTTGGAATACAATTAAATTGATATATCCACCCACAGTTGGTAAACAATAAATCATTACCTAATAGTTCTTTTCTAGGTAAATCTACCATATTATATTCATAAGGTAATAATTTAAGATCTACATTGTTTTTATTTGCTAAAATATTTACTGGAGTTTGATCTGTACCTACATGGAGTTTTTCTAATTCTTTAAAATTTAATTTATTTGAATGGTATAAATTTACTATATCACTAAAAAATTGTTTATGTTTTTTATTTACTACCATAAACCCGCAATCTATATATTCCCAAAAGGGCATTTTATGCCCCTCAAAAATATATTTAGAATAGTTTTCTATACTTCTACAAACCCAATCATAGCTTGCGTCACAATGAACTCCTGTAAATTTCCCCTCAGTTTGTTTAAAAAAATTAGGACAATCCGGGTGGATAATAGTATCTGCATCTACCATTGCAATTTGATCATATTCTATTTCATTAGCATCTAAAATATCAAACAAATAATACCTTTGCCAACAAATTCCCATATTTTCATGGGGCATTAAAAGATCATTTAAAATAAACACCTCAGCATTATTTTTATTAGCCCAATGTTTCCAACTATCAATGGAGAATTTGTAAGGAGCTCTTCTAGAAGATGCAAATCTACCTTCACCTTTTAAATCAATATCCATTATAAAAACTATATTATTCTTCATAATCTTATTTTAATATGTTTTCAAAAATATTAATAGATTGTTCACTATTTACTTCCCCACAAAGATATTTGATTTGGATGTTATTATTTTTAATAATATTAAAATATTCCTCTATTTTATCAGAAAGTTCATTTACTTTTAATATATCATGGGAAGGATGTCCACAAAATAAATCAATATATTGTAACATATTATTATCTATTAAGTCTTGATATACTAGTAATTCTGCTCCTTCAATGTTTAATTTAATAACATTAATTGAGTTTTCAAAATCATTAATATATTTTTTTATAAAATCTGTTATTTTTATACCTTGAACCAATATATACTTATCAGTTACATTACGTTTAGTGGGAAATATTGAAGATCCAAGTCTTTTATTATCTAAAAATAATTTTATTTCTTTATTATCATTAGAAATAGCTTTATTGTAAATTTTAACTTCCTCCCAATCCTCATAACGATATTTTAATTGAGAACACCAGTCAACATCAGCTTCAACTCCATATATGGATAATTTAAACTTTTCTTTGTATTGGTTATAATCGTTTAAGACTATGTCAATTTCTTCTCCACTATGAACCCCTAAATCTATGTAATTTATTTGTTTCATATTCTATTTAAACTTAAAAATTAATCCTTCTTTATCTATAAAGGTTTTTCCGTTAGCCGGGGTATATCCTTTATCTTCTCCAATCCATTTTAAAACTTCAATTTCATCCTTATCTATTAAATTGTTAATATTAGGTTTTACAGTATTCATTATATGCCCATAATCATCCATAATTATTATTGAGTTAGGGTATTGACTTTTTGCTCTTTCCAGACATTGTTTTACCCCTGAATAATCATGGAGAGCATCTAAATATAACACATCTACTTGATTATAATCCCATTTGGTGTTTACATCTTTTACTTGAATTCTTACATTGTCTACATCCCCACATTTATTTTTAGTAATTTCTATATTATCTGGGCTAATATCAGAAGCATATACTGTTTTAAATAGATTTGATAATACCCTAGTAGTATCCCCATGACAACACCCAAATTCAACTAAAGTTTGAGATTTATTTTTGTTAAAGTATTGGATTAAATCTTCTTTAAATTTTCTTGAGGTGGAATTTTTATAAGTGTTTTTATGGTTTACTTTATCTAAAACATTATTATAATTATGTTTTACCATATCCCAAACTTGTTTCATTAAATTAGAACGATCGTGTTTTGGTAAACCATTAAATATCCAATTATAACCATATTTTATAAAATAAGGGGTTTGATCTTCATTTAACTGCCAGTTATAACCAAACATTTCTTTTCTATGTAAATGAGTTAGTTTAAAAGCAATTGGTAAATCTGTTTTTGTTTCAATTTCATTTATTTGTAACCAATAATTCAATGGGGTTTGTTCTGTTCCTTTTTTAACAACTTTATCTTGAAGTTCACAAAAAGTATCTATATTATCATAATATAACTGTTTAAAAGAATTAAAAAATTCTTTATGTAATTCATTAAATATGATAAACCCAGAATTAATATATTTAGTTCTATCTAATTTAAAATCTTTAAAAAAATCTTTATAACCTACAATTGAATCATTAGTCCATCTCATATTATCTACATCCCTCCAACCTACAAATTTTCTTTCTGTTAATTCAAAAAAATTAGGAGCATTCCATTTATACATGCAAGAACTATCAACTAAAGCTATTTGATCATATTCAATACCCTTTTTTTCTAATTCATCAAAAACAAATATAGCTTTTTGCCAATTTACTCTAAATTTAAATAAATCTTTTTCTACAGGAGTATTAAATTCTACAAAATGGCAATTAAATTTTTTACAAAAATATTTCCAAGTATTTTTTGAATATTCAAAATAACTATAATCTCCATATTTATCTTTATGATCTGGATTGACTACCCCTACCCAAAATATTACATTTTTTTTCATTGGTTGAATATAATAAAAGTTTTTTAATGTTCCTAATTATAGTAATAATTCTTTAGGAAATGCTTTATTTTCAGATCTCATATCATGTAACATCTCATTATTCCTTTCTTTAATTAAAGATAAAAAATTACCATAATTTTCTAATCCAGATTCAGTCCAGGAAAAAGGGTGGGTATTTATTTGTAACTTTTTAACTTCGTCAAAGTTTAAATCTATAGGATGCCCAAATGACCATTTATGGTTTGAATCTGATAAATAAGTTATATTTAATTTATCTGGTTTAATGTTTTGGAAATAATGAAAATACTTTTTTCCATTACAATTAATAAGTCCTGGAACATCTAAATACCAAGCTAATAATTCAGGTTGTATATTTGGTCTATGAAAAGCAAACCTATCAATTTTAAATCCATAATATTTTTCAAAGGTATTAGCTTCTAAAAGAATTTTTTGAATTACCTCATTTTTATTTTCATAAAAAAGAGGGCATATATGTAATCCAATTTTATGACCCAATTGTTTAATTTCATGAACTAGTATAATATTTTTATCTGATAAAGCATTATATGTGTTATTTCTTAGTTGGACTGTATAAGTTGAGCTAATTCCTAATTGTTTTTCTATTCTAGCTAATTCATACGCTCTATCCAATGAAAACTCAATATCATGTCTTATAACACAATATTTTTTGGTTTTTTTAGTAACATCAGCAAAATCTATTATGGGTAAATGAGATTTAACTAATTTAATGATATTTTTATATTCGTTGTAACTAAACATTTTTATAATAAAATTCCTGAAGTTCTTTAAGTTGTTGATTTAATGAAGGGGTATATATATTTCCTTTAAGACATTTGTTTTTACCCAAATTTTTAGGGATTACAATTATTTTTTTACCAAATATTTTATTAAATAATAATAACATATTATATTTAGAAATTACTTGACCCTCTAATACTGTAATCTTATCATATTCTTCCCAATTTTCTATTAAATGTAAACACTGTTTAGCCCATTGTAAAGTAGTATTACCATTCCACATAGCTTTAGTATACCCAAAAACATTATCTTCTTGGTTTAAAAACCATTCTAATAAGCTTGATTTAGTATTTAATTCTGGTCCTATGATGGAAGTTTTAAGTGATTTTGTTTGTTTACCCAGATTGCTTATATAATTAGTTGCAATATTCTTTGATATCCCATAATCATCATTATCCATTTCACAATCAGTTCCTGGGTGGATGATTTTACAAGGAGAATTTAAATCTAACCATATAGGTATTTCCCAGTTAATATCAAAACTATTAGTTCTTTGTGGTATGGCTCCAATACAATTAATAATAAATTCCCCACCAAAACTCTTAATATCTTTTTTAATATATGGCCATCTACTATCAGTGGTAGTAACATTAATATCTTTTTTTTGTAAATATTTTATTACCATATGACCCAACATTCCTTTATGTCCTAAAACTAATACTTTCATCTTAATATTCCTTTATTTTTTAAAAATTCTTCTGTTTCTGAGGGTTTCATTAGACTATTACTTGAATCAAATACCCAAGGTTGATTATGTAAAATTTTATCTGTTATCATAAAATATTTATCATATTTTTCAGTACGAATAGATTCCTCTAAACTAATCATAGCTTCATGTAACTTTTCTCCAGGTCTAATTCCTACATTTTTTAGAGTTTGGGGTTGTAAAGAATTAAAATTTTTAATTAAAGCTTTTGCTATATCTATAACTTTTAAAGCTTTAATATTAGGAATAACAATTTTCCCATGAGAATTTTTATGATCATATGCCCATTGTATTAAATTTACAGCATCTTCTAATGATAATAAAAATCTAGTCATTTCAGGGTGGGTAATGGGTAAATGATCAGTACCTTGTTTTAATATACTTTTAAATAAAGGAATCACAGATCCTGTAGATTCTAATACGTTTCCATATCTACATAATACCACTTTAATATTTTTTTGTTTATTTGCAAAATCTATGTATAATCTTTCTGAGATTGCTTTACACATTCCATATACGTTAATAGGGGAACATGCTTTATCTGTTGATATAAACATTAAGGTTTTTACTTGATGGTTACTTAAACTAACACTATCTATTAAATTTTTATGTCCTATTATATTTGTTTTTACACTTTCATATGGGTTATTTTCACATATAGGGACATGTTTTAATGCCGCTGTATTAATAATAATACTTGGCTTATACTCATTAATTGATTGTAAAATGCTATCTTTTTCTTTAACATTCCCTATATGATATTGTAAATTAGGATATAACCTTTTCATTTCAACCTGTTTATGTTCATCACGAGAAAATATTATTATATTATTTTCCTTATGATAACGTTTAGTTAAGGTTTTGCCTAATGCCCCTGTTCCTCCTAAAATTAATATTGTTTCACCTCTCATATCTTAATAGTTTTACTTCAATTTTGCTAATTTATTTACAATTCTTTTTGCCGTCTTCCCATCACCTAACCACCTCAAATTAGGTTTTAAAGTTCCATTCCACCATTTTTCTAGAAACATATGTGAAGCATCCCATGAAATATCTTCTTCATCAGTATTTAACATTATTGAACAATTATATTTAATAGATTGAGGTCTTTCAGTAAATCTCCTAGGTGCTACTACAGGGGTATTTAATAGTGCAGGTTCTTCATGAGCAGTACCAGAATCTGATATTAAAAATTTACAATGATATTGTGCTTCCATATAATCATTATACCCCATTAAGTCAATAACTTCTATATCCCCTAAATCTATGTTAAACTTTTCTATTGCTCTAAATGTTCTCCCAAATTTTAACATTTTAGCAGGTATTTTATATTTTTTAATACATTGGTTTACATACTTTACTATATTACGTAGTTTATGTTCCACAGGAGGCATCGACCCATAACCTATATTTTCTGATCTATGGATATCTACTAAGATAAAATCTTCTTTTTTAGGTATATTTTTAAATTTTTCTATAAAAGGTTGACATACTTCTACAATAGTATTACCAACTACATGTATACGATCAGCCGATATATTTTCACGTAACATATTATCTCTATTATCATTGTGATAAGCAAATAACACATTTGAAACATGATTACAAGCTATTCTATTAATTTCTTCGGGCATCCATTCATCCCCATTACGCATACCTGCTTCTATATGAGCTATTTTCCACCCATCTCTTTTAATAGATAAACATAAACTTACAGTATTAGCATCCCCTAAAAATACTACATAATCAGGTTTAATTTTTCTAATAAGTTCAACTGCCTTAATTGAAGCTTCTCCTGAAACATGATAATGATCTTTGCCAATACCCCCTACTTCAAGATTATAATCGGGACGTCTTATGTTTAAATCCTCAAAGAATACATCTGATAATAATTTATCAAAATGTTGACCCGTATGAATCATAATATGTTCTATATCTGGGTGGGTGTCTAATTCTTTAAATACTTTAGACATTCTTATAAAATCAGGTCTTATACCTGTTATTGTAACTATTTTCATTTTTTTATTAAAATATTATAATCTCGGAAATATAAATAATCTATGTCGGTTTTCAAAAAGCAATTTAAAGCGTTTTGAGGGGTTTCAACTATTGGTTCTCTATCATTAAAACTTGTGTTTAATAAAATAGGAACACCTGTTTTTGAATTAAAAAGTTTTAGAAAATTATAGTACCATTTATTGTCTTTTTCTGTAACCGTTTGTAATCTAGCTGAACCATCAAAATGGACAACTGCTGGAATTTTATTTCTGGTTTCTTCTTTAAAAATAGATACAAACCCCATATAGGGACTGTTTATATCAGATTCAAACCAATTAGTTACTTCTTCTCTTAAAATAGAGGGTGCAAAAGGTCTAAACCATTGTCTATGTTTAACTTTTTTATTTATAATGTCTTTCATTTTATCACTTCTGGGGTCAGCTAAAATGCTTCTATTTCCTAAAGCTCTTCTTCCAGATTCAGACCCTCCCCCATATACCGATACAACATTTTGGTTAATTAACAAATCAGTAACATAATCATCTGTGGTATTTGTAAAATTTAAATTATATTCATTTATAGCATCAAGAACTTCTTTTTTTGAGTAAGTTTTTCCTAAATAAGGAGTTGAATTATCTTCCCATTTTATTCTAGGGTTATCTAAAATATGGTGCCAAATATATCTAGGACCCCCTAAAGCTAATCCCGCATCATATGGAATAGGATCTATATAAATATTTTCAATTTCAGGATACCATTTTCTAATTTTTCCTGTCATTACACTATTTAATACTACTCCTCCGGATAAACATAAATTTTTACTAGGATATTTTTTTAAATAGATTCCTATTTTTTCTTTAACAATGTTTTCTGTGTGTTGTTGTAAGGTAGCAGCTATATCAAACTGGTTTTGTTCTGATTGGGTAGATAGATTTTTTAATAGTTTTTTATTAGTAAAAACATTTTTATATTTTTCGGGATCACCTAAAGCCGCCATACCCATTACTGTTCCTGCTTGTGAACCCTTAATTCCTGTAGTACCTGATAATCCAAATACTTTAGTGGTATAATTATCCCATAAAACCCCAAGATTTAAGGAATTATGGTTAATCATATCTAAATCATAAATTTTATTATCAACCCCTTTCCAAGCAGTGAATGTAGTTATATGATAATTCCCTTCAGAATCATAATCTTCTCCACCTCCATCTATAGTAATTACTAAAGCCTCTTCATAATTACTTGAAAAAAAAGCATTAGCCGCATGACATTGGTGGTGTCCTGGTCTTTTATCTTTATTAGGCCAAAATTTTCCTCCATTATTTTCTACTATAGAGTTTATTTTGTTAAAACTATCAGGATATCTTTTAGAAATTCCTCCTTTCCATGTATTAACACAATATGAAGCATGAGTTATATCGTTGATATCTGGGTAATTATCTATTAAAAATTGTAATGCGTCCCCTATTGTTCCTTTTTTTCTATTAAAACGTTCTAATTCATTATGAACTATAGGGATACCATTTTCTAATATTCCATAAGCTACATCATGACCTGAACATATTCCTGCTATTTTCATATAAATGTATTTGTATAATTTTTAATCCATTGTTTTAAATCTATAGTTGGACTCCAACCTAGTATATTTTTAGCTTTTGTAATATCTGCTTGCATTTTTCTAGTTTCTAAACGATTGCCTATAAATTCTTTTTTCCCCCCCCATATATTAGCTAATTCATTTATCGTAATACTATCCCCACTACCTATATTAATAGCTTCACCTTTAATTACCTCTGTATTATTTGCTGCTAACCAATTAGCTCTAGCAACATCATATGCATGTATAAAATCCCTACTTTGATACCCATCATTTGTAATTGGAAGGGGTTTGTTGGTTTTTGTGCATTCTTCCCATATAGGAATTATTAACCTATATGCTCCTCCTATTCTATTTGACATTCTTTCTCCATATACATTAAAGTATCTTAAACACACAGTTTGTAACCCATATACTTCACTGAATACTCTACAATACTGTTCTCCAATTAATTTTTGAAGACCATAAGGAGATTGAGGATTAAATTCATTAGATTCCGGGGTAGGTAGACATTTTGTATCTCCATAAGCAGCACTACTGGCACTATATATTAATTTTTTTATTTTAGCATCTCTACAAGCCATTAACAATTTTAAAGTACCATCTACATTAATATTATTATATTTTAAAGGGTCTTCTATAGATGGGATGATTTGTATAAATGCCGCCATATGAAACACATAATCATATCCTTCAATTATATTTGTTAATTCTTTAACTTTGCATTTATGTAAAGATAATTGTTTAAAGTTAACATTTTTAGGTAAGTTACTTCGGGTACCCGAACTTAAATCATCAATAACTAATACTTCAACCCCTTTATCTACTAAATATCTTATCATATGAGAGCCAATAAACCCAGCTCCTCCTGTTACTATTGCTTTTTTCATTGTTTAATAGTTCCGTCTATATTTATATAATCTAATTCAACCATTTCTTGGATAATATCATCGCTTAATTTCCCCTCTTCATTAATAAAACCAAAATTAAGAGGTTTATAAATTTGTCCCTTACGTATTGCACTTGGAGCACTTTTTATTATACCTTTTCCATTTGTACTAAACATACGATGACCATCATTTTTGGCTTGTTCACAACCTTTACCTTCGACATCCCATGGAGTTAAACCATCGGGTAAAAAACTTAAAAAATATTCTCTTTTCCAAATACCCCAAATTACTGAACATCTACACTTTGAAAATTGATCTAATTCTATAAAATCTTTATCTACAATTTTATATTGACTATTAGCCTGAGTGGCTCTGGTTAGACCAATAAAACTGGCATCAGGTAAATATTTACAAACCCTATCAAATAAATTTGTATCAACCTTATCATAAATAAGTAAATCTTCTGGGGTGAAGATTATATATTCATCATCAATTGATCTCATAAATTTAGCAATATCTGTAGACCATTGTGATACATTATGTTGAGTAGGGGCCATTGAAACAAATTTAAAATTGTCTGGTAGATTTTTTTTGTAAGGCTCATATCCTAATATAGTAACTTTTATAGTATTATCCCAAAATTTATTAAATAAATAAGCAAAAATCTCTATTAAGGGATAATAAGATTTACATGTAGATACATAAACATTTAAATTATTATTCATATTTCCTCTTTATTTTTTGTTTTTTTTCCAAGATTGTCTAGTTTCTATTTGGTGGTGGACATGGCAGGTTCCTACTATAATACATTTAGCCCCTTGTTCTGCCCAACACATAATATTACCTTCTTGCCCTCCCCATTTTCCATCACCTCCATTATGTGGTTGATTAATTACAAATAATTCACCATTAGATTGTTTATAATTGTAGTAAAATTCTTTAGTAAAAGCATATAAATGACCCCCTAAATGTTGAAGGAACTTGGATCCTAAAATTTGAGTTATTTTATTTGTAGGTCCCTTAGATAGTTGAATTTTATTAGTAATCCCAGAAGCTACTGGGCCATATATAGAATTATTATTTTCTTTATCATTTTTAATATGTTCTATTAATTTATTAATAGTGTTATTAAATATAATATCATCTCCACTTAATATAATTATATCACACCCATCTTCAATAGCTTGTCTAACACCTAAATCCCAACTACCTGTTAACCCCTTTTCATGTTGGTTATCAATATATGTATAAGATAAATTGTTTGTTGTTATATCAAATATTTCTGAAAATGATTGTTTAGGGTTTGATTGATTATCAACCACATATGTATTAAATTTGTAGTCACAATTTTTATAAAAACTTTCTATACTTGGTTGAGTAACATTTTTACCTAATGGTCTTATATTCTCTGAATGGTGGAAGGTAAATGTATATCCTATTTTCATTTGGTGTAGATTTTACTTATAGTATTTAATTTATTATGGTAGCTTCTTGTAATTTTTCCAACATATGGATCAAAAGCACTACTAGCATCCATATAAGTATTTTCTTTATTAAGATTCCACAAATCATGAATAAAAGCATTAGATGCCATTCCTGCTGAAAAAAGGAATACTTTAGGGGTTTCTAATTTAATTTTTGATTTAATTAATTTTATAACTTCATTATACTACAACCAAACATTATTGTAGGGAATTTCTATAAATTCATCTATAAAAGGTAAAGATGATAAAGATTCATTCCCAATATACACTATATGAATTTTACTAAAAACATCAAACATTTCATTTAATCCTCTTTCAATACTTAAATCATGAAGTATATCAGAATTAACCCAATTTTGGGGGTATTTTAAATTATTAGTTCCATGTTGGTGACCCATATAATATGATTGGGGAGTACTAGCTATATTTTTTAATTTTTCACCAAGATCTTTATAATAAATATTTCCATCACAATTACTATCCCATGTTCTATCTTGAGCTACTGTGTACCACTCTCCATCCCCCCATCTGGAGAAGGCAAAGGGTATTTGGTTTAAAAGTTTGAATTTTAATTCATTTAAAAATTCTTCATCAGATTGTTTCATTTTTTAGCTTTTAAATATTGTTTTAAATTCTTCAATATTGATTACGTTTAACAATTTTTTACGATTGTTATTTAAATATTCCCAGTTATATTCAATATTTTCTTTGTAAATATTTTGATTACCTTTACGAATAATCCCGGGACCCAAATCAATACTTAATGCATACATTTCTAAATCAAGTCTTGTTGATCTAAATTCTACCCACGCTTCCCAACAATTATTACAATATCTAGGTGCTAAATGAAATTCTTCTGGTGGGTTGATGTCATGACATATTATAGTTCCCCCTTTATTTAAGTGTTTAATACTATTTTCAATATCCCTTAAAACTTGGTTTTTTTCATGATCTCCATCTACAAAAATTATATCATACATTTGAGAGTTAGGTATTGAATTAAAAAATTTATCAGATGACATAGTATAATTAGATCTTCCTGGGATAATATCAACCCCATCCTTATGTTGGCAATTAATATGGTCTATTGAAAGTAAACCACAATTTTCCCTAACACCTATTTCAAGATAAGATTTATAATTATAAGTAGTTATTAAATAGTTAATTACATCAAAGCTATTTTTCATACTATTTATTTTTCCAAAAATTTATTACATTTAATATTATTTCATCAACCGTTTTTGTTGTTTTCCAATCCAGTTTAGTTTGAATCTTTTTTGGGTCAGGGATTTTATCCCAAGCTTCAGCATATAGAGGTCCGTAAATTGTTTTTGGGTCAATATGTGAAATTTTAGATGAAGAATTTGTTAATTCTTTTACTCTTTTAGCAAGATAATTAATGGTAACTTTATTTAAAGGATTGCCTATGTTCCATATATCATTTTTATCATAGTAAGATGTTAAATATATACCATCAATAATATCTTTTACATATGTAAAGGCTCTAACCTGTTCTCCGTCTCCAAATACTGTTATATCTTCTCCAGTTAAAGCCTGTGTAACAAACCGGGGTAATACAAACCCAGCATCAGGTAATTGTCTTGCTCCACTAATATTAAAGGGTCTAATAATTTGATATTTTAAATTTGAAACTTTAGCTGTGTTGCTAATAACTATTTCGGATAATAATTTAGCCATAGAATATTCATTACGTACTTTAAAATCACCTACAAGTAGTTTATCTTCATGTTCTTGTAACATAACTGCTTTATCTCTATACCCATAAATTTCAGATGTACTAACAAATATTAATGGACAATTATATAATTGAGCTCCTTCTATAGCCCAATATATATCATCTAAAATATAACGAGCCATCTTTCCAGAGTGTTGTAATATCCCTGCGGGTCCTACAGGACTAGCTAAATGGATTATCATATCAAAAGAATTATTAGGATCCCATTTATATTTAAGTATGTCTTGAACGATTACTTTACAATCATCACATATAGGATCGTTTGGAGAAATTGTATTCGTTGATAAATTATCAATAATAGTAATTTTATTTCCTTGTTTTTTATATTTTTCAATAGTATATGATCCTAGAAATCCAAGACCACCAGTAATTAATATGTTTTTATTTTTCATAATTTGCTAATTTTAAATATAGTTTTTTTCCATCTCCACATAATATAAAGGCATTTGGGTATGGATCTTGTAAACATCTAATTTTGTTGTATAATTGTTCTGCACTATTTGTTTTTAAATCGTTAATAAGGATTTCACTTTGTTTTGGTTTTCTTCTTTTATAAAAAGTAACTTTTGATTCATCTTGAATAATTTCTTTATAAGATTGATTTAATATACTAAAAATTCCTTTAATAGCCAAATCTTTTATACGAGTATTTATATCTATTAAATCCCCATCCAATGAAAATTTTTGTTGATATAAAATAGGACCAGCATCTAATTTATTTGTCATTCTAAAAAAAGTAACAGCACTTTCTTTTTCTCCATTAATAATTTGATGTTGTAATGGACTTCCTCCTCTATATTTAGGTAATGGAGAAGGATGTAAACAAATACAATTATATTTTGATACAATGTTATTAGGTAATATCCAACTCCAACCTATAAAAAACACTACATCATTTTTTTTAAATTCTTTATATTTACTATCAAAAATTTCTTTTGAGTTAATTAATTCAATTGGGTAATCAGTTGTTGATTTAATCGTAGGGTAGATTTCTGAAGTCCAATTTCTATATGCACATATCCAAACTTTCATTATTCACTCCATCTTATTAATTGAAATGCTTCGGCATTTTCATGATTACTTTGCCCCCCTCTTAATTGGGCCATTGATCTTATAGTTTCAGGGCTTCTAAAACTTCTTACTTGAGTTTCCATTAATTTATATGCTTTAATTTTACGTTCTACATCTATAGGTATATAATAATTAGGTTTAAAATTTGAATTTATATCATGACTATAATCCCATAAAAACACATGAGGTTGTTCATAAACTAAAACCTTTTTAACAAAGAAATTTTTATCATGAGGACGTAAGGCTGTTAATGAAGATTCATATGCTACCCTGTGGTCTTGATTATATGATGGGTGAGGGATAAATATTTCAAGTGGTTTTATTTTATTAATAAATTTTTCAATTGGATTAATTAAGTTAGAGATTTCATAATGATTTACTTTATTTTCTAAAATAAAATAATCAAACCCACAATATTTTGCTGCTTTATCTGCTTCAGATAATCTTTCTTGAAGAGTAGGTCTATTTGGAATATCCGATTCATTTATTCCACAATATAATACAAAAGTGTTTTCATCTAAAATTCCTCCACAACCTAAAACATCATCATCAACATGGGGGGATATAATAAGTTTTTTATACATTTTTTAACATTTTTTTATATTTTTTATTTAATGATTCATAAGAATAATTTTTGATTGCTTTCTCATATGCATTTTGAATGAGTTCATAATGAACATTTATATTGTTATAACACAATTTAAAGTGATTCTCTAAAGAATCCCAATCATTTGTTGAGGACTCTGGGTAAAGAATTTCATGGGAATCTTGGATTCCTCCTATATTTAAAATACCAAGAGCAGCACATTGTACAGCCATAGAACCACCTGTCCGTACTGTATCTAGATTAAAGCAATAAGCTGAAGAAGTTATTCCTTTAAGGAATTCTTCCCATTGGTTATGTTCAGGGCCTTTATATTTTACTACATGTTTAATATACTCAATATTATACTTATTACTAATGTAATCTACAAACCCCCCAGTATTTTCTCCTGGTGAAGTTTCAGGGGCTTTATATGATAATATTTGGTGGTTTTTTTCTTGCTTATAATATTTGTTATGTAAATATTCTATATTATGGGGTTGAGGCATATAATGTACCTTTTTATTACATAAATTGCTTAAAGTTGATATCCCCAATATACCTTTAGGGTCTTTATCAATTTTCCATGGAAATGTAATATAATCACATGATTTAAAAAACTCAATTCTTTGTTGAGGTGTATAATTAGTCCAATAATCTTCTTTAATAAAACTTACTATTACAGCATTTGGGTATGCTTTTCTTATCATATCCACATTATATTTTCCAGGATGTTTTTCTAGGGCTACTTGGACTATATCAAGGTCTAGTTTTGGTAGTTCATCCCATTCTGTCCAGTTTATAAAATACCCATCTTTAAAAACAGAAGGCCAACCCCATAATCCTAAATGACATTCATTACTTATAGAATGATGATGACTATAAGGTTCTAAATTATCTGATTTAAGTTTATAAGATTTACCATCTTTTACAAAATATGAACGTTGCACACACCCATCTATTATTAATCCAAATTTCATTCTATTCCTACTATTTTTAAATTTTTAAATATACTGTGTAAATATAATGCTATATTTTCAGGTCTCATTTGTTCACTAAATTTCTTTCTTGCATTTTCTATAATATAATGATAATTTTTATAATTTGCCAATGTTTCTTCTATTTTTTTATTTAAATCACTAAAATCATGTTTACATGCAATATATGTTTCCCCATCAATAAAAACATTGGGCACAGTATCAATGTATGACATATCGGGTTTAATTAATATAGAACCAAACATTGCTGCTTCTAAATCCCTTGGTGCCATTTCCCCATAACCAAAGGGAGCAAATAGTATTTTTGAATTAAAGGTTCTATTATAATATTCTTCTTGAGATACCCTAATCCCATTTTCTAATTTAGCAATTTTTAAAGTAGTTGGAAGATTATTTAATTCATCAATACTTGGTTTTCTAAATTTATCATAATGGTCACTTTGAATAAACCCATGTTCATATACCTTTTGAGGGCTAGGATATTGAAACATAGCTGAGATATCATATTGTCTGGGTCTATTAATGTCATACCATTGAGTTTGGATTCCTGCCCAATGAGTACTTAACCAATTTACTCCACTTAATACTATCCTATCAGAATATTGATCAAAGTCATCTAATTTATATTCTCCAGGACCCCAATAATGTCTTCCTAAAACAGATCCTTGTTTGTATAAAGATCTATCTTTTAATAAACTATTTTTTAATAATAATAAAGCATTAGATTCTTTAAATACTTCATATGCTCCTATTAGTGAAGTAGAATCTTGACCATCAAGTAACATATAGTCACCTTTAATTTTAGATAAAAATTCTAAACCATTATTAATTGATTCTTCTAAGGGAATTTTTTTATTTAAAAAACTAGCTTGAGCTATCCAAGCAAAATCATAAGAATCTCCTTGAGTGAATTCTATTCCTATTTCTTTTAGAGTATTTTGAGCCCAAAGAAAAGGTCTAAAAGTACACTCATTACGGTGTTTATCTAATTCATATAATTTTATTTTTATCATAAAGTATCGTAATATGAATTTTGTTTTTCTTGTCTTTCTATTGTTTTGGGATGATATAAACAATATTCTTCATCATGGGGTAATTGAGAAATAGATGTATGAGCTTCTAAT
>MDSV01009508.1_pt1 | contig 16335 bp, 17 predicted proteins | sample 810851 | NCBI WGS metagenome assembly MDSV01 (sample SAMN05326640, study PRJNA326480) | marine metagenome | isolation source: seawater | place: Atlantic Ocean: North East | collected 2012 | reverse complement strand
CGGGTGACGAACAATCCGAAAAAATTCTGTCCAAATGCGCGGATCGTACACATCGATGTTGACCCGGCATCTATCCAGAAAACAGTGCGTCATATCGAGGTGCCATTAGTTGGGCCTGTGAAGCCAGTTTTGGCAGATATGATTGAGATGTTGAACCAACTGGATAACGAGCCTGATCAGGAAGCTTTGAAAGCATGGTGGGAGACCATCAACGGTTGGCGTGAAAAGCACGGCCTTTGGACGGGAGATCGTTACACGCGTCGCGACCAGATCATGCCGCAAGATGTAATTCGGGTTCTTTATGAAGTGACCAATGGTGAGGCCTTTATTTGTTCAGACGTTGGCCAGCATCAAATGTTTGCCGCGCAATATTACAAGTACGATAAACCTCGGCAATGGATTAACTCAGGTGGTCTCGGAACCATGGGATTCGGGTTACCTGCAGCTATGGGTGTGCAGCTTGCCCATCCCGAGCGCGCGGTTGCGGTTGTCACCGGTGAGGGATCAATCCAGATGTGCATCGAAGAATTGTCGACCTGCACTCAGTACAACATGCCAGTGAAGATAATCAATCTGAATAACGCGGCACTGGGCATGGTAAAACAGTGGCAGGATATGCAGTACGGCGGCCGTTATGCTGGGTCAACTTACGCTGATTCTTTGCCGGATTTTGTCAAACTAGCCGAGGCTTATGGTCACGTTGGCATGAAGGTGACTGATCCAGCTCAATTGAAAACGAAAATGGAAGAATGTTTTTCAATGAAAGATCGTGTGGTCTTCATGGATATCTATGTGGACCCTGACGAGCACGTGTATCCGATGCACATTCCAACTGGCTCTATGAAAGACATGGTTTTGAGTAAAACGGAGCGCACGAAGTGAGACACATTATTTCGGTTCTGATGGAAAATGAGCCAGGTGCGTTGTCTCGCGTTGTCGGTCTATTCTCACAGCGTGGTTTTAACATCGAGTCGTTGACTGTCGCCCCAACAGAGGATTCGACATTGTCGCGTCTGACAGTGACTACTATTGGGGAAGATGGAGTGATCGAGCAGATCACCAAGCAGCTCAATAAGCTAATCGATGTAGTCAAACTTGTTGATCTTACCGAAGGAGATCACATCGAACGCGAGCTGATGCTGATTAAGATCAAAGCGACTGGTGCCCAGCGTGCAGAAGTTAAACGGACATGTGATATCTTCCGCGGGCAAATTGTTGATGTGGCTCCTGCTATGTACACGGTGCAGCTAACCGGGGCGAGTGAAAAGCTTGATGCATTCATCGAGTCGATTGGTGCCTCGGCCATTTTGGAAGTGGTCCGAAGTGGCGTCAGCGGTATCGCGCGCGGCGAACGCGTGCTCTCTGTATAGCCAGTCAAGATAACTAGAGGAAAATATTTCATGCAAATTTATTACGACAAAGATTGCGACCTTTCGATCATCCAGTCTCAGAAGGTATCGGTTATTGGTTATGGCTCGCAGGGCCACGCGCAGGCGTGCAACCTAAAGGATTCGGGTGTGAATGTTACCGTTGGTCTTCGCGCAGGCTCATCTTCGGTTGCTAAAGCGGAGGCGCATGGTCTCAAGGTTCTCTCGGTGACAGAAGCTGTAGCTCAGGCCGACTTGGTCATGATTCTGACACCTGACGAGTTCCACGGTGATCTTTACAAATCGGAGATTGAGCCAAACATCAAACAAGGAGCAACACTGGCGTTTTCGCATGGTTTTTCAATCCACTACAATCAGGTGGTTCCTAGAAGCGATCTTGATGTGATCATGATTGCACCTAAGGCGCCTGGACATACCGTCCGGAGTGAATATGTCCGGGGGGGCGGTGTGCCGGATCTTGTAGCGATCCATCAAGACGCGTCAGGCAATGCGAAGAATGTTGCTATGTCTTATGCGTCTGGCGTCGGTGGAGGTCGAACGGGTATCATTGAAACGACGTTCAAAGATGAAACCGAGACAGATTTGTTTGGTGAACAGGCTGTCCTGTGCGGGGGTTGTGTTGAGCTTGTTAAGGCTGGTTTCGAGACCCTCGTCGATGCGGGTTATGCTCCAGAAATGGCCTATTTTGAATGTCTCCACGAGCTTAAACTGATCGTTGATCTGATGTACGAGGGCGGCATTGCAAATATGAACTATTCGATTTCAAATAACGCCGAGTTTGGCGAATATGTCACCGGGCCTGAAGTTATCAATGAAGAATCGAAGTACGCGATGCGTGAGGCACTGCGTCGTATACAAGATGGCGGGTACGCGAAGATGTTCATTGCGGAAGGACAAACTAACTACCCGTCGATGACCGCTCGTCGACGGAACAACGCAGAACATCAGATAGAGCAGGTTGGGGAGCAACTGCGTGCCATGATGCCGTGGATTGCGGCCAACAAGCTAGTCGATAAAGATAAGAACTAGTTGCATACGGGCCTTCGGGTCCGTTTTTCGCGATGACTCAGTCAAAAGGTATTTACCTTCTTCCAAACATTCTTACTACGGCCGCGTTGCTAGCGGGATTTTTTTCGATTATTACCGCGACTCGTGCCGTCTATCAGGGCGAAAGTCTCTTTGAAACAGCGGCGATTGCGATTCTGGTATCAGGCTTTTTCGATGGGCTTGATGGTCGCGTAGCGCGACTCACAAATACTCAGAGCGAGTTTGGCGCACAATATGATTCATTAAGTGACGTTGTGGCTTTTGGTGTCGCGCCCGCCGTCTTAGTATTCAGTTGGTCACTGTCTGCGCTGGGTAAACTGGGTTGGGTGGCTGCTTTTATTTACGTTGCTGGAACTGCGCTACGGTTGGCCCGTTTTAACATACAACGCGAAGTCGTCGACTCCAACTTTTTCGTGGGTCTCGCCTGTCCCGCTGCTGCTTACTTCTTGGCTTCGGCTGTTTGGACACTGGTTGACTTTAACATCCAAGGTGAGACGGTAGCGTTCATTATGGTTGTTCTCACAGCGGTATGTGGTCTTTTGATGGTTTCATCGGTTCCATATCCATCCTTTAAAAACTCTGATCTAAAAGCTCGCGTACCCTTGCTGAGCATTATGGCGGCCGCTCTCGTTTTTGCTTTTGTATCGCTGGATCCGCCTAGAGTGTTATTTTTACTGACCGGATGTTATGTCTTGAGTGGACCAGTGCTCTGGTTTAAAGATCGTTTAGAAGTGAAACATGATGCGTCGGAAGAAGAGTAAACGTGGGATCATCGACGAAGATATCCCTCGTGTGTCAGAGAATGAAGCACGGCGCCAAGTAGTCTATGGCGGCATTGGGCTTGTTGTAAGCCTAGTGCTGGTGTTGCTGTTTCGACCTGGAACTGACCACCTGCTTGAGATGTTCGTTCTGATAGGTTTTGTGGCCTCTAGTACACTGGGTGGGATGAAGCTAGCCAGTTATGTAGAAACAAAACAATACAACCTTAAAGGATAAAAAATGCAAAAAGGGTATTGGGTTAGTTGTTATCGCGAGATCTACGATCCCAACAAGCTAAGCACGTATGCCGAACTAGCAAAGGTAGTCGTCGAAAGCCAGGGCGGCCGCTTTCTGGTTCGTGGTCCTTCAATCTATGCCTCGGGCTCCGGGCTCTTAGAAAGAACTGTGATCGTTGAGTGGTCAACATTAGATGCTGCACAGCGCGCGTATGATTCCGACGCATATCAGGCAGCTCTTGATGCTTTGTCTGATGGCGTAGACCGTGATTTCAGGATCGTGGAAGGTGTGTGATCGCTTTTAGCTACTGCCGATTATGATAATAAAAAACCGACTTGCACAATCGGTCGTTCGTTGGCATCCTCAAACCATGAAAGCGAATTGCACTAGCTACTACACTCTACTTGGCCGTCGACTGCCCTGATGGGCGGCTCAATTTTTCTCGTTCTTTATTTCTACTCTTTTTGTTTGCATTGCCGAGCGGTTACAAGCCGTTGGAGAAGTTAAGATGGCAAAAGATCAATTAATTATATTTGATACGACTTTGCGTGACGGGGAACAGAGTCCCGGCGCATCAATGACACGTGACGAGAAAGTGCGAATTGCCAAGGCTCTGGAACGGCTCCGTGTGGATGTCATCGAGGCCGGTTTTGCGGTTGCGAGCCCAGGTGATTTTGAGGCCGTTAAAGCGGTCGCCTCAGCAGTTACGGAATCGATAGTGTGCAGCTTGTCGCGGGCGCTTGACCGCGATATCGAAGTTGCAGCGGAGGCTATCGCCTCAGCGCCACGACGTCGTATTCATACATTCATAGCAACCAGTCCAATTCATATGAAGCACAAGCTGAGGCTTGAACCCGAGCAAGTTATTGACCAAGCGGTTTATGCGGTGAAAAAAGCACGTTCATATACAGATGATGTTGAGTTTTCAGCCGAGGATGCGGGCCGATCTGAGATCGACTTCCTTGCCCGGGTATTTGAGGCCGTGATCGATGCAGGAGCCACGACTTGTAATTTTCCAGATACTGTTGGATACAACCTGCCGTTCCAGATTGAGGAAACAGTGCGGACGCTGTTAACGAAAATCCCAAATTCCGATAAAGCAATTTTTTCAGTGCACTGTCATAACGATCTCGGACTGGCCGTCGCAAATTCAATCGCCGCGGTTCGTGCGGGCTGTCGTCAGATTGAATGCACCATCAATGGTCTAGGTGAGCGTGCTGGTAATACATCGCTCGAGGAGGTGGTTATGGCTGTGAAGACCCGTGCTGATATTGTCGACGTCGAAACGCATATTGATACACAACATATCGTACCCACATCACGTCTTGTATCATCTATTACTGGTTTTCCAGTGCAGCCCAACAAGGCAATTGTGGGGGCCAATGCCTTCGCCCACGAATCAGGTATCCATCAGGATGGTGTTTTAAAGCACCGTGAAACCTATGAAATCATGCGCGCTGAAGATGTGGGATGGCACACCAACAAGATGGTCCTTGGAAAGCATTCAGGTCGCGCGGCCTTTAAGTCTCGCCTGGACGAATTGGGTATTATTTTGGCGGGTGAGCAGGCATTGAACGACGCATTCGCGCGGTTCAAAGATCTGGCTGATAGGAAGCACGAGATTTTCGATGAAGATCTTCAGGTACTGATGAATGCCCAGAAAATTGAAGCTGACAAAGCGCGCTATGAACTAGTTGACTTGTCAGTAACATCAAAACTGGGCGTTGCTCCTATAGCGAATTTGAAGTTGCGGGTGGATGGGTCAGACGTCGATGCAACAGCAGAGGGAGATGGTCCGGTTGATGCTGTGTACAAGGCTATAGAATCAGTCGCAAATTCGGGCAGTGATCTTCAGCTTTACTCAGTGAATGCCATCACGACTGGTACAGATTCGCAGGGCGAGGTTACTGTCCGTCTTGAGAAGTCGGGTCGTATCGTCAATGGTTTGGGTGCTGATACCGATATCATCGTTGCCTCGGCAAAAGCATACCTGCATGCGCTCAACTTGATTGAAAAACCACTCGAGAAAAAGCACCCTCAAAAATCTGAAGGGATTTGATGCAGACACTACCGCCGGATGAATCCCGGGGAATTCTGGACGCTATGGGTATCCCGGTCGTCGTTTCTCGGGATCGAATATCCGTTCAACCTTTGCTGGCGGCAACGGAAACCGATTCTGAGCTAGAGCGAGAACGTGAGGATGTAGCACGTCTTGGAGAACCCGATCAAGGTTTGTCAGACGTTGACATTGATCCAAAAGGCGATTCGCCTGAAATTGATGACTTGGTTGAGGTAGCGACAGCCGCAGGGAAAAATATACCCAGTGGGTCAGGTACGACAGAGCCGTTGCAGTTTTCTGTCGTCAGCGCCGTCACAGCGAATACATTGTTAGCGTGTGAGCTTCCTGTTTGGGCCGGGGGTTTGCTGGAAGGTCGGTTAACGGGAATCTGTACGGACTTAATGAGAATGCTGTCGCCCGGGTACGTTGGTGCTGATTGGCAGTATTTTCATTGGCCAATCGCTGGTTTCAGAGATCAGAGTGAGGAGCAAGCCCATGAGGCTCTAGATGCGTGGTTACACCGAAGATGGGCAGATACGCGCGCGCAGGAGCCTTTAATAGTATTGTCTGGCTCATCTATCGACCTATCCACCATATTCGCCGACGCTCTGTTGCTACCCGCGCTTGATGAAATGATCGTGTCCGGTGATGCAAAGCGAGCAGCGTGGCTAGCGATTCAAGATTACCACTGTGTCTGATACCGATAGTCTTTATTTCAGACTGATGAGTGACAATGATCTGGATGCCGTTTGCGAACTGGAGGCGCGCGCATACGAGTTTCCGTGGTCACGGGCAATCATCAGCGGTTGTAGATCTGTTCAATATCGAATCTGGTTGGGTGAGCTTGTTGGTCAGCTTGGGCATGTATCACAGGCATTTCTATCGATCACATTAGATGAAGCGCATATCCTAAACCTCGCAGTTGAACCCAACTTACAAGACCGAGGGCTGGGTAGCCAACTGCTTAGACACTTGGTTGAGGATGCCCGGGGGCAGGGCGCTCGACAGATATTTTTGGAGGTCCGGGAGTCAAATCAACCCGCGATCCAAATGTATTTAAATCAGGGGTTTAACGAAATAGGCCGACGCCGGCACTATTATCCAACCAAAGACGGCCGCGAGGATGCAATCATCCTTGGGATGGAGCTTTAGTTTTGATTAAGTCTGAGTATTTTGTTTTTGCGTGATCGAGTGGCATTTCTGCACCAAATCCAGGTACCGAGATCGACTCTGCAGTTATCCCGAGGTCTGATCCCTCGACAATGCTTTCGCCATAGTTGTATAGGATTTCGATAGTGCCACGATCAATCTTATGTCGATAGTGTTCCTGACAAGCTTGGACTTCGTCTGAGCCTCGAAAATTAATCTCGCCGTGGCGAGATTTTAGAAGTAATGCAGTCGCTTCCGGGGAGAGGACGGCTGCCGTTGAGTTGTTACCTCCAAACCCTTTTGCATTAACTAGTGCTGCTGAGACACGTTGTTCTCTGGATTTAAAGATAAAGTCCAAGCCATCTTGAACAACATCAGGAGCAACCGCGTCTGTCGTCTGGATTCCGGGAGTAATCTGTGATGCAAAGGTACCCAGGCTGATGGCTAACTGATCGCCACCGGCGGTGCCTTGCGAGTGACCAAGCTGGCTCTTAACCGCGCAAACAGCCCAATTTTCGATCCCAAAGGTTCGCGCAACTCGTGATAGGACATCCGATTCGGTGACGCGATTTTGCGGTGTACTCGTTCCATGAGCTTGGACGATAGTCTCGCGGGCGAGTACGTCTTTGCCAAGAAGATCTTGGACGCTGGCTGCGGCCTGAGCGACGGTAAGGTAGTTACCCGCACCCGGCGTTGAGATGCTTCGTTTACCGCCATCAGCGTGACTAGCTACGGTTGGAATTGAGCCGTAAATGGTCGCGCCAAGCTCGATAGCCAAGTGATCCTCCATCAAAATCACGTACTGACTCGATTCTCCAATTGTGAAACCACAGTTCATGCCGAAGGGTCGGCTAGTTCGACGATAATCGGGCGTGTCGCCGTCGCTGAGGCCATCAAGTTCACGTAAGCCCTGGTCTTCAGCGAGGGCCCCCATGGCACGGAAACCCTCGATCACTTCGGGTGTGATTGGACAGTCCGCCCCTCCGACTATCGCGATTTTGTAACGCCCTTCTTGTATCCCATCAACGGCATGGTGGAGATTGTAGAGAAAGCTTGCACAGGCTCCCATGTTCGCACCAGATCGCCCAAGACTTCCCAATACATAAGCGTTACTGAAGTCTGCGGGCATTTGTGGATATCCGAGCGGCAACTGCTTTGATGTTGTGCGTTTGCCGACAAAAGCACTTTTCAACATGCCTCCGAACCCTAAATTATCCATTTGCCCAATTGAGGAGCCCGCAAATACAGCAACCTGATTTGGGGCAATATGTTGTTTAATCTGATGCCACTTCAGGCCCGAACCTAGCCAGCAATCAGAGAGCGCAAATAAAGCAAGTTGCAGAGTCCGAGGGTGGTTTCGAGACGGGTAAAACATGTCAGGACGAAAACCAGTCGGCGCCATCCCTGCGGCCTGCACAGACAGTTTTTTTGTACATGGCTTCAGTACTTCCCCGGCTTCAATAAGATATTCCGTTTGCCTATTTTCTTTACGTCCCATACGCCACCCGTGGGGTAGCGGGTTTGGTGTTTGCAAGGGGTTCAGCCAGATCGAGATCGGCTCATTTGTATGGCCCAGCCTATGAAGAGGGACGTCGTCGGGGTCAAACCAATCCTTATGAATCCTTCGGATCAGGGTATTATTAAGGATATGGTACGCTTGATTATCGGTCGGAGATAGTTCAGTCCCCATGCCGGTTAGTGCGCCTATCTGGTTTATGGTGCGGGTCTTTTCAGATGACGTGAGAACGTCCATGATAAGGCGTCTAAATGCCTGATGGTCTGAACTCCGGCCCGCGGCATTGATGCCGCCAAATCCGACGATGAGAGGTAAAGCGGTCACAGTGTCATCCATTATTAAAGGTCGTAATGTAACAAGTTGGGCCCCTGTTGTGCTATGAAGAATCATCGCTTTTCTGATGCCCTGTGGATCCCAAGTCCACATTTTGACGAGAGACCGAGCGATACTATCGATTTAATTGTGATACATGCGATCTCTTTGCCACCTAACTTATTTAACCCCCTGCCCATAATGGCCTTCTTTCAAGGGTTACTAAATAACGGCGCTGATGCTTACTTTGAGAAATTGAGAGATGTCCGAGTCTCGTCTCATCTGGTAATCGGGCGTGGCGGTGCTGTCTATCAATCTGTCGCCTTCGATAAGCGTGCCTGGCATGCTGGTGAGTCGGAATTCCAGGGACGGGCTCGATGTAATGATTTTAGTATCGGGATTGAATTAATCGGTGACGAAGAGGGACCGTTTACAGGTGAACAATATCGCTCACTTTCTAGCATATGCGATCGACTTTGCGTGACCTATGAGATTCCCAGTAAGCACATCGTTGGCCACCGTGATATCGCTCCTGGACGAAAAGTCGATCCAGGAGCTGATTTTGACTACTCTAAGATTCGGCCGTCCCCTAAATAGGGGGCGCTAGGGCGAGCGCGAGGGGGATCCATATGATCGCCGCTATGTTTCCAATTAAAACGATCGAAGCGACCCGGGTCGGTTCTTGTTTGTATTGCTCAGCGAGCATGAAGCAAAGTACTGCGGGTGGTAGTGCCGCGAACAGCAGAAAAACACTCCATTGAACGGGGTTCAAATCCAGAAGCGGCTTTAGCAGAAACGCGATCATAAGACTAACCATTGGACACCATATCGCCCCGAGAACAGCTATCTTAAGATCACGAGTGGAGACACTGTTCATACGGATACCAAGTGCAAATAGCACAAGCGTGACCCCCGTATTTGCCAAAAAATCTAAGGGCACCAGTATTGTCTCGTTTACCTCTACCGGCGTTAACGCAACCGTTATGCCGACCATGGTCGCAAGAACGGTTGGGGCTGAGATTGGGTTAATGATTTTGGCCTCTCTGTCTAAGATATAAAAGCCAAGTGAGAAGTGTAGAAACTGCGAGACTATGAAAACGACGACGATAGCGGGCATTGCTTGCTGGCCAAATGCCAAAAGAACCAACGGAAACGCTAAGTTTCCGGTGTTGGTAAACATCATCGGTGGGACAAATGTTTTGGATTCAATTTTGAATAATAGGCATAGAAGCCAGGTGATCAATCCGCAGCCCGAGATAATGCAGGCCACTCCAAATGCCAGGGTGACATACTCTTCGAGTTGAACATTTTTGCCCGCCAGCACCGAGAAAATAAGGATAGGGACAAGTAATTCCATGCATAGCTTATTGACCACGGACATATCTGGTTTACGCCACCTACCGTACATGTAGCCGATAATCACAACTATCAGCACCGGGATGACGCTCCGCAGAATTCGATCAATAATTAGCTCGTTAGTCACGTGACTGGCGATTCCTTTTTGGTAAGCGTTGTTTCGGGAACGGTCTAGCGATTTAATTTTTGACTATTTTCGGTGAAAGCCGTCTGGAATGATCAGAATATCTTGGTCTATATCTCTGATAAGGGTCCGCCCACAGAGCCCCATTGTTGTGTCCAACTCTTTGTGGATGATTTTTAGAGCATCGGTCACACCCTTTTCGCCGTTTGCTCCGAGACCATAGGTATAGGCCCGGCCTATCATTGTACCTTTTGCTCCCAGAGCGATTGCCTTTAACACATCCTGACCTGAACGAATCCCACTATCGAACAATACTTCAGTTTTATGGCCTACCGTATCGACAATATGGGAGAGCATCCGAATCGAACTTGATGCACCATCCAATTGACGTCCACCATGATTAGACACCACGATAGCGTCCGCACCAAGCTCTGCGGCTTTGACTGCGTCTGCCGCATCGAGGATGCCTTTTAGGATAACCTTGCCGTCCCACATTTCTATTAATTGCCCGATGCGTTTCCAGTCCAGCGATTGATCAAATGCCTCTGCCGTCCAGCTACTCAGAGAAGATGCGTCACTTACGCCTTTGGCGTGACCAACAATGTTGCCAAAAAATCTGCGCTTAGTTCCGAGCATCTCGAGGCCCCAGCTGACTTTGGTAATCATGTTTGCGACGGATTTCAGTGTCAGCTTAGGAGGAGCGGAGAGCCCATTCTTAAGATCTTTGTGTCGTTGGCCCAACATCTGGAGGTCCACTGTGATAATTAGAGCGGCGCAATTCGCCGCCTTCGCGCGTTCCATCAGACGACGCATAAAGTCATCGTCTTTAAGGGTATACACCTGAAACCAGAAAGGTTTATCGGTGTGTTCTGCTACGTCTTCAATCGAGCAGATTGACATGGTAGATAATGTGAAGGGAACACCAAACCTCGCTGCCGCTCGGGCGGCTTTGATTTCACCGTCCGCGCATTGCATCCCGGTTAGGCCAACCGGAGCTAGTGCTACCGGCATTGAGACGGGGTGGCCGATCATCGTGGTCTCGGTTGATCGACCCTCCATGTTTACCGCTATTTTTTGTCTGAAGTATAGCTCCTGAAAATCAGCTGAATTTTCAATAAAGGTCTGCTCGGTCCAGCTGCCAGTCTCCGCGTAGTCGTAAAACATCTTGGGAACCCGGCGTTTATAGATCTGCTTCAGATCGTCGATGGTTGTGATGACCGGCATGTTGGGGATCCCCGTTCTTTATGAGGCAAATAGGTCAGGTTTTTGGGTGACTTGATAATCTCAATATAACGCGAAGATTAAGATCGAAAAAATCCGACTATTTGGTTGACTATCGCTAATCTTTTTGTCGAATGGTCTCGTCCCAGAGGTCATAAAAGGCCATGCCTACAACCGCTGCTGCAATAATTGCGAACGGGAGCCCCCCCCAGAATCCAGCGAAGCCCGTGGAGATACTATAGGATAGACCAAAAATGAAGATCGCGAACATAATCGTCGCGATCAGCGCAAGAATTACTTTTACCTGTTGTGAAAGCATTAAGCTTCTCCTTCGTCAAAAAGCGTGGTCATGAACCAGCGTGCTGTTCTTAGTAGACGGGCATCGTCTCTCTGGCGACCAACCATCTGTAATCCAATGGGAAGCCCATTTTCCCCTTGCATAATGGGGAGATTCAAGGTTGGTAGACCGGCGAGGGTCCACACGGTGCAAAAGATTGGGTTACCCGTGTGTCCCTCGCTAAGTAGCGGCGCCTCGCCTGATGCCGATGGGGACAGAATCGCGTCAAAGTCTTCGAAGAAACTTTGGAAAAACGATCCGGCTGACGCTTTAATTTCAAGTGCCTCTTCGTATTCGTTCTGCGCAAAGTTTTTACCCTCTTCGAGCATCTTAGCCAGAATTCTAGAAAGGTCTGAACTCCCCACGAATCCGAGCCTATCGAAGGCATGGTGTGCCTCGGTCATGTGAATGATGCGCTGTGCCCTGATGAGTTCCTCGAACATTGGCGGAGCTTCCAGAACCTCCACTTGCCCCTCGAGAGTGTCTGCTAGTTCACGAAACCCTTCCGTGCATGCTCGTGACTGCAGTTTGCTGTATGGCAAAGTCAGGATCGCAAAGTTCGGATCCATCGGGGGCTCCGAGCAGGCGCCTTGGAAGCATGACGGTCTTGGTGCGGCGATGCTATGCGGGTCGCGGCTATCGTGAATCGACAGAGCATCGGTCACCAATGCAAGGTCTTCAAGAGATGTCGCAAATAATCCCATCTGGTCCAATGTTGGTGACTGCTCGAATACGCCTATTCTTGGAATAATTCCGGCAGAGGGCTTCATGGCGTAAACCCCGCAGTAGGATGCGGGACGAATGACCGACCCATTTGTCTGTGATCCGATCGCGACCGGCACATCTCCAGATGCCACCGCAGCGGCGGAGCCAGCAGACGATCCGCCCGGCGAGTACTCCTGAGAATGTGGATTCTTCGTGCGCGCTGGATTTAAAAATGCAAATTCAGTGGTCTCTGTTTTGCCTAGAATTATCGCTCCCGCGGCTTCTAGTGCGTCTACCAAAACCGCGTTTTGATCCGAGACTTGACCCATCAAAGGTGACCCGCAGCCATGAGGCATCGCTTTTACTTCGATGATATCTTTTACGCCTATCGGACATCCGTGAAGGGAGCCAAGGGCACTCCCGTCCTTGCGAATCCGATCCATTTGGTCTGCTCGTGCTAAAGCACGCGCTTCATCTATGAATGACCAGGATCCTAGCGCTTCGTTGTTGCGAACGCGTTCCAGGCAGTGCTCCACCCACTGCCTAGAGTCCAGGTGCCCGTCAGCGACCGCGCTAACGGTTTCAGCGATCGTCTGACTACTCTCGGGCATTACGGAACATATTCCCCGAACAGGTAATCAGGGAGCCATAGAGCAATTTCAGGGAATTGGTATAGGAGCACCATGCTAAATAAAACGATCCCAAGGTAGGGTATCAGTCCCTTGAAAATTTCTACGAGCTCGATTTGGTTTTTTAATACGCCCTTTAGATAATATGCGGACATCGCCATCGGCGGGGTCAGGAACGAGGTCTGCAAATTCAGGGCCACGAGCATCGCAAAGAAGTAGGGGTTGACGCCGAAGTTATCGAGCATTGGCAGGAAGATCGGCACAAAGATAATCAGGATCTCGGACCATTCTAGAGGCCACCCCAGTACGAATATAATCGCCTGCACCATCACCAGGAATTGCCACGGAGCCAGCTCCATCCCTAACACCCAGTGCTCAATCACGTCGTGGCCACCAAGATAGGAGAATATTGAGGCGAAGGTCCATGAACCGACAAACAGCCAGCACACCATCGCTGTCGCCTTAGCGCAAAGGAATACGCTCTCCTGAATCTTCTGCCACGTGAGTGCGCGGTACAACGCCGCCAAGATCATCGCACCGAAGGCGCCCATCGCTGCGGCCTCTGCCGGCGTCGCGAGACCCCCAAGTATAGAGCCGAGGACGGTGACGATCAGGACCGTGAGGGGAACGAATGAGAAGAGTAGGTCTTTGTAGATCTCTAAAACAGGCGGTATGGTGTCTTTGGCAGGTTTCGGAGCTATAGACGGGTTTATTGTGACCCTGACGATGGAGTAGACGATATACAAACTCGCGAGCATCAGTCCTGGGAACATCGCGGCGGCGTAGAGGCGGAGCGGTGATAGCTCTGCGATTGCCGCGTAAACGATCAGCATGATCGATGGTGGGATCAGTATCCCGAGTGTTCCACCAGCGCAGATCACACCTGCGGCAAACTTCTTATCATAGTTTGCGTTGGCCATCGCTGGATATGCAAGCAACCCCATTAGGGTGACAACCGCGCCCACGATACCGGATGCGGTAGAGAAAACCGCGCACGTTATGAGTGCGGCAATCGCCATGGATCCGGGTAGGTTGTGCGCCGCCATCTGCAGTGAGCGGAATAGGCGCCCGACGATGTCGGCTCGCTCGACGACGTACCCCATGAACAGAAACAGAGGGATCGCGACCAATGTATCGTTCTCCATCACCGAGTAGGTGTTTTGGTTCAGAAGGTAGAATATTTGATTATTGAATAGGTCGGCTAAACTATCTGGTGCCTGGTAGTAAGCGTAGTAACCGAAACCGACGCCCATCGCGATGAGCGTGAAGGCGATCGGGAAGCCTAGCAGGACCAGTACAATGAACAGGCACAGCATCAAAATCGCAACTTCAGGGTTTGTCATGCTCTCTTCTCCTGTTGCTCAGCTTCTTCCATCAGGCGTTGCTCGGTTTCTTTGACGTCGCTTAGCCTTTGCATCCACCTGCCCTCGCGAATTGCCCGGATGCACCTGCATATTTCGGCAGCCCCCTGCAGCATCAGCAGGACTCCTGCGATGGGTATAAGCGTCTTGAAGAAGTAGATCTGTATCCGGGCCGGACTGTTCCAGCTTACCTCTTTGTAGCGCCAACTGTCGGCTGCGATTTCTGCGCCGTACCAGAACAGAGCGAGCATGCCCGGGAAAAAGAACAAGACGTACAGTGTCAGGTCTATTTTTCCTTGAGTTTTAGGAGAGAGTAATCGATACAGAAAGTCGCCCCGGACGTGAGCGTCTTGGGCAAGAGCGTATGGGCCTGCCATCAAGAAGAGGGCGCCGTACATCTGTATCATCATATCCATGGACCATACTGTTGGCGCGTTTAAAACGTAACGCACGAACACCTCATATGATACGGACAGGGTCAATATTAAAATACACCAGCCGAAGGCCCGCCCAACCCATATGTTGAGACCCTCGATCGTGTAGACGAAACGATCCACTGCTTAACTACTCCAAAAAGACAGGCATCCTGCTTGAACATCAAATGTGCGCATCTTGCGCCATTGCTTGAGGCTAAAAATTCGTTAACTTCCTAATAGTTTAATACTTCCCTCACGCATTAGCCAAAAAAATACCCGAGCACGGAGGCTCGGGTATTTTTGTTTCCACGACTGGTATCAACCGAAGTGGTGCTTGTAGGCCATCCGGTAGTCCGGCTGGTTAAGGTTCAGATAATTCATCACCCGCTTGGCGTAAGCTTTCTGCGAGTCAATTACCTTGGCAAAGAAAGGATCCTCACCACTGATCCGGTCTACAACGATATCCCAAGCCTTGAGCTGCTCTGCCATCACAGAGTCGGGTGTCCGGTATACGTTGACGCCTTGATTCTGCAGGTTCACCAAATCATCAGCGTACCGGTTAGTGTTGTGCCAGTAGAAGTTCGAATTCTCTGCTTCTGACGCATACTTCAGGATCGCCTGAAGCTCTGCCGGGAGACCATCATACTTCTTCTTGTTGAAGGAGATCTCGAAGAACTCCTGCGACTGGTGGAACGAACCCAGATGATAGTGCTTAGATACGTCTTGCATACCGAAGTCACGGTCAGAGGTTGGGTTATTAAATTCTGCAGCGTCAATCAGACCAGACTTCATCGCCGGCTGGATTTCACCACCTGGAAGCTGGACTACTGACATTCCCATTTCCATGAGGACGTCAGCCGCAAGACCGACCGTACGATACTTCAGGCCGCTCATCTGCGATGAGTCATTTATTTTCTCTTTGAACCATCCCATCGGCTGCGCCGGCATTGGGCTGTTGAAGAACGACACGATGTTCAGGCCCAAAGACCCCATGAGCTCGTTGAAGAGTTCCATACCGCCGCCGTAGTGACACCAGCCCAAGACCTCTTGTGAGGACCAGCCAAAACATGGGCCGGTACCGAACAACGAAGCTGACTTAGACTTTGAGTACCAGTAAGCAGGTACGTAGTGGCAACCATCGAGCACGCCGCGGTGAACCGCGTCTTGCATCTGGGATGTTTTTACGACTGAGTTAACTGGGAGCAGGTCGATCTTAAGATCCTTGCCTGCCATTGCGTGAACGCGGTCGACATATGACTGCGCGTTCTCGAGGAAAATACCGCCACCCCAAGCTGCCTGCACTTTCAGAGTTGCACCACCGTGACCACCGGCGTTGACAAGTGCTGGGAAACCGAGACTGGAGGCCGCTGCTGTTGCCGTAGCTCCCTTAAGGAACGAACGGCGATCGAGTTTTTTGCTCATCGGACTACCTTTTTATCTATTTTTTTCTTGCGCTAATCCATATCTGCCGGGGCAGTGCGCTCTGCGTTTCCATCCATAGAACACTGAATAGTGATGATTTCGCATCCATCTTGCAAGGGTTTTGAAAACAAAGTTATGTATGACAATGTATAACAATGCTCTTTGATTGAAAGTTATTTCTAAAAAAGCCACTGTTAAATCGGTTTGGTTGAGGAAACCAGAGATGAATGACCTCAGTATCACACGGATTCTTGTTGAGCCTGTACTAAGACGAGCCCGTCGGGATTATTCCGTCTG
>MDSV01174251.1_pt1 | contig 16336 bp, 2 predicted proteins | sample 810851 | NCBI WGS metagenome assembly MDSV01 (sample SAMN05326640, study PRJNA326480) | marine metagenome | isolation source: seawater | place: Atlantic Ocean: North East | collected 2012 | reverse complement strand
TTTGTGGTGTCGTTCCATAGCATACCAGTTGATAATCCTGTTGATGGTTCAGAAGTAGAACTTTCAACACCAACGTTCACCCAAGCAGTACCTGTGTAAACTTTCAATCTATCGTTGGTTTTATCCCACCAAAGTTCACCTTCGATAGGTGCTGTTGGAGCCGATGCTGATGATGAGTTCTCTAGTAATTTAATTAGGTTTTCGTTAAATGCTTCACCGTATGATTGATAATTTCTTCCAATCAGTGATAGAGAACTTGTTGTGTCTAGCACACCGTCATTAACGGTTGCTAATACTGTTCCATCTGTTTTGTTTATTGTGTATGCCATATCTGTACTCTATTTATCGCTCCTTAACTTTCCACGAAGTTGGTCAATGACTGCACTCTCACTGTGTAATCAATCTGAATTAGTCTGTTTAACGACTTTTGCACTGGATGAAATATAACATGTGTTAATAATTTGCCTTGTCCAGCTCCTGCAGTCGAATAAGAATATAATGCTAGTTCATCAAAAACGTATGAATCAGTAAATGTAGTGGTGTTATCAAATGCTGATTGTCCAGCTGGCTCACCATAATCTAACAAGCAAGTACACACCACATCTGAATAAACATTGCCTGATGTGTGTCTAACTTCAATTTTGTTACGAGTAGCGTCTGAATTTGCCGCTGATAAATCGTTAATGGACTTGTAGTATGTTTCGTTATACAGAGCCGCATTTGAGCCTGAATTGTTTGGCGTCAAATATGTAATTACACCGGTAGAATCAACAGATGTACCACCATTGCCAAAGTGCATTTCTTCAATAAATCCATCTGTGCGATTTGCTATGGATTTTGCAAGTGATTCTGAAAAGTTTTCATAGTGTATTGCATTGCGTTTGTCCACAAACACTTCTTCAGATTGTGGATCAAAGATCTTGATGTGACCTTCAATTAGCACGCCTGAATTTTCATCTACTGGCTTTTGAATTTGTTCTGTTTGCTCTGTCATATTAATGTGTCCATATATTTATTAAGGTAGTTTTGTAGGGCTATTAAGCAAGAAGGTTGCTTCTACACCTGTTGCTCCTTGTAATCCTAATCCATTACCTGCTGTGCTTGTTCCTTGATCTACCCAAACATTTCCTGTTTTACGCACTATCTCAATTCTACGTCCACTTATTGGCGCAGTAGCAAATGTTATTGTAGCACTTGATCCGTCAAAAGTAAAGCCTGATGTTTGTTTTGTGCCACCCACAAACACAGTCACATCTGACCCATCTAATCGAGGTACAAATGCAGTAGAATCAGCGTTGAATAAAGCAAACACAGTTGTTGACCCGTCTGCTTTGTGTGTGCATGTTGTGGTTGTGTCTGAGTATCCTGGGATTGTTTGAGTTGCTCCTGCGTCAATTACATCAGATCCTGTTGCATGTAAGTCAACAGCACCTGTACCTAATGTACCACGCATCAGTTGTTCCAGTGTGTTATCAACCAAACTAACTCTAAAATATGTGATTCTTTCTTTGTTTATAAACACCACACCCGGAATATTGTTGTCAGCATCTGGTGTTGGTAACAATGAAACATCTTGCACAAATATTTTGTCATCAGTAATTCTTAAATTTTTCGCAAGTTTTGTATTGTTAGCATCAGCAATACGTTTATAGTGTGTTCTGTTGATCATGTCTTTGAATATTCTGTAGCCAATTGCTTCTGATGTGGATGTTGTTGAAATTGACGTAATAACAATTGTGTCTGATGACGAATATGTTGCTTTTGGTATGTACAACCTTGTGCCTTGTATTTCATAATCAACCCCTGCAATTAATCTTTGTCCATTAAATGTTACCCACAGATAATCTGTGTTTGTTGGTACTCTTGACAATGTGTAATGTCCATGTGTACTTGTTTCACTTGCATCAGCTAAAGTGTCTGTCTCGTCAGTGGTATGGGCAGTTGTGTCACTGGTTAATCCAGTTTTGCCTTCAAAAATTTCTGTTCTTATGCCTAGCAGATCATGATTTGTAAATGATGTGACTCTTAATTCATCAGTACCTGCACTACCTCCTACTAATCTAAAAGGAACACTCAAAGCAAATTCGTTCACTTCCTCACCTGTGTCGCCTACGATAAACATTTTATTTCCAGTAGTGTTAAATGCTATGCCTGATGGATTCGCCTCTTGAGATGATACGCTCACAAAACCTACATGAGTTGCTGACGATATATCAAATGCACTTGATAAATGATATTCATCTACACCATTGCCTCGTGTACCAACTATGAACAATCTTGTTCCATCGGTGTTAAATTCAATTCCAAACGGTTCAATGTCTTGAGATTGTACACTCAAAGTTTTACTCAACGTTGCTGTTGAAATATCAAATGCTGTGGTCAAAACGTATTCATAGATACTGTCGTTTTGATTTCCAGTAATGTACATTTTTGTTCCATCATTGTTAAAATCAAGACCAAAGTTATCATCATCTGTACCACTTGTTACTAAGGTTTGATTAAAACTTGCAGTTGACACATCAAAACCTGTTGTAAGTGTATAGCTGTGAACATTGCTATTGCCTACACCAGTCACAAACATTTTTGTACCGTCAGTGTTGAATTTGACTGCTGTAGGATTTGGACATTGTGTGACTGCAAAACTGTCTACAAAAGTCACTGTGGATGTAAGGTCAAATCCTCTTGAAAGTGTATATTCATTAACATCGTCTCCTGTTGTACCAACAATAAACATTTTTGTTCCGTCAACGTTGAATGTAATGCCTCTAGGATTATTTTCTTGACCCGATACGTCATATGTGGTTTTTGCTGTGACAGTAATTGCTGTACCACCTGATGAAGATGTTAAAATTAAATTACTGCCTTCGATGATGTAATCATGTCCAATCTTAACAACTATTGCAACACCATCTCCATCGTTTGGTCTTGTGTTAAAGTACACAACACCTGTGCCTGATACTGATGCCGCGTCTGTGGTAGTTGCTGTGGTATCACTAGTTTCATCATCTTGATCAGTAGTGATGCCTAAACTTTCAAAAAACCAATCAGTGCCATAAATTTGTTTTGTGCCATTAAGATATACTTCTATGTCAGCTGACGATGGTTTAGATAATGCATTTACATTGGTAGGTACTTTGAATGCATAAGTTGTACCATCACCTGAATAGTAAGCAGTATCCGGAGGAGTCAATCTAATACCATTTCTTTCTACAACCACCGTGTTGTGCAATGGTCCATAATCTGCAGGCGTTTGCGTTAATGCATAAGTTGTAGATGATCCATCATCTGTGATTGCCTGTGTGCTGACTTGTGAATATGGTGTGTCACCTGGATCAGCATCAAACAATGTTATTTGTACTGTGGTGCCTGATGTAGGAGCAGAACTTAGTGTAACATCTGTTGATGCACTATCACTGCCTTCACTCAGTGTTGCACTTTGCACAGCACCATTTACTGTGACAAAAGCAGTTTTGGTTAAGTTTACAGTACTGTCTGTGAGTGTGAACGGCACAGGTAAGTTGAATGCAGTCGTGGTGCCATCACCAGTAAATGTACGTTTGATTGATATGCGTGATCCTGAAATTGAAAAACTTTGAATTGTGATAAGTCTATCTGCCGCTGGAGCTGATCTAAATACCACTGTGTTGTTAGAGCCTATTGTGTAGTCCCCTAGGGGGTCTCCGTATCTTTTTCTAAGGTTGCCATCTACATATACAAATACACCATCTTCTTCAGCTGGTGTTTGTCCAATTGCAAATGACACAGTTGATCCATCAGCTATGTGACTGTTGGTTCTCATAATTGGAGATCCTGCCGCAGGATTGGTGTACACTTGCATGTCTAGAGTATCAAATGTTGACCCAGGTACTACTTCTTCAGGTGCATATGATGAGTATTCATCTATGAACTGATTGCCTTCGGTGATAACATCACTTGGTCTTGTCCCTGCTAAACTGTTAGTAAATCCAACACCATCGACATATTTGTCTAGTCCTAATTCATAAGATGGTGTAGGCACACCTTGTTCATCAATAATTTGTCCATCATAAGGTACCATATCGTAATTTGCCGCATCATATGTTGCTTCTTTGTCAAATGTTGGACCTACAACTTGCGTGCCTGGATATTCCAATCCAGTCATCAATTGACCATATACCACTGTGCTTGAATCTTGTACACCTGGCATGCCAGCACCTGTGGTGTAGTATGCTTTGATGTAATCCACAGCAGTCCATTCATCCAAATACACAGTTATGTCTGATGTAGTAGTACTGTCTGCAAGTGTGACTGCATCAGTGAATACGTCTCCAGACGTAAATTCAACCAATACTTTGTAAATTTGATCTTCAAATCTTATGTTGCTGTTTGCTGTAAATTTAGTATTAGCTGACCATTCAGTCACAGTATCATTTGTTATGATGTTTGATCCAGTAGTTCTATTGAATTGCAAAGTTGTGTTGATTTGTCTAATTTTATCATTGTCTATCACTGCATAAACTTTTGCTTGGTTGCCTGTTGAATCTGCTCTACCGCCACCAGTTATAGTAATTGTTGGTGTAGTGACATAGCCTGAGCCACCATTAGTCACAGTTACTTTTGACACTGAACCATTGGACACAAAGGCAGTTGCCTTAGCACCTGTGCCACCGCCGCCTGATATTGTTACAACAGGAGCTTCAGTGTAGCCAGACCCACCATCTGCTACAATAACTTTGAGCACACTTAGTTTGTAATTGTCTTTGTAAATTTTGCTTGGTGCTGATTGATAACGTACATCAAATGCACTTTCATCAACATCTGGTGCTTTATAGGATTCTGTGCTAGTGTCCCAATAAGCCGCATTGTCAAAGTCTGTCATGTCTGAACCAAACGTATCAGTCTTTGCATAGTTGACTCTGTATTGTCTCACTTTTGTGTGGAAAGGTTTTACTTCATCAATGTAATCAAGCAATGCTTCTTGTTGATCTGGTTTGTATGTAGGTTCAGTTGACAAAGTTTTTAGATCATTTTCAACAGTAAGGAATGATGTTTTAATTGCCCAGTCTACATAAAGTTGTTCTGATAAAATTTGTTGTACTGCAAAGAACCATAAATTGTTGTATTCTAATTCAAGATCATCAATGTAAATGTCATCTATTACGCCTTCAAGTATGTTTCTTAATTCTGTAGTAGGTTGTTGATCATAGTTGTTTTGATCATATGTATCACTGCCATATCCTAAAGCATTGTCCTCATAAGCATAAGCCAAAGATTTTATTTCTATTGTTGCATTACCTAAACCTATTTCTTCAAAGGTTGCTGTTTTTGTTTTAATCACTAATCTAAAATTACCATCAAATGATGTTGTAATTTTTACAGTTTCGCCAATCTCAACATCTGAATCATGTGGTAGCAATAAATCTTCAGTCGCAACATTATGATTGATAATTGTATCTTTACTGTATCCACTTGCATACCAGTCTTTGTATTGCCAATACTGTTTAGTGTCGTAGGACTGAACTTTAGTTCTGTACCATGTTTTATCTGATTGGTATTGGTAAAGTGCCCAATAACCATTGGATTCTGAATCTGATTCAACCAACGCAACTGAACCTGTAGTAAGTGTTGGTGTGTTGATAGTGTCTAAAAAGTTTAATTCAGTGTATGACGCTACTTTGAAATCATATTCACCACTTGCTGATGTTGGCTGTTCTTCTTCAAGATCAAACTTGCCTAATTTTTTGCTTGAGACAATCTTGTGTTGTTTTAACACAGCATTTATATTTTGTAAAACCGCAGTAAGAACCGTGACCCTATTTTTTATCAATGACTGACCATCTTCTATGCCATACCTTTGTGTTTGTGGTAATGTAATGTCTGGCACACCTGCTCCAGTGTTCCTGGTGCCTACCAATGAGTCAATCAGTTTTCTTTTTAATAATGTGTTAGGTTTACTTTTTTCATCACCTTCTTTTATTAATAACCATTCATCATGTTTTGGTAATGGATTTTCAGTTGTGCTCCATTCTACGTGATGAACTATATTGTCTCGAGACAATGCAGTTCCTATGTTAGCATATGAAATAGCATCATTTTTTATGAATGCTGTGTATGAATATCCTTGTCCACGTGGATCTGCGATTAAATTAGCAACATTTGCCGCACTTATGCTCCTTGTTGGAATCTCTGGAATACTTTGCTTGCCACTTACCCAATAATAATATTTAGGTTTGAACGTTTGAGTTTCAACATCCCATAATAAATCTTTGACATAATATTTTGTAGATTTTGGAACACCACTTATGCCTTCACTTTGACCTTGTCTTGTACCGACCAATTCTGCCCACTGCTCAGGACGTAAATCTGATTCTACCCATTCATAAACTACTACTTCTGAACCAGGAAACAGTCTACCCCAGTTAGCGTTTCTATATTCAGCTGTTCCTTGTTCATACCAAAGATAATACATGTTACTGGTGTCAAGCCATAATTTACCAACCCACTTTTGTTTCCATGCTTTAGCTTTGTTAATACTAACCAGATCTAAATCTTCTGCATCGTCTAACAGTACATCTGTGTAAAATGCCGGATCTACATCCATTATAAGATCTAATTCAGCCTCTGCTGGTCCTGGCAATTTGCCTTTGATTGGATCAATCCAATCTATAAATCCAATAGTTTGATTGTTGACAGTATCAAACAAATAATTTTGTTTTATGCTGTAAGGATCTATCAGCTCACCTTGTTCTGAAATTGTTTCCCAACCAACTGTTGTATCTTTCTTTTTTGCAAAGTCAATAAACAATCCACTGTCTGTGCCTTTAGTGTCATCTTTTGGTGCGCCAACAAAAACTGATCTGTCAGATACTGCAAGTCCTTGACCAAATTTATCGCCACTGTCAATCTTGCTGGAATTCATTTGCTGATCTAAAACATAATAATCACCATATAATCCATACACTCTTACATTGCCTGCTTCAGATTCTGCATCAACGAATCTTGTAGTATCATAATCAAATGTTGTTTCGCCTGTGAGCGTTGAACCATCGTCAGCAAATTTATCAAATGTTATTGTTTTGTTAAACGTAGCATTTTTGCTTGACACAGCAAGAGTATCTTTTGTTGGATGTAATACAACTTTTTCACCAAATCTGTTGTATTCACCTACAGCATTTGAAACTATGCCTTGTTGCTCTTGCCATCTATAAATTGTAAGCACTGAATTTTTTGCAGGTGCAGTAGTAAAATTAAGTGTTGTTGTAGAACCATCCACATACCATGGAGTGCCTGAGTTAACTGTATCTGCTGTGAATTCTGTGTCGTCAGCTGTTGCTGTGGTAGTGTCAGCAAAAACAGTTGATGGAATCAACCAACTAGTTGTGCTGTCAGGCAACGTTTGGAATATACCAATGTCATTTTCATTAGTAGGAGCAAAAGATAGAGTAAAAGCAGTTGTTGATCCATCTGCCATAACATTTTCATTTGCACTTGCATACACAAATACTTTGCCTTGATCAGGTATACTTGTTAATGTGCTATCTGATGTGCCTTGATTGTATTTTGGTGCACCCACTACAATTTTAGTACCTGCTTCATTCATTGTAATACTGTGACCAAATTCCATAGCAATTTGTTTTGTATCTGATACAAGTTTGCTGATTCTTAAGAATTGATCATCATTGTTAGCGTAAACAAACACAGCACCGTTGCCACTTGTAGAATCAGCACCTACTATGCCATGCAATGGAGCTCCAATTGCCACTATCGAACCTGTTTTATCAGTTGCTATGCTTGACCCAAATTTTTCTCCAGTCAAAATGTCTGGTGCAGATATTGTTGTCAAATAATCATATGAACCACCGGTGTTCTTTTTGTAAACTTCAACTTCATTTATTCCTGGTACACCAAAGAAAGCATAATTGCTGTCACCACTGATTGCTAGTGCTGAGCCAAAATTATCATTACTTGCAGGTGTTCTGCCTGTGACTGATTGTTTGAATCCCCAAAGTCCTCCAGTGTCTTTTGTTAGTATTTCAGCATACCCTTCACCAGTGAGTGTTGATTCTGCTCCTTGAACAAATGCTATCACTGTGGTGCTACCATCTGAACTTGTTGATGCTATTTTATAATTGGCATTCAATTGTACCGTTGTGTTGATGCCCATCACATATGTGTCACTGTTCCAAGATTTAATTGTGCCATCACCTAGTTTAGTGCTTTCATCTGTGCTGTAAATGTCCACAGCATTGCCAATTACAAACGAAGGTGCAGTACTAAAGTCACCTCCATCTAATGTGACTACTTTAACAAATCCTGAGGCAAATGGTGCTGATACCAACAATGTATCTTCAGCATCACATGATAGAGCAAGTTCACTGCCATATCTATCAAATTGTGCTAGTTTAAATGAACCTGATGATTCAGTTGCTAGTCCTTCTTCTTCTACAGTCATTGCAATGTCACTCTCAATTGAAATTACTGTGTAATAGTTGTCCAATGGTGATTTAATTCTGTCTCCTGGTGCAAGTTCAGTTAGGAAAAGAGTGTTGTTGCCTGTGACTGATGTACTGCCAGATGTTACTGTGACTGTTCCTGATAACGTTGCACCTGTTGATGTATGCGAAGGAAAAATTCCAAATATGTCTGGAAAGTCATTGTATTGATTCCTTGAGTTAAGATACAGTTTTCCTCCTTGATCACCTGGCGCTGACACAAATACACTTGCTCCATCTTTGGTAGTGGCAATAGCATGTCCATATTCCGAATGAGCGGAAACATTAAAATCGAATAGACTGGTGTTTTCTAAGTATGGGTATGTGTTTTGATAATTTACCCATTTGCCTGATGTGTTAGTTTCATAATTGTTTGTCACACACACAATATCATTTTTACGCCAACCACGTGGTGGAGCTGAATCGTTGATTTTTTCGGTAGAGCTAAGTTTAACTGACACTAATTTTAATAAAATGCCATCTCTAACCATTGATGAACCATCGTCTACTGGTAATTGATCTAAAACAATACTAAATTCGTTAGGATTGCTAACTGTCGAATCCATGTTTTCTCTAGCAGGTATTTTATGTAGGCCATCTACTCTGAAATCTACATCTTGGATTATTATTAACTCATCTTTTGCTAGTCCATGGGGTTTATTTGTTGTAATTTTAACTTGGTTTGTACCCAACTGCGTAGAACCATCGCCTTCAAATTTGTCATATCGATCAATTCTTAGCCCAGACTCTGTAACTCTAAGCAGATCCCATGTGTTTTGATAATTTTTTGCTACTGCAACATAATCTCCTACTTCTAAAGTATCTCCAGCTTTTGTATCTTTTATTTGATCAATTGTTAAAAATGCTCCGTTAACATAATCTAAATTTACCGGCCCTGCATTTTTAAATTTAAACACACTCATTGCACTATGTCGTCCATTGTGTTTGGTGCCGTCATATTCGACAAAAGGTTTGCTGTCGTAATCTTCAGGAACAATTCTTAAATTCTTTTTTAATATTTGATATGCAGGATCTTGTGAATTTATTGAAGAACCTGATAACAATTTTGTTAATTGAGGATTTGCACCAAAAGATTTACTGTCTAATGCAAATTCTATATCTTGTTGTGTTCTGGTTCCACCATATCCACCAACTCTAAATGCCCATTCTTCAAATACATTGTATTTGTTTGTTTCACCTGCTCTAAATTGTGCATTCAGCATTTTTGTAATACTGTTAATTGTGCCTTTTTCTTTAATAAATCCTTGATAAAATTTATATTGTGAAGATTCATCTATGCCTAGATTGTCTAAGTATTGTCTTGGTTGATAACCTATTAGGTGTCTAGCTAGAGTTTGCTGTCCTTCGTCAAAATTATCTGTATCTAAATTATAAAAATCCTCAAATTGTGCTGTACGATAATCTAAGTTTGGAATCAAAGATGAAACTGGTTTTTCTGATCTTAAAGTCCAGTTTGTATTTTCAAATTTTTCTGTGCCAGTATGGCGTTTATTTGCAATATAATATTTTGTTTGATATATTACGACATCTCCTAAATTATAGTCTTTGTCTGATACCCAATCTTCGATATCAGCCGCATCATACATGAACCCTGGTGCGTATAAATCACCATTCCAATCAGCAGTTTTGAATCCTGTCAATTTAATTCTTTCTTGTCTAAAACCTAATGAAGGATCATACATCACATCTGAGAACACAGTACTGTTTTCAAGTATTAACACATGCTCTTTTTGTACCACATTAAATTTTGCATAGTATATTCCATCTGATTCTTGCCTTGTAGTGATTACAGTTTCGTTGCCATCTCTTATTACATTCAGATCATTAAGTGGAATGCCTAGGTCTTCTTGTTGAAGCACTTGATATCCTTCGATTGGATCAAGCAATGTATCAACCACACCTGAAGTATTGTTCAATTTCAGTGATTCTGATGCTGGTGACAAAGCAATTACGGTGCCACTTGCCCAATTTTGTGTTGACCAGAATAAAAATTCTTTGATACTCAAACTCCAATCAGTATTTGTAGTTAAATCTGAAGAAAATCCGTCAAAACTAAACCCTACTGACTTCAAATATTGTTCATAACCTTGTATGAAGTTTGATACCTCTGTTTTTGTGCGGTATTCAGTGCCATATGGAACTGTTGTTGCAACTGTATCGAATGAATTATACTTAGGTACTGATACTCCTCCTTGTAATGGTAGTGCAGAACCTAACTGAGTCAGGTTTGTTTCATCAAAAGATGTGCCAGCAGTAAATGTTGTGTTGACTCTGTAAAATACATCATCATTTCTCAACAAAGACCCAGCCACATAAAAGCCATCTTGTTGCCAATTGAAGAATGATTCAGTGGTTTGACCCACTGACAAATTACCGCTGACTTGTGTTTGCCTTGGTTTGAATATTTTAAATGCTCTATTGTAAGGATCATATCCAATTACTTTAAATCCTGTGTCAGTTTTTTGTATGATAACGCCAGAATATTTTGCAGTCACAACAGGTGTCGACTTGTGTAGGTATAATGTATAATCTTCTGGTGGTATAAACACGCTACTGCTAGTAGAACCTGGACTTACTGAATCTGCAATTACTTTTAGATTTGTTTTGTCCGTAAATCCACCTAGTTTGTAAGCCAAATTTAAACGTAAATTTTTTATTGGTGTGATAAAGTTTGTGTTTTGATCTAAATTTTTGCCTTTAAGATATTCAATTATGAATACATGATATCCTGCACCTTTATAATCTTGTGATTCATCGTCAGCATCTGTGTAATTTTGTGCGTAAAAAACAAAATCTTTAGGTTGTACTGCTGTTCCTGTGGTACTGTAAACATATTGTCCAGCTGGATTTTGAAATATTCTTGCTGTATCCCATAACACGCCAAAATATTTTGCAGGAGATGTAAGTGCGTTAATAATCTGCGTAGCAAAAGGATAATCAGAAGATCTTCTCCAGGCAGTTTCAGCAGGAGCATGGTCGCCTTCTTTGAACTGTGCTTTCATTTCACTTTGATTTGCAATGATTCTATCCACCAAAAAGTCATTTGGTGCTTTTAAGTTTCCTGCATCATCAACTGGAATGAATGCATTCAATCCTGGACGTGCATACCTGTCATAGTTTCCTTTTCTATCTCCTGAAGCAATAAAGCCGTTTTCTAAATCATTCCATAATATTTCGTTGCCTGATGTATAAGGCGACGCTCCATATCTTGATTCCCAGTAAGATGGTTTTTCTGCAAAGCCAAGCATTTCCCACGGATGTGTATGCGGGCGATCTGTATCGTACATGTCTTTATAAATGCCACGCCAGTATCCTTTTAACTTGTTTCCATCTACACGTGAACCAACTTGTGAGTAATTCCAAGTGAATGGATCTTGTGCATCAAAATATGCATGGGTAGTATAGTCAATTTGGTTTAGGCCAGCCCATTCCATGAACTGTCTTTTTTCTATTTCATCCCATTCAGATTCAGTCCATGCACTATTTCTAAACTTGCCTGGACGTTGATTAAGATCATGTAAGTTTTTTTCATCATATGTAACTTTGATGTTGTTGTAAATTCGTTTTTCCAATTCTAATATTAGATCATCTCTGATATCACCATATGCTTTGATCAGTGATCCATCATGACCTTGAAGAACTGTGGTCGTAGTCGAGTCATTTAATTGACTACGATAAGTGTTGTCTACATATTTTTTTGGTTCATATGCTGGATATAAGCCTAATGCTGTTGGTGTTGGTGGCACATGACTGCCATTTGTGTTTGAGTATTCTCTGATTTCAATTTTATCACCAATTGCAAATGTGTATGCAGTTGTAAAAGTAAGAGTAGCACTAGTTGAATCAAATGTGTAATCAGTGCCATGAACTGCTTGAACATCGTTTACCCACACATAGACTGCTTTTTGGCTTAGTTTACCTTTGTCGAATACTGCACTTAAACCATAAGTTTTATTGTTGTTGTCTGTGACAGTATATGATATCTTAGTGAAGTTTTCACTATATCCAATCATGTCACTATAGAAAAAAGCAAATTCTTCAGATTTGTTTAATGAAACAGTCCTAATTATATCATCAACTTGATCTCTGATTGTGCCATCTTTTACATTATCGATTGCTTTGACAAATGAATTTTTAAAATTTTGGTATTCTTGAGCAACATATTTTACTGATGCAATGTAATTTGAGTTGTTGTTTGTTAAACAATAGGTTGCTAAAGGTATTGATCCAGCATGTTGTAAAATACGTCTACCATATTTTTTTGTGTTTGGTAAATCTTTGAAGTTATTACTGCCCGGTTGGGTGCCTGTAAAGTCTGGCACTTCTTCAGCAATGCTTGCCACGTGGTTGTTTATTTCACCTAAGGTCAGTGATACAATTGATTGATTCAATCCATTACGTTCTAGGTTATCTGGGATCTCATAACGACCATTAGTATTTTTACTGGCAAATGGAGCATAACTTTCAAACACAATTTTATCACCAACTGTTCTGCTGTTAACAAATTTTACAAATATGTCATTGCCTTGTGTGACTAAAGTGTAGTCTGTGGTAAGTGTTTTCTTCTTATTGTTTACAAACACATTCAATTCTAAGTTAATCACTGCACTTGCTTTGTTAAAATTTTTCAGTTTGAATATTTTCAATTCATCTTTTACAATAACCACATCAATAATTCTTTGTTTGGTTAAGTTAATTTGTTTGGACCAAAGGTTGCCTAGTTCTGTGGTCACTGTGTTATTGACTGTGCTGTCTACTCCTACTTCTACATCAATTAAGTTTTTTAAATAATAAGCTGACGCTGTGTTGACTTTGACTTTTTGTCCGTTGGACTCGTCTAGATACAAAACATTTGTGTCAGCAAGTGTATTTTTAAACACGATGTCTGCCACAGTACCAAAATTTTCATATTTTATTTGTATTCCATATTCTGTGTCTTTGGTTCCAGTTGATGATTGTTCTACTTCAAATATTGTACTGCCCATAAACGAAGATGCAGGATAAGTTGTAGTATCATCTAAAGAAACTTTTGAACTGTTGTACAAAGCAAAAAGTGGTTGTTGTTGCACTTTTGTTTTTTGTTGACATTCTTGCCAGCCAGTGCCATTAAATCTATACTGTTTGCCTTTGTTGTCAGTGCCTGCTTTGATTACAACGGTGTTGCCTTCAACAGGTTGTTCTGCTAGTTCTAAATTGATATAAAGATTGCTTGAACTGTCAATGCTTACAAAATCAACTGTATAAATGTTATTAGCAACTGTGGTATCAGTGTCATTTTTAAAAATTACTCTATCACCTTGTTTTAGATTCACACCATCTACAAATTGTCCACCTTTACCGTTGATGTTTGATAAAGCATCTGTAGAATCTGTTTCTAATGCAGTGATTGGTTCAAGGCCAACATTACCGTAATTGTACAGTTGAATATTGCCTTCAAACTGTATGATAGGCCTTTTTGCTCTTTTGGTTTGATCTAAACTTACTGTGTGTCCATTATATGTTGCTGTGTTGGTCAGCACACTCTCATGAACCCATCTGTTTGACCTTGACCAAGCATTAAAGTCTTTGCTGTTTCTGTTAATTGTAAAATAGTCTTTGTTGGTAGGTACATCAAACCCTGCATCCCATGCCTGATCATCAAAATTTTGTGTGCCATCAGCATCCCATACCACAGTTTGTGTTGCAGAACTAAAGCCCTCTGGTACTATCATTCTATCTGTTGACAGCAACACAATCTCATTGCCTACACCTTCTACATAGTATTCTTTGTTTTTGTATGCCGCAGGTATAGTGCCAGCAAATTTTACTTTCAATCCATTTTCAAAAATTACGCCAGCTGGAGTAGTGTAAGTTTTTTTACCTAATATCTCTGTTGTGATATCAACTGTAGTGAATCCATCATCTAGATCTTCAATGATAATTGACCCTTGCATTGATGTGTGATTAGCACATGCATAAAATAATATGTCAGGTAAGGCACTACTTGCATCAGTGGCAGGGACTGTGAATGTGACTGTGCCATTGTCTGCACCGTTGTCGCTTACATACCCACTTGAATCACTTTCATACTGTGATGTTGATCCATCTGTTTTTGTTGTTTTGATATAAAATGGATGTCCTTTAGCATCAACCTCAAACTTATATGTGTTGCCTCTGTATAGTGTAAGTGTTGGATTATCTCCAGTATATCCACTAAAATTATAAGCACCAGCGGCATTATTTGTTACTTTTATTGTACTAACACTACCAGGTGTAGTGATGTCAACCTGTACAGGAGACGGTCCTTCAGGTATCCAATAATAATTTCTATAATTTACCAATAGATCAATATCTATAGGCGGTGCCCATGAATGTGATTGTTGTTCGAATAGTCTATGGTGATTGTTTTTGTTGCCACCTAAAAAATCAATTTGATTAACTAAGTCAATGTAAGAAGAATGATACGCATATGCCCCATCTTCTTTTTTGTAATTTACAGTTGGTTCCAATTGATAATTTTGTCTATCATTATTAAGCTCTGTAAAATAAGTGTCTGTGGTTTTAAAACTTGGACCTTTAGTTGAGCCAACAAAGCCACTAATCTTTTCAAGTTCACCTTTTTGTGTGAATTGATCAAGTGTAGCATTTATAAACTTTTTATTACGCTCAGTTTGGAATACTTCTGGTAACAGTTTAGTGGTTGTTCTTGAAACCGTTGCCATGCCTAGTACCCTGAGCTTGTAGATGTTGTTGTAGTTGTAGGTGTTGTGGTTGTGGTAGTTGTACTTGCGGTAGTTGTTTCTGTGCCAGCACTACCTCCAGAAGTTGCTGTGACTGTTGTTGCTGACTCAACAGCACTTGTAACTACTGTGCCTGTTGCTTTGAGATTGCCTTGTGATATAGAAGGAATTATTTCTACATCTTCGACAGTCGCTCCACTTATAAAAATTTCATCACTGTTTGATTCAACTTGGAACAGGGACCCAAATGCGTTTTCTTGTTTGTTTGGCACTATAACAATCGAACTTATTTTTGGCGCCAGTGCATTGTGAATATATGTTGCTAATTCTGTGTAGAAGAATGTATCTCCAAATGTCCAATTATCAATTGCAAAGTATTCATTGATTGCTTGTATGATAGACAGTTTTACATCACTGTCAGTAATAACAATGCCATCATTTTTAATTACTTTGAATGTTGCTTGTAAACTTGTGTCAGCATTCTTACCAAACAACAATTTATATTTCACAGGTCTATACACAATCTCGTCAGATACGTTTTTGTATGTGCTTAGAATTGGATCATATGATACTCTCAATGATGCTGGTGTTGGCACGCTTGGCTGTGTGCCAATCTGTCCATTTCTTATCCAATTGCGAATTTCTGTATCATAAGCAGATGTCAGCATGTAGATATCAATTAAATTGCTCACTGAAGGATCTATTCTGCGATCATATCTAGCCGCATGTTCATAGTTGTAGTTGATTTCTTCCCTGCCTGTGACAACTTTATAGTCTGCTGTGACGTCATCTAATTGTCCAGTAGTCTTATTGTATTGCTTAATTAATTCATCATTATACAAATGAAACAGTTGGCCATCATTGAAGTCAGCCAACACAATTGCTCCTTCGCTTGCCGCTAATTCAAAATCACTTGACGTGACATAATCATACCAATCAGTTGCTTTTTCTGTATCTGTTTTGAAATAGATATATTTTGAAGTGACATTCTTACCTGGTGCCACAACAGAATCAAACAAGTCTGGGTTGTCAACTGCCGCATCATCATCTGAGTCTCTGAAAGACACCAACACTTCTCTGCTGTCATTTAAACCTGTGCTAAGTGTTCTATTGCCTATTACAGCA